>OCHJ01001111.1_pt1 | contig 23111 bp, 27 predicted proteins | sample 1538381 | NCBI WGS metagenome assembly OCHJ01 (sample SAMN04571688, study PRJEB22368) | human gut metagenome | biome: human gut; material: stool | host: Homo sapiens | place: Luxembourg | collected 2012-06-29 | reverse complement strand
ATTAAATGAGGTTCTTTCTGAGCCAAAATTAGCAATATAGAATAATTCAAATCTAATAAATAATGAATAAATCAACAAATAAGTACCGTCATAAATGGGTAGAGCCTTTCGATACTCCATTTACCTATATATGTAGTAAGTGTGGTAAGCATAAGATTAAAGAGACTATGTACACCGCAACTTACTATGATGAGAACATGAATCCACTCGGTAGCAAATCACCAGAGTGTGTTAGTAAACAACCCTCATAACTAAAAAGAAATGAAGCAATCAATCGAAGAAGTAGCGTACGATTATGCTACTCAAAAAACGAAATTCAGAAAAGAAGTTCTGAAAGAAGTGGATGCTGATAATTACGTTTCCCGTCATGCCGACTGTATGGAGGATTTTCAGTGTGGATATAACTATTGCATGGGACAATCCCCATGGCATGAAGTCAGTGAGGAGCCGAAGAAAGGTGAGCATATATGTGTGCAAGTTGGTAGCGGGAACTTAACATCATGGTTTGCTACATCTAATATCAGAAAGGATTTTGAAGACTATAATGTTATCAGATGGGCGTATGTTTCTGATTTAATCAAACCAACTCCGAATTAATAAACTCTTAACAAATCAGAAAGGAATCAAATGAAGATAATCGTAAGTTTCTCCGGAGGCAAGGATTCTCAAGCATGCTTAATCCAAGCTGCTAAGCAATACGGAGCCGATAAGATAGAAGCCGTATTTTGCGACACTGGCTGGGAACATCCCGATACATACCAGCACATAACGGATGTATGTAAGCAGATGGGCGTGAAATTGGCAACTCTTAAATCAAAGTATGATTTTGTTTCTCTGGTTGAATACAAGAAGCGATTCCCATCGACAAAAGCACGATTTTGTACCAGTGAACTAAAAATGAAGCCTATGATTGATTATATACTCACGCTGGAAGAGAGTTGTATTATCATTCAAGGTATTAGGGCTGGGGAAAGTCCTGCACGTGCTTCTATGGAGCCGGAGTGTATGTACTTCCAATCTTACTTTCAACCAAATAGCAACGGGAAAAAGGAAACATACCGGGGCAAAGAGGTACGGGAATGGTGTTCAAAAAATGATGCTTCCGTCAGTCGTCCTATCTTTCGATGGACTGCACAGAATGTAATCGACTGTATTCTTGATGCCGGGCAGAAGCCAAACCCTTTGTATTACCGTGGATTTTCACGTGTTGGCTGCTTTCCTTGTATCATGTGCCGATAGGCTGAAATCAGAGAGTTAATGAAAGATGGACCTATGAGGCAACGGTTGTTAGAGGCTGAACACAAGATTGGAAGATCATTTTTTCCTCCTGACTACATCCCCAAATATGCTTGTACAAATGGGAAATACCCAATGGTAGAAGATGTATTCAAATATGTAAGCGATAAAAATGCGACATTGGACATGTTCGAGCCGGAAGGCGGTTACGCTTGTATGAGCCTATTCTATGGGCTTTGCGAATAGAAGTTTAATTCAATACTATAGAGTAATGAATAAGAATATAATCATAAATAAGGAAAAACCGATCTGTCAGTTAGATGGGCTTCCGGGAGTAAAAAAGCGTAAGGTTGATGCATATCGTATCAATAATACAAGTGACATTGAACCAACCCTCGAACTGGGATATGCATGCACTTCTGCCGGAGATAATGGAGCTATAAATGTTTGGAAGGATGATGCAGGGATAATTCGCGGTAAATTAATGCGGTACTGTGTAACTGTTGAAAAAAGAACGTTCACTAGCTATGCAGAAGCGGAAAAATGTGTTAGTGTTTGGCTTGAAAGGATTAACTAATAACCTTTTAGAAAGAAATAAATCATGGAAAAAGAAAACAGAATTGTCGAGCCTATGCTTGATATGGAAGAAATTCAAAAAAAAGCTAATGAATATGCTTTAAAAGGAGCAGTCGAATGTATCAAAGAGTATTATACTGGTTATAATTCTCCATTTAAAAAAGAGATTGAAAACCGACTTAATCAAATGTCACCATCTTTTTGCTTTACAATGCCGGAAGTCATGGGGGTAATAAATGAATCTCTTTCTTCTCAAATTGATATAATAGCCAATGAAGCAATTGCGAAAAGCTATGTACCACTAGTTCGAAAGTTCCTGACTCGTGGCAAAGAAGTTATTAGAGTGTCTGATATTGTTGACAAATTTAAACAGCAGCACGAATATGACGACGAACCGATAGAGGTTGAAATATCAAAGGATGAAAGATATGGTTGGTATAATATGAAACTTGAATGTGGTGATGAAAAATGCAGCATTACACTTCACGAAGATTCTAAAAATGAACAAGGACAACAGTTCTATTCTATGCTTGGCTTACCATACGAGCATAAAAGAGGGAGTTATGATAGAAATATGAAAATCACACTTGACGAAGGTACTTCTATGGAAATACCATTTACGTGTGGTATCCTGCATAATAATTTCTTGACGTATGTTGCTAACCTTGTTATGTTCAAGACTAAAATAGTCATTGATAAGACATATTTCGATGATGAATATGAAGATTAACGTATAACAAAGATAGAAAGGAACATTTATATGAATGAGAAACAAGTATGTGGCGAATGCAAACTATTCGCCAATGAAGATTCATTCGGTAACGGATGGTGTGAATATCACCAAAAGAAGGTGTTTTGTGAAAATATGGCCTGCCAGGATGGCGAGATAAAAGACCGTGATTTTTCCTCACGTGTATGTGGAGAATGTGACGCTTTTTGTGAGTGTAGTTTAGGCGGGTCAAGTGCGGCAATGGCTGATGATGCAGCATGTCAATATTTCGATGATACAACATTAAGTCAAATGAGATAACCCTATTAAAAAGATTAAAATGCAGAATAATAGAGACAAGAAGCGCAAGGGCCCGGCAGAAGAACGTAAGCCGGATACTACAACCAACGTGAGTAACCTTGATGAAATCATTGCTCGGCAGCGGGAAAGAGAAAAGAAACTCTACCCCATCCGGGTATCTGGTACAACGGTGATCTATGTTACCAGGAATAAGGCTAACTCACAGTATGCAGAAAAATATAAACGTGATAAATTGATGAGGCTATAACGATGAAGAAGAAAAGAATATCTATACGATTTGATGATCGTACCCTAATGCTACTGGAAGAATTATCCAGTAAAACAGGTGCTAAAACTTCTGTAGTTATCCGCTCTTTGATCATGAAGGGCATTAACGACATAATGGACGATACAGGTAATTTTAAAATTAATGAGAAACAGATACAAGAAGAGTAAATTTTATCCGGTTATTGCCGGAAGTATAGCCCGCAATTATAATAAACTGCGAGCCTTATGCTTCCGGCAAGTAATTGGATACTTTGATTCTCGCAGTGACGAAGACATCTTTCAAGATACAGTCCTATACGTTATTCAAGATGAAGAATCATTGAAGTGTACTACTGATGAAGACCTGATAAGACATTTCCTTCATCGCTACCGGATGATAGAGTTTCAGACAATACGAGATGCCCAACAACTAAAGAAAATACCCTATGCCGACTATATACAAGCCAAAGAGGAAACAACCGAAAGACAATAACCAATACAATGCCGAGCGGCGGAAGATATACAACTCTGAACGCTGGCGGCTGCTGCGTGCATGGAAATTTGCATGTAATCCGTTGTGTGAACTATGCTTGCAAGAAAATAAAACAGTACCGGCCGAGGACATCCATCATATTATTTCATTTATGAGTACGGATGATCCACAACAACGATTATTCCTTGCTTATGATTATGATAATCTGATGAGCCTTTGTAAGCAATGCCATCAAAAGATTCACAATAAATTATAAGCTATCCAGATGCTCCCTGAAATCCCGGTTCAATTCATACGTCAGGAAATAATAAAAGAACGTTGCCCGCATAGGTTTGGACAATTCACGTTTACCGGACATGATAAGACTCAAAGAAGAACGATCAATAGCTAATTGTTTTATTAGGTCATTCCTCTTTATACCAAACTCCTGCATCTTACTTTCTATCCATTCAACCGTAATATCATCTACATTCAAAGAATATGCCACCGGGATAATCTTTGAATCCGGATACAGTTCTTTTCCTCGCTCAATGAGTTGCTTTTGGTTCAGTATATATCCGTTTATCAATCTCGACTGAGTGACCTTTACCGTACCGTCTTCCAATGGTTCAATATCTATCCCCATTCTTCTGTAACCATTAATAAATTCTTTTTCCATACTTTTTCTATTTTAGAAAAGAAAGAAAAAGCAAGGGGCGAACCCCTTACTTAATTCTAATCTCTTTTACGTTTGTCATATCGTAGATTGCAAGCTGATTGTTTTCCTTTGCGAACTCTATCGCCTTGTCAATCTCCGAGTTTTTAAACACCTTTACGCTGTCGAAGTAGTAACATTCGCTTTCGGTCTCGAACCATCCGCCAACCGTTTTACTATGTTCTAAAGCATGATTAATAACCCCGTTCAAACTCTCTTTTCCGAAACTGTTTTGCGTTTCTTGATACGCTACTGAAATTCCGTACTTAACAGGTTTCATTGTCTCAATGTTAAGAGTAAAACCATCAGGATTGATTAGTGAGTATTCCCAAACTCCATCGATTAATTGTTTCATAATGTCAAATGATTTAAAGCCCCTTGCTTTAACTGTTACAAAGATAATGAAGTTATTTGCTTTACGCAAACTTTTGATATAAAATATTTGCTTTACGCAAATAAATAGGGATTTTCCTATTTTATCTTTCCGTGGAACAAAGTGTTAAAAAATCGTGGAACATCGGGAGGGGGAGGGGGCTTTTTTTTTAAGTTTTTTGACCTCCGAAACCTCGCCCCACCCTTCTTCACACGCACGCCACTTTTTCAAATTTTGAATTTGTTAATTTATTAACACTGTTTCTGTCCGACAAAAGAATGGTTAGTCAGAAAAATCTAATCAATATGGTAAAGTTTAATATGCCCGATGGATTATCGGATGAAACGCAAAAATTTATGCGGGATGTAGTCAAGGAACTAAATAAAAGAAAGATTATACAAAGCATTGATCTGGGAGCGCTCCGAATGCTCGCTACCAGTTACGAGATGTATTTACAGGCTACAGATATTTTGCTTTCTGATGGCCCTGTTGTTATGATCAAATATGAAAGGGCTGCCAATCCCGCACAGAATATTGCTACTAAAAATTATGCTCAAGTCATGAAGATCATGACAGAATATGGCCTGACCATTAAAAGCCGGGGAAATATCAAGGAAATGAAATCAGATAAGGAAGAAGAATCTCCATTGGACAAGTTTATCAAAAAGGCTCCGGGAAAAAAGAAATGAAAGGCTATTATCAATATGCTGCTGATGTACGCGACGGTAAAGTGGTAGTGGGTGAATTCATTAAGCTGGCCGTAGAACGTTTCTATTCCTTATTTGACCGTGATGATATCGAATTCCGTGAAGAATGTGCGGATTACGCTATTGAATTTATTGCCTTACTCCGCCATTATACGGGACGCCATGCCGGTATGTCTTTCGAATTATTGCCATGGCAGAAGTTTGCAGTGGCTAGCATTTACGGATTCTATAAGAAAGATGAGGATGGGGCCTGGTGCCGACTAACTTCATTTGTGTACATAGAGATGGCCCGCAAAAATGGCAAGTCCGCTTTTGCTGCTGCTCTTTGCCTTTATCATCTTATTGCTGACGGTGAATCTGCGGCCGAAGTATATTTGGCCGCCAACTCTAAAGACCAGGCTAAGGTCAGTTTCAAGATGTGTCGCAACTTTGTCTCCGGACTTGATCCAAAGCATAAATATCTGGAGTCATTTCGTGACCAGATCAATTTCGATAAGACTCTATCTTTTCTGAAAGTTCTGGCTGCTGATTCATCCAAACTGGACGGTCCGAACCCTTCCATGTTCTTGCTTGACGAGTATCATGCCGCAAAGAATTCAGGTCTAAAGGATGTATTACAATCAGGACAGGGTATGCGGGACGATCCAATGGGGATCATAATTACTACAGCAGGCTTCGATAAGTTAGGACCATGTTATCAGTTCAGGGACATGTGTACAGAAATTCTGAAAGGTCTAAAAGAAGACGATACCATATTCGCATTGATATACTCGCTGGATGAAGGGGATGACTGGAAAGATGAAAAGAACTGGGCCAAAAGCAACCCGAATCTTGGAGTGACTGTCAAATCAAAGTATCTGCGTGAACAGGTACGTAAAGCTATGAATTCGCCATCCGAAGAAGTCGGCATCAAAACCAAGAACATCAATATGTGGTGCGATGCCGAGACGGTTTGGATACCTGAACACTATATCTTGAACTCGTCTGCCAACATTGATTTTGATGATTTCATAAACAAGGACTGTTACATGGGTATTGACTTATCAAGTACCAGTGACTTAACCTGCGCTGCATTCATGTTCCCAACTGAAGAAAAGTATTATTTCAAGGTTAAATACTACCTGCCGGAAGTCGCGCTTCAGGAGAAGCGTTTCAAGGAACTTTATGGGGAATGGCGCAGGCAGGGATTGATAACAATCACTCCAGGAAACGTGACGGACTATGACTATATCCTCAATGACATTATGGATATCCGGGATAAGGTTTATATCCAAAAGATTGCTTACGATAGCTGGAATGCCACTCAATTTACCATCAATGCTGAGGAAAAAGGGTTGCCTATGGAACCTTTTAGCCAGGCTCTTGGGAATTTTAACCGGCCTACCAAAGAGATGGAGCGTCTTCTGCTTTCCGGGAAAGCCGTGATAGATAATAATGTGATAAACCGTCACTGCTTTCGTAATGTGGTAATGGCCAGGGACAGAAACGGCAATACAAAGCCATCTAAACAGTATGAAGAAAAGAAGATAGATGGTGTTATCGGTATGCTGGAAGCCTTGGGCGGATATCTGACATCACCTCGCTACGGGGAATTTTATTAAAATGTCCGACACTTTTCTGGTTAGTGTAGAAAAGTGTGATATGAACATATTCGGATACAATTTTGAAATAAGGAAAGCTTCAAAACAGGAAACATCCCGTATTCCTGCGTGGAGCTACTCCGGTGGACACGCTCCCTTGCTGAGCCGTAGTAAACCTATGCTGCTGTCAACGGTTTACCGCTGTGTAGACCTCATATCTGACAGTGTGGCGGTGCTTCCACTTAAGACTTATAAACTTGACAGGGATGGATTCAAGCGGGAATACAAAGAACATCCGGCTTATCACATACTGGACTTGGAACCTAATGAAGATATGACGAGGTTTGTGTTCTTCAAGACGCTTATGGCTTCCGTCTTATTAACAGGGAATGGATATGCATATATTGAGAGAGATAGTAAGTTGGATGTCTCTCAACTCATTTATATGCCGACATCCCATGTTTCCGTAGTTTGGGTTACTGACGGCAAAGGCATCATGCGAAAACGCTATCAGATTACGGGGTTTAAAGAACTTGTCGAACCGAGAGATATGATCCATGTTCTCAATTTCTCATACGATGGCATTATAGGTGTTTCCACTCTTACCCATGCCCGACAGACTCTTAATATCGCCACGAGTTCGGAAGAACACGCTGTGGGATTTTTCAAAAACGGGGGAATGTCCGGAGTCCTGACAGTCGAAGGTTCTCGTCTGGATAAGACTCAAAAGGATCAGATATACCAAACCTGGGAGGAACGAATCATTAACCATCCCAATGGTATTGCAGTGCTGGAGGCCAATATGAAATACCAGCCTATTACTATTAATCCCAAAGATGCGCAATTGCTTGAGTCGAGACAGTTCAATGTAGTTGATCTTTGCCGCTTTTTCTCCGTATCTCCTGTGAAAGCATTTGACTTGTCTAAATCAAGCTACTCCACTGTTGAGGCTACGCAACTCCAATATCTGACGGATACCGCGCTGGCCGTGATAACAAAGATTGAGCAGGAAATCAACAGGAAGGTATTCTTGCCGGTAGAACGAGGCAAGGTACTTGCAGAATTCGACACATCCGCCATCCTGCGCACGGATAAGAGTGCGCAGGCTGCCTATTGGAAGGATTTATCTGTCATCGGTGCTGCTACTCCGAACGAGGTCCGCCGGGAAAACAATCTCCCTAAAATTGAAAATGGTGACAAGGCATTCGTACAGGTGAATGTGCAGACCTTAGATAACGCAGTTAAAGAAATTCCTGCAAAAAATGAAGAAAATTCAAGAGTGTCCGACAATTCTGTGGTTAGTGTGTAAAAGCTAAGATTATGGACGAAAAAAGAGAAATCAGAAACACGGCTTTTCAGGTGCAAGTAACCGGAGAAGAGGAGGAAAAACGGACTGTAGAGGGCTATGCTTTACTGTTTGGTGTATCTTCTGACGGCTTGTCCTTTGAAGAAGTGATTGAACGAGGAGCTTTAGACGGAGTTATTGAAAAAAGTGATGTGTTTGCATTGCTGAATCATAACCAAAACAGGGGAATACTTGCCCGGTGTACAAATGGGAAAGGATCACTAAGTTTATCAGTCGATAGCAAAGGTCTTAAGTATCGTTTTGAGGCACCTAAAACAGCACTTGGAGAGGAATTGCTGGAAAATATCCGCCGGGGAGAGATCAGTGTGAGTTCTTTCTGCTTTGATGTGAAGAAAGACGCTTGGGAAAAGAAAAGTGACGGTGTATGGAAACGGACAATCTCTAAGATAGGGAATCTATACGACATTGCTCCTGTGTACAATGCCGCATATAGTAAGACTTCGGTGTATATGCGTGGTAAGGAACAGGCAGAAGCGGAATTTGTCCGCCAAAACAATGAAAATTTGGAAGAGTATTACTCAAATATTGAAAAATCATTAAACATTTAAATGTTATGGCTAAAGAAAAAAGTATCACAGAGTTGAAAGATGAGAAAAAACAGCTTTCTACTCGCTCAAAAGCTATTCTTAAAGCAGCTAAAGGCGAAAAACGCCAGTTAACTGCTGAGGAAAATGAAGAATTGGGAGCTAATCAGGTCCGTATGGCGGAAATCAATCTTGAGATTGAGGAACACGAAGACATGAATCGTCAACAAGGCCGTAAACATCAGCCACAAGGCGGTAGATTCTCACTGCGCCGTGCCATTGCCAACATGGTGGATGGAAACCAGCAGAATGATGTGGATGCCGGTGTTATCGATGCGGCTACCACACTGCATAACCAGTCAGGTGCTCAGATGGCCGATAAACGTAGTATCGTAGTGCCGGTAAACATGGAAAACCGTGCGGCATTTACCGCTGCAACGGAAGCCGCTACAGGTGTTATCATCGACGAGGAACAACAGGAAATGTTGTTACCGCTACAATCTGCATTGGTTTTAGCTCGTGCCGGCGCACGTTTCATGACTGGTCTGCAAGGCAACATTTACTGGCCGTCATTCTCCGGTGCGAATGTATTTTGGGAAGATGAAAACGCAGAAGCTAAGGATGGCGCCGGGAAATTCTCTAAAGGTAATGTGTTCAAACCACTACGATTGACTGCTTATGTCGACATTTCCAAACAGTTACTTGTGCAGGAGAATGCTTCTGTAGAAGCATATATCCGTCAGGCTATCGCTGTAGCCATCGCGCAGAAGATAGAGCAGACAGCTTTCAGCAAGAATACCGGTGTGGATAATACGCCTGACGGTATGTTCCACACCCTTGATGCAAATATCAAAGGTGATATGACATGGGCACAGATCGTTGCGATGGAAACTAACGCGGATACTCAGAATGCATTGTTCGGTAGCTTGTCTTACATTCTGCACCCGTCACTTGTTGGTAAGGCAAAAACGAAAGTTAAAGATGCATCCGGTGCCGGAGGCTTTATCTTTACAGGTAATGGCGATGGCCAATTGAATGGTTACAAAGCGCTGCGGACAAACAACCTGCCGAAAGGGCTTGGTGAAGGTGCTGATGAATTCGGTATTGTTTTTGGCAACTGGGCAGACTATTTCTTGGGACAGTGGGGCGGCATTGAATTGCTTGTAGATCCGTATACCCAAGCTCTGAAGGGGACGGTAAGACTGATTACCAATTCTTACTGGAATATGGGATTCATCCGTAAGGAATCATTCTCTATCGCGTCTTTGAAGTAGTATGGCATACGTCGACTTAGAGTTGGTAAAGAAGCACTTGAATTTAGAATCATCCTTTACGGAGGATGATTCTTACCTTGAGTCTTTGATAGAGGCAGGTGAAGAGAATATTGCAAAGGATTTGTGCGTGACAATTGAAGAACTTGAAACTATAGGTGGCGGCTCTAAAATCCCTGCACCTCTCCGGCACGCTATTCTGCTTACAATCGGCACTTATTATAGCAACAGGGAAAGCGTATCCAGCGTCAGACTTCAGGAGCTTCCTCGGGGAGTTAAATATCTGACATCACTTTATCGAAACTTTAGCCTATGAGAGCCGGATTACTGAAAGAGACTTTGATTTTTGAGGCGTTGACAAAAGAGAAGACGCCATCAGGAGCCATTAGCAAGGAATACAAAGAAGTATTCAAGTGTAGGGCTTACCGAAAGAAACAGTCCATCATAACCGGGGATGAGAGTGCAAAGGAACAGTTTATCGGACAGATGACCGTGATGTTGGTTCGTAAATATCCTCAGATAACTTATAATTGTCGCGTAAAGTGGGCTGAATGTATCTGGGAAATTAAAATGATTGAACCTCGTGACAACGAACTTACTTTAACTCTTAAAAAGTTGAATACATGATACAGGCTTCAGTTATTGACAAAGATAGCATACTGTACTTAGTCCGTAATCTTGAGGATTTTGAGAAGGACAAGGCCATCAAGAGCGGACTTCGTTCAGCGGTCAATCTCTTTCGTGTAAAAGGCCGTAGAAATCTACGTGTTAGGTTATTGCATCATGGCAAGCAGACTAATCACCTGATGAACTCTTTCACCAATCGGGTAAAACGGAATAAGCTTGGTGCTTTGGCTGGTTTTGATCGTCCGGGAGGTAATCATTCACATCTGGTGGATAGAGGAACCAAACGACGTTATACGAAGTCCGGTGCTTATCGTGGTATTATGCCAGGTAACCAGTTTTGGACAGATGCAGAACATACAGAAGGTAACAGAGCCATGCAGGCCGTTTATGAGGGTACACAAAAGGCAGTTCAACGAATAAATTCTCGTAGATAATGGACATGTTCAAGATAACCACTGAGGTAAGAGCTCTTTTGCTGGATAACCCCAATATTGTTTCTCTTATAGAGGATAAGATTTTCCCTGTTATAGCCCCAGAAAGTACAGAAGGTGATTTTATCACTTATCAGCGTGACGGATATAAACAGGTATATACTAAGTATGGGGTTGCAGACCAGATCCCTTATGTAAATGTCGTAGCTGTATCGGATGATTATAATCGCAATCAAGAGCTCGCAGTTTTAATCTATGACACTTTATCCGGCGACTTTCGGAATCCGGATATGCACATACAACTTGAAGACTCTACAGAGGACTTCATTGATGGCAAATTTATTCAAATTTTACAATTTTCAATTCAGCAGAAATAATTATGGCAGCAGAAAAGAAATTAGATTCAAGCGTAGACATCCATAGAGGTGAACTTATGCTTTTTATCGGGGAAGACCCGGTAGCATTCGGATCAAGCGCAGGTCTTGATATTAGTACTGAAGAACTGGACATCTCTAACAAGATGATGGGTAACTGGTCTGGTTCCCTGGCAGGGAAGACGAGTTTTACTATTTCCAGTGAATCACTCTTGACACGTAAGGAAGGCGCATTGAGCTTTGACACTTTGCTTGAGAAACAGATTGCGGGTGATCCTCTTGACTTCTTCTTTGGTAGTGCGAAAGCATCCGATCAGGATAACTTCGGCGGCACTTTTGAAAAAGACGACAAGCAGGTCAATTATACCGGAAAAGTGATTATCACTTCCCTGTCCATCAAGTCGGATAACGGTCAGATCGTTTCTGTGAGTGCGTCTTTTAAAGGTGTGGGAGCTTTGACACCGGTTAAACCTACTACTTCACCTCAGGAGTAATCCCGGTAATACATGAACAAATGCGTAAGGCGGTCAAATGATGGCCGCCTTTTTTAATATGAATAGCTTATGAATTTGGATTCATTTCTCTTTTGTGCAGGTGTTATACTCTTAATTTTAATTCTTGCTGTTGTGTGCGATGTGAGTGTGGAAGGTCATAAAAGACCTGCCCCGCCTCGCATTCCTTGCCCACCCAAATTGATTATGGCACCGGGAATGAAATACCAACGTCTTACCATTAAGGCAATCATACGCTGGGAACAGCTACGGGAAAAATCCTTTTCGCTGATGGATTACACGGATAAAGAAGATATAGAATCTTTGCTTTATGTCATGTATATCACCAGCGATAAGTCCAGGTATACATTTGAAGTATTCCGGCAAGTGCTGACAGACGAAAGGTTTATGAATGCCATGTCTTCCGATTTAGGAAAGATCATGGAAGTCGTGGCCCAATTTCAAAGAAAGATAACCACATCTGATGTCGGTAATTCCGAGGGTAGCCTTGAAAACATAGGTAAAATAGTTTCTACTTTGATAATGGCGGGCCTGGATGCTCATTATGCTTTGAATGAAATGGAGTTGTGCGATCTGCCTCTTTATCTGGAAGCTTATGAGAGAAAACGTAAGGAAGAAATGGAAAGTTCCCGCATGTGGACGTACTTCACTATGTTGCCTCATATTGATGCAAGGAAGATGAAAAACGGTGCCCGGGACCTGATTATATTCCCCTGGGAAGAAGAAGAGATGAGAAAAGAAGCCGAACGTGCCATCAAAGAAGATGCTGGCCGATTTGAAGAATTTATGAAAACTAAAAAAACAGACTATTATGGCAGGTAAATTATCATTCAGTATAGCGATCAATCTCTTAACTGAGCAATTCAAGAGAGGGGCAAATCAGGTAAAAGCCACATTCAAGACATTGCAGATGCAGATATTGACATTTGCGGCTGCATTGGGTGCCGGTGGCATTGGCTTGAGCAATTTTGTTTCCCGGTTCATTGATGTTGCCCGGGAAACCAATCGGGTTACTACTGCTTTGAAAAACGTATCGGGTGGAATGGCCCGGTATGCGGATAACCAACGGTATCTATTGGACCTGGCAAAAAAATACGGGTTGGAGATTAATGCTTTGACGGCTAATTATGCAAAGTTTACAGCCGCCGCGTCCATCTCCGGTATGTCGATGATGGATCAGCGCAAGGTCTTTGAATCTGTTTCCCGAGCATGTACGGCCTTTAGCATGAGCGCGGACGATAGCAACGGTGTCATGCTTGCGCTTTCCCAGATGATGAGTAAGGGTAAGATTAGTTCAGAAGAACTCCGCTTGCAGATGGGTGAACGCCTTCCTGTAGCGTTACAGGCGATGGCAAAAGCTGCCGGTGTTTCCATAAGTGGGCTTGACAAGCTGATGAAGGAAGGTAAACTTATGAGTGCGGACGTACTTCCTAAATTTGCCGAAGCACTTAACGAGATGATTCCCGATATTGATACGGATAACCTGGAAACCTCTGTAAACCGACTTAAAAATACCTTTACGGAACTGGTCAATAGTACCGGTGTGCAAAGCTCTTACAAGTCCCTGATTGACTGGCTTACGGGTGCAATTTCATCCGCTGCTGAGAATATCGAGAATATAGTTCTCGGAACCTTGGCACTTATAACGGGTAGTATATTTAACCATGCTGCGAAATGGTGGGCAAGCATATCTTCCACCACATCCATGATAGAGGCTAATGTCGCTAAAAGTAACGCTGTGCTGGTACAGGCTACCCAACAGCGTATTGCCGCAGAGGTAGCATTAGAAAAGGCAAAAACACAGTCTGTTATGGCTGAGGCTAACGCCCGTGTAGCACTTGAAAAGGCGCTTCAAGAGGAGAAGATAGCATCGGATCAAGTTGCCTATGCAGAGCAAAAGGCAGCAGACGCAAAGAAGATAGTAGATGCTCGATCCACGGCTAAGGCTATGTTGAAAGCAACAAAAGAACGCGTGGCCGCAGAAATAACATTAGAAGCCACTAAAGTTGAGGTTATCGCTGCTCAGAATGCCAATCTACAAGCGCAGACATATAACGATGCTATTGCAGCGCGGGAAAGACTGGCTATAGCACAAAAGAATTTTGCCAGTGCAGAGAAAACACTTGCGGAAAGGACTGCTAAAGAGGTTGCTGCGGCGGAAGCTGCTAAAGTTGCAGCCGCAGAAGCTGCCGCAGTGAAATCACAATCGGCTTGGGGAAGATTTTGTAATGTAACCAAAGTTGCCGTGGGTAAGCTTGTGTTACAAATAAAAGCATTGTGGGCGGCATTTAAACCAATGATTATTGTTACTGCCATCACTGCGGTTATAGGAAAGCTTGTTGCAATGTACAAGGAGGCTAAACGCATCCGGGATATATTTTCTGACTATAGGATTAAGGTAGAAAATGCTGGTCATACTCAAGAAATATCTAAAATGCAGCAACTCCTCAAAATAATGAATGACCGGAAACGCACACAGGAAGAAATTAATAGTGCGCAAGCTGAATTGCAGAAAATGATTAGTGGTGAAAAATTATCACAGGATGAATTAAACAAGAAAGTAGCAAGAAGAATAACACTTCTTAAAGAAGCAGCAAAAGCCGAGGTTGTGGCAAATGAGATAGCGAGCACAGAAAAAAGAAATCGGGAATTAGCAGCAGGATTAGGAATATCTGAAAAGCAATTGAGAGAGCTTGCAAAACTACAGCCATATAGCGAAAAATCGAATAAAGACAGACAGGAGTATTATGGAAAAACAAAGGAGATTCTTAACGCTAATGGACAATCCTACAATATATTTAAGCAGAACAATATAGATTATGCAACGAAAGAGTATTTGCAGAATTTACGGAAAATAACGGATGCTACTAATATACTTGCTGCTACTCAGAAATTTGTAGCTGAACTAGAAAATGAGATTGTAGTAATTCCACCTGATGATGACGAAAAACAAACCGTCCTTCAGAAGCAGCAAGAGTCGTACAAAAAACAGTACGAGGAGTTGAATGCAGAACTGGAAATAGGCAAGATTACTCAGGCGGAGTACAATAAAGCCCTTGGGGAGCTTAACATAAAAATGTTTGCGCAGGCTAAAGGTACCGGAGATAAAGAAGTCTTGGAAAGTGAATACTTTAAAAATCTCAGAACTGCCGCCGAAAAAGCTATTGCCAATCAAGATAAGAATGCCGCTCTTGTTGAGTTTGAAAAGGTTCAGAAGGATTATAATACCAAAGTGCGGGAAGCTCAGCAACAGCAAGCCAAAGGTCTTGCTTCTCAAAAGAAATTAGACGAAAGTATCATCTCCCTTTCGATTGAGGCCGCCAAGAGTGCCGCAGGAATCAAAGGAATTGGAAAGGAGGCGGATTTATTTATTGCGGTAATGCAACTTAATGCAAAGCTACTTTCATCTCCAATAAAAATGAAGCCTCGTGATACAACGTTTGATTACAAGAAAACTTCTTCCGACATTGCTTCCGAGAATCTTGATAAGGCTAAAGAATACGCTGAAAAGCTGAAAGAACGTTACAGAGAATTAGGGCAGGAAATTTCTGACGAAATAGCCAATGGAATAGCCAACGTTCCCACGCTGGAAGATGCCCTCAAATTGGCACAGGTAAGAGAGGATATTAAATCATTTAGTAAAGAACTGAACGAAGGAATATATTCTGGAGTAAAGGATATAGCCAGCAGTTCAGATCGCATGGTCAGTTCATTTGAAAATTTACGTGATGTTTTTGATGATGTGGATTCTTCTGGTTGGGAGCGTATCATGGCGGTATGGAATATGATGACAAACACCATTGACGGGATTATGAGCATCATTAAGACTATTGAGACATTAACGGAATTGACCAATAAATTAGCCAGGGCAAAAGAGGCAGAGGCTGTAATTGATAAAGCCACCGCAGATGAAAAAGTAGTCAATGCTGCAAAAGGTGCGGCTGCAACCATTGCAGAAACTCAGGTAGAGAAAACTGCGGCTACTACCGAGGTAGCCGCCAACACCGCTAAAGGTGCGAGTGCTGCCGGTGCGAGTGCTGCGAGTTTGCCATTTCCCTGGAACATTGTTGCCATTGGAGGTGCCATTGCCGCAGCTATAGCTGCTTTTGCCGTAATCCCTAAGTTTGCAGGCGGCGGCATTGTTACCGGTGGACCATCTTCAGGTGACAAGATTCTAGCCCGGGTTAATGCCGGAGAAATGATTTTGAACGGTAGGCAGCAATCTAATTTGTTCGAAGCTATCAATTCGGGTAAAATAGGTTCCTCGCAAGGGCAATCAGTCCATATCGGGTTCGATAAGGTGCGTGGTTCCGATATCTATCTCTCATTGAAAAACTATATGAAATCAACCGGAAAGAAATTATGAGCTATAGCTTGATTTACACAGTTCCTTTCGCCACGCTGGATAATATTCCTTGTGTGGTGGAAATCGAAAAAGATGGATATGAAGGTACATCGACGGAATTAACCGCCGGTGCTATCCCGTTTACAGTAGATATAGAGAGCGAAGAGTTTCTTTATACTCCTACGCGATTTTCAACGGCAAAGTTACAGGTTGTCGGTAATGATTACCTGCAAACCTTGTTTTCAACAGAATACCGGCAATATCGGGTAACATTCAAGAAAGCTGGTGTTATAACTTGGTGCGGTTTCATTAAACCGGAACTCTATACACAAGATTACGCATCAGAGACATTCGTCCTGGAAATAGAATGTATATCCGCTATGTCTGTATTGGAATTTATAGACTATACGATTGAGGGGGATAGCAAAGAGTTTGTTTCTATTTGGCGTTTATTACAGCGTTGTATCTCCACAGCTGCCGGGCAATACAATTCAGTCTTTATTCCTCATGTGTATGCATCCAGCAAGGCAGCGTATTCCACTGAGGAAAATGTGCTTTCTGAAATGACACTGAGTGAACAGAATTTCTTCGATGAAGATGATAAGCCAATGAAGTTAAAGGAAGTTTTAGAGGAGGTTTGTAAATTCCTTAACTGGACTTGCGCCGACTGGAAGGGTGATCTTTATTTTGTCGACGTGGCCCACACTGGAATATATCGCCAATACGACATCGGATTGGAAAATAAAGCAAATGCCCAGGTTAATGAATTATTAGTGCAAGATATTGGATTTGCCGGCTCTAATCATTCGTTGGACGTACTACCTGGATATAACAAGGCAAGCGTGAAATGTAGTAATTATCCGGTAGCGCAAATATTCCCAGATGAAGATTTTGATAGACTCAAGTTATACGCTTCACAAGATAAACAATCGGGTGATAAAGTAACCGCTAAACGTTTTTATTATCCCGATGTATACCGTTTGTTCCATTATTCTCCACAGGGGGCCGATTTGTCCGATGAACAGTTTGAGACGTATAAAAATAACCCGGACTCTTTAATGGGAGGTATGATAATAAAACGGTGCGAATATAAAATAGTAAATGGAGAACCTGAAATCTCTAACTATAATTGGGAGAATTTGATACAAGTTCGAAGAGGGACACAAAAGTCTGGAAGTAATTACACTTGGCTTTCGCGTGTTCCTATATTGACATTCAAAAGCCAATTACCCGTCGCAGCCTATTTAGATGGTGCCGTAGCGATTAGCTGTTCTGTACAAGTTACAGAGAATGACGATTTGTCAACCGATGATAAGAAGCGAAATGGCTATGTACGTGCATTGTGTGAATTTTCAATAGGTGATTATTATTACAATGGAAGTGAGTTTGTAAATAACTCAACAATAGAACGCTTTGAAATAAAATTCCCTTTAGCTGATATTACGGGGGGAAGTTTTGCATCTGTTGAAAATACCAAAAAATTATCCCAGCCTTATGATGGCTTAACAGGCTATGTAATCGAATTGCCTAAAGGAAAGCCTTTAACCGGTGAGGTGAGATTCTGTATGTATCCATTACAGCCACAACCGGGAAATTATACACAGTTTTTTGCAGGGGTAGGATATTATATCAAAGATTTAAAGATGGAATATAAGCGAAGGGACGATCTGGACGATTTAACGGATAATTCAGACCGGATTTATGAAAATATTCTGAATGAAACCTACATCAACAAACTGGATGAGATTGAATTTAAAATCTCATCTTATAATAATGATGGTGTCTGCTATAGTAAAGTCATGTTAGGCAATGATTATCTGCGGGATAACTTATATAACAGCATCCTCGACAATACGATCCGCCCCGAGGAGATGATGATCACCCGTTGCATCAATCATTATAGTGCCACCCGTATTAAACTTACCCAGGAAATAAAAGAGCGTGCGGATTTATCTCCGATAACAAGATTGTCCGACACTTTTTTGGTTGGTAAGAAATTCATTAATGCCGGTGGCTCCATAGATTATAAGATGAACCGGTTTGAATGCATTATGATTGAAGTATGAGGAAAGTAGCTATAATATCATCCACCGCACCAGCAAAGCCCAGATCGGAGAAATATCCGGTTGGGGCTTCCGTGACACGTACAAGTGGCGGCTCTACCATCATCCAAGGTGGCGGTGAAAGTGTCGATATCGTGAAAAAGGATGATATCAAATCGCTGACGGATAAGAATGTGATGTCTTCGCTTCGGGCATTGAAAGAATTTATTAGTAAGGTGGATGATAGCGAGGTCTCTGCACTTGTTGATTTTTTAAAAGGGGTTAAGATTGATGGCAACCTGATTAATCGCCTGTTGCTACAGAATACCACAACTGGGGAAGTAAAAGATACCGATGTAATGTCGGCACTCCGGGTATTGGCTGAAATAGCGGTGAATAACGAGGCTTTGAAAGAACTGTTCCTTCGCAAGGATCAGCCTGACAGCACTAACTATCTATTACGTCTATTAGGAGGCTTAGAGGTCGGTCCCTTTTCTCCCGGCGCTCTCGGTTCCGGCGCCGCCATCCAGATTAACCCGCTAACCGGCAAATCCCACCTTGAAGTTGACGAGCTCTTCGTGCGCATGAAGGCCGTCTTCAAGGAACTGATCATCGAGTCGTTACGCCATATCGGCGGTGAGCTGGTATTGTCTCCCGCCCGTATGAAGTGCGTCCGGGTTGAAGAACAGGATGACGCCTATCGTTGCTACTTTGACCGGGGAACAGTAAATGAATCAGGCCGGTATGAAGTTGAGCAGGAATTCACTGTCGGCGCCCAGGGCAGATGCCAGGTGTTCACCGGTAGCGGCCAGAAATATTACTGGCGCCTGGTGACCGCCGTGGGCGATGACTACATTGATTTATCAAAAACCGACTGCGATACTGGAAGCGACCTTCCTGAATCCGGTGACGACATCTGCCAGCTCGGGCACCGCGGCGACGAATCCGGCATGAACGCGATCGTCCTGTCCGCATACGGTCCTGACGCCCCGTCCTATAAGCAGTATGCCTATATCGACAGCTATTCCCTTGCGGACAAAGAGGTCAGCGTGACCTCTCCGAAGGGAAACAGGTATGTCGGTGACTTCATCCTGAAGACCGGTGTCAACATAGCCACCGAGTTGCAGATACTTGAGAACCTGATCAAGACGGAGATTCAGAGCGTGGAATACGTCCTGAACGAGACCGACAACTACCTTCTGAACGCCTCCTTCGTGAAGGACATGGAGGGCTGGGGCCGTGATGACGACGTGCAGGTATTGGAGGCTGAGGAATTGTTGCAGGCCAATTCGGAGTACCTTTCCGATGCCGGCAGGCTTGCCGGCGTAGTGACCTATGACGGCAAACTGTGGCTCAGGTTGAAAGACAGCTACGTAAAGCAGCCCAATGCCAACCTTACGCAGCCCGCGCAATCCGGCAAATTCTATGTATCGCTCCGTTATATCTGTACCGGCAGCGGCACCTTGACCTGCGGCTTTTCCGGTCAGGGACTATACAAGACCGCCTCCATCGCCATCAACCGCACTGCACGCATGTTTGAGTTCTCCGGCAATTGGGACGGTACGGGTGACTTCCTGATACAGTTCACCGGCGATATCCATATCAACCTGGTAACGCTGACCAACCGTCCGCTGGATGACTTCAAGCAGGAAGTGAACAGTACCTTTACCCAGATGGCGGGCAGCATCAAAGCCATGGTGACCTCCATCGACAATATCAACAATACCATCAGGGACAGCGGCTGGCTTACCACTGCCGACGGCACCAGGATCTGGGCTTCCGCATGCTGGCCGGACGGCACCAGGGCCATCTCCCTCTTTACCGTGACGCCCGACGGCATCTTCCTTGATTCCTCGCACATCAACCTGAAGGGCATCGTCACCTTCGAGAGCTTCGCCCCCGACTTCCAGACGGCTTACGAGCAGGCGTTCGGCAACGCGAGCATGACGGCCAAGGACGATGTGGCGCGGCAGCTGGGCTACAGCAATTACGCGCGGCTTGTCGAGAATGCCGCCACCGGCGGTAAGGCTGTCCTTGTAGGCGGGTATCTTAACCTGGAGCTGATAGACGTTGACACGCTGATTGCCGGTAAGGTCCTGACCAATAAGGTGGTCACTTCCTTAAACGGCAGGCGCGTCGAGATCGACCCGGAAACAAACTCCTTTAAAATGTTCAATGAAAACAATGACACGGTTTGCGAAATGACTTTCATCGAGCAATCCGACATGCCCTACCTGCCCCGCCTGCGCATGCGCGACTACAACAAGAATCACGAATTGGTCCGAACCGCCTATTACGGCGCGAGCGGCGCGAACATTGAGGACCTTATAGGAGGCTCCGGCATCACCTTGACGCAAGGCTCGTGCCGCATCTACCAGCTTGATTCGAGCAGGGACTGCGTCCTTCAACCCGGCAGCCTGTCTTTTTACCGTGACGGCAAACTTTATAAAAAATATGAATAATGCATAACTATGGGACTATTAGACGAATTATCCGATAAAGACTTGCGCGACCTTGCCGCCCTGGTTGGTCCGTATTTGAAAGAGTCCGCCATCCAGGTTGAGAACGTTCCTTCCGCCGAAACTCTTGACGGCATCCGTTCCCTTCCCGGCGTGCAGTTCTTGAACGGCGTCAAGCGCACGGTCGCCGTTCCGGTATCCTCCTTGAAAGGCCGTGACGGCGACAAGGGTCAGAGCCTTGATTTCATCATATTGGGCAGTTATAACACCTTGGACGATCTGAAAGCCGCCCATCCGAACGGTGCGGACACTCACGGCCTTTTTAAGGTCGGAGACGCGCTTTATATCTGGGCGGGCGCCAAATACGAGCCCCTGAACCTTGACGTGTTCAAGACCTTCAGCCTTGAGCAATTTGCCGATGTGGGGTTCACCGGCAATGATATCATCGTTGATTTCACGAGAACCCCCTATGCGAAAGTCACGCTTTCCGGTGATGCCGGCATCTTCAACCTTTCCATCACGGGCACGAAGGACGGCAGCGCCGGCAAGATCCTCGTCTTCCAGACGGGTTTCAAGCAGATCTCCCTTGCCGACAACATCAGGGGGACCATAGACCTTCCGCTGAACGGCGATACCGTCGCCCTGCTGTCCTACCACCGCATCGGCGACACCATCTATATGCACAGCAACACCGTGCTTGGCGATGTCCAGTACCCGACCCCCTCCAGGGTCCCGGATTTCCAGGTCGTATATTACGATTCAAGCGTCTGTACGGTCCAGTGGACCGCGCCGCATGGAAACAACATCTATGACAAGGTGACCGGATACGACATCCGTTACGCGAACGGCCTTGTGGATGCCGACGACCCCAAGGTCTGGGAGGGGCTCAAGAACGTGGAGGGCGTTCCCGCGCCCGGTTCCCCCGGTACCCTGCAGCGGATGACCCTTTCGTCCCTTTCCCCGAATAAGGAGTATTACATTTATCTGAAGTCCGTCAAGGTGAACTACGGCGTCCGGTATGTCTCCGCGGCCTCCGATTTCGCCTATTGCCGCACCACCGGCGCCGAAGACCTCTCCAAGGCGTACCGTATCAACCTCACGGCCAGGAACATCTTCGCCCAGGACAATACGGCGGTGACCGACAGCGACGGCGGCCTCTGCACGATCGACAGGGCCGTTGACGAGTCCGGGCTTAACCAATACCTGGAAGACGGCTATCCGGACACGTCCAACAAGTCCTTTCCCACCTACTGGCTTGCCAACAAGTACAGCCGCGCCTCGGTGCCCTATGACATATTCATCGACCTGTTCTCCGTACATTCCCTCGACCGGCTGTTCGTCTTCTCGACCAGCAAGCCCAAATATTCCGTTTTCGCGATGAAGGACTTCGGCTACGGGTGGGAATACGTGGGGGCGATGGAACACGGGTTCAATACCTGGCAGTCCCTGCCTTTCTCCGGCCTGAAGTGCCGCTTCGTCAAGCTTTCGTTCGACCTGATGGACTTCGGCTTTTCCGGCCTGTCCGAAGGGCTTCCCAAGGAAGAGTGGAACAGTACCATCGAGGCCGTCAACAACATACTCCTCTACGGGCGTCCCGTCACCGCCCGCCCGGGCGGCATCATGCCCCCCATACGCCGCGCGGCCGGGCGGCATACGGTCGACCAGTTCTTCTGCACCAACGGTCACGCCTACCAGCAGGGGCGCCTGCACTCGATGTGCAGCGGCGAGCGGGTACGCCTGTATATCCATCCCGGTCACTTCGCCACGAACTACAACACTGCGGACGCCTATACCCGGCTTGCCGACATGAAATTCCGCGTGGACAATATTCCCTGGATTACAGGTAACGGGGGCGTGGACGGGTTCATCGACCTGCTGGGCACCTATAAGAAGAACGGTCTGCGCCCTTACCTCACCTTTACCGGCACGTTCGACTACTGCAAGTACCCTCCGGTGAACGGCGATAACCGTCCCTGCGACGGCTATTGGCTTGAGGACGTCTGGACACCCCTTCCCTCGCGGGGCGTCGGCGGACTGGCGGAGTATTTCAAGGCGACGATGTCCCCCGGCTCCTACAGGACCTACGCCAAGCTGTGCATGGCCCTTGGCGCCAAATTCGGCAACCGCGACCTCGGGCAGGAAGATTATTTCACGGACGCCGACGGCTCCACCGGCCTGGACCTGCTCTGCGGCATAGAGCCCGAGAACGAGCCCGACAAGAACTG
>OCHJ01001105.1_pt1 | contig 23180 bp, 19 predicted proteins | sample 1538381 | NCBI WGS metagenome assembly OCHJ01 (sample SAMN04571688, study PRJEB22368) | human gut metagenome | biome: human gut; material: stool | host: Homo sapiens | place: Luxembourg | collected 2012-06-29 | reverse complement strand
CGTATGTCTCTTTAGAGCAATATCACGGCCTGGGCAAAGATGAATGGTTTCATGCCTCCCGCTTCCGTGCCCGCGGTGGGGTGGAAGCTAAACTGTCGTCCTCTTGGTCGGCAGATGTTTTCTATTGCTACCAGCACGAGAGTGATTTGGACAGGCATATTCTGGGGTGGGAGTTGATTTACCGATTCTGATTCATACTCTTTCTTTTTACTCATTTATTTGTAGGTATGCGATGCGTTCACTATATTTGTATGTTCATTGTTTGTGAACGGGGTTTATTAGTGAACAAAAGATGCTACTGAAATGGAAAAAGAACTGATTCATGAAGTTGAAAATAAACTTGTTGAAATAGTAGGTCGAAGCAATGTTTATGTAAAAGCAAGTCCGATTCCGGAATTTGACTGGATGTTGTGTATCAGAGGCTATGAATTTCTATGTGAAGTTAAAAAGACGGTTACGAGAAGTAATTTCGGTAGCATACAAATGAAGTTGAGGACATGGCAAGAAAACACAGATAAGCCGGTTTTGCTTGTAGCACAAAACATTTATTCTCTTTTGATGGATGAATTTGCCCATCAGGGAATTAACTGTTTAGATAGTGCAGGAAACTGTAGGATTAAGGTCGGTGATTTGCTAATGCATATTGAAGGAAGAAAAGTACCTCCTAAGTTTCAGGCAACATCTGCCAATAGAAGTCGTTTGTTTCAGGAAGCCGGAATAAGAATCATATTTCGTATCTTGTTAGAGCCGGATTGGCTAAATCTGTCTTATCGGCAGATGCAACTATCTACCAATGTTTCCTTGGGTTCAATAACTGTTATAATGAACGAGCTTTTAGAATCAGGATATTTGTTGAAGACGAACAAAGGGAAATTCTTAAAGAATAAGCAGGACTTATTGGAACGCTGGGTGGTTGCTTACAATGAAATTTTGAAGCCTAAACAGCTAATAAGGAGAATGACTTTCAAAGATGCAGAGCTTCGTAAGAATTGGGCTGATTTAAAATTGCCATCTGACATCTATTGGGGGGGAGAACCTGCCGCTAACTTGGTTGATGGTTATCTGTATCCTGAGTTATTTACCCTTTATGGCGGTACTATGGGCGATTGGGTAAAAGCAGGCCTCAGACCGGATGATGAGGGTGAAGTTTTCGTTTATAAGAAGTTCTGGAGTAGTGTTGAGCAAAGTCAGGTCACTCCGGCATTACTAATTTATGCAGATTTAATGGGAAGCGGCAACAGCCGGAATATTGAAGCTGCTCAAAGAATTTATAATAATGAATTACAATATCTCCAGTGATGAGTTTGATAATCTCTTAATAAAAGAGTTGTTAGAAAAACTTAGCCGATATTTCGGAAAAGAGAAGCTTCCTTTTTATGTGATAGGGGCAATAGCTCGTGACATCATTATGCAGAAGCTGTTGCAACAGAAATCTGCCAGACATACGCAAGATTTGGATATTGCTATAGCTATATCCGATTGGCAAAAGTTTGAGGAAATCTCAAACGGTATTGTGCAGATGGATGGTTTTGAGAAGTCTTTGACTCAAAAGCAACGCTTTTATTATAAGAAAGTATATGAGATAGATATTATCCCATTTGGCGAAGTTGCAAAAGAAGATAAGTGCATTTATTGGCCGCCCGAAGAAGAATTTAAAATGTCAGTTCAGGGTTTTGATGAAGCCTTGAAAGATTTCATGATAGTCAGGGTGGACGGTGAATTTGATATACGGGTTGTTTCTTTACCGGGTTTGTTTCTTTTGAAATTGAATGCATGGATAGAACGTAATCTGGAAACAAGCAAAGATGGTGAGGATCTATGGTATATCATTGAAAATTATTTTGATGCTTGCCAGGAACATTACATTGAAATCAATTATCATCAGGAAGTTTATGATATGGATGATTTTGATTTGTCCGTAGCTGGTGCCCTCTGGTTGGGGTATGATATTGTGTCTATTCTTACTCCTGTACAATTAGAGTATTATCATAACATATTGGAGCATGAATTATCGCTTGAAGAAGAAAGCCGCCTTATTGAGCATATGATGAAGCAAAACATAGCTGTTTCTTATGAGAAAGTTTACAGGGTAACATCCCAGATATCGTCAATTTTGTGTGGGGCAATTTAAAAACGATCTTTTTCCATAAACTTACAACTCTTGTCATAAGTAGACATCTTTCATATTAAAGCCTTCTGGCGGAACTTCGTTTTCGCACTCACCAGAAGGCTATTTATAGGGTAACTATTGCTTATTTATTTGTCCCCATCCAAGTCCATTTATGCCAGATATGTTCCAATGGACCTTGTTTATGTTTGCTCAACCACCATTTACAGAATTTCACTTGCAACAGAAACATGCAAAATCCGATTAGCAGACTGAGCGTATATCCACAATAAGGAGCCAGATACAGACCGATAGGGAAGTAAATCAGTGCTCCCATTATGGATTGGGATATATAGTTCGTAAGACTCATTTTTCCATAGAATCTCAGGCTGCTGACGGCTTTACTGAACTTTTCACGTTGGTAAAGCAATACGAATGAAGCTACCAGTACGAAAGTAAAAGCTAACTTTTGCCACATATCGAATGCAGTTCCGGCTGTTTGCTGTATGATTGTACTGTTCTGCATAATCAACTCTCTCAGGGCATAGAGAGGAGCGAAAGAGATTGCGGAGATTATCAGTATCTTTATCCAGAAATGGAGATTCTTTTCTGTCGTGACGAAAAGCTGCTTTCTGCCGATGTAGAAGCCTAAGAGGAATAATCCGGCTGTTTGGAAAAAGCGTCCTGCATTTACTGCCCATAATAAGCTGGCTTTCTGACCTAAAGTAACGTTCCCCCAGATGAAATCCCAAAAGTTGCCGGCTTGGGTGTACTCTGCCACTTCTGCGTACATTTCGCCTACTTTCAGATCTGGTAACTGATGTGCGGGATTGATCAGATTGGCTATGTAATGATACCATTCAACAGGTTGTAACAAGAAGATAATGGAAGTGATGAGAATAGCTTTATCACTCCAATTCCGGGTAAAGAACAGGACAAGCCCGACAATTACAAATAGCAATAATACATCTCCTGCAGGAAAGAAAGCAGCGTTTAATGTTGCAAATGCAGCCAGCAGAACTAAACGCCATAGGAAACGATAGCCGAAGTCCTTGCCTTGCTTCTTCTGATTATTGCTCTGAATGTAAAATGTAAATCCGAACAGGAGAGCGAAGATTGCGTAAGATTTTCCGGCAAGTAGGGTAAAAGTACCGCTTAATACTCCCTGGTCCAATATATTTAGCCAGGTTGGTGAATCTGTGGGATAAACGGGAAAAATGAAATGTTCAAGACTGTGAACCAAAAGGATAGCCATTACGGCAAAGCCTCGTAGGGCATCTACTACCTCGATACGAGGATTCTTGTTGCTTAGTTGTTCCATGAATTATTTATTTAGTAATGTTTTAATTCGTTTATTCATCGGTTTTTCAAAATAGTAGTAGGAGAGTAAACTTAATAGGACGATGATACAGAATAAGATTGGAATTGAAATATACCATGCTATATGAAAGTTACTTCCTTTTTGCCATTCTGCATAGGACAGCAGCACAAAAAGATGAATCAGATAGAAGCTGTAACTGATTTCTCCGCCAATCACTAAAATACGATTGGATAAGAGGCGTGAGACTATACCTTTTTGTAGAGAGAAGCTGATCAGAAGAAATGCAACCGGAAGCCAGTAGTAACAGGAATACCGATACACTTTGGGTATTTCAGCCGCATAGAGATAAAAAGCTAAAAATAAGGCGATGGATGCTATTTCAATAATACTTCCTTGATATGCAGTGATGTTTTTACCTTTCAAACGGTCGTATAATTGAAACAGCAGCATGCCGGCTAAAAAATCTGGTAACCGGGTAATCGGATTGACGTACCAATATCCTTTTATATCGGTTTCCGGCGTAAAATGCATGCCGATTACAATCAATATTGCAGAAACTAAGAAAACGCAGAGCAATTTTTTATAATCCTTTGCTATGGGTATCAGGAATGGGAAGCAGAGGTAAAATAGCTGTTCGCAACATAAACTCCACGAAGGGCTGTTGAATGAGAAAAAGTAGTCGGCTTTTGGAATATAGGCATTTGTTAATGTGAGTGAAGCTAAGAAGTGTTTGAGCCAATCTATTGCTCCTGACGCAATGACATAGTTTCCTAAGGCGACGGCGATAAATAGAGTCAGCCAGTGCAAGGGATAAATACGTGCGATGCGTGCTACCCAAAAAGCCCGTTTGGTTATTTTGTTTTCACTGAATCTCTTCTGGTAATTGTAGGCTATGATAAAGCCGCTTAGCACAAAAAAGAAACTGACACCCACAAATCCTTCTTTGAAGAAATGGGTGTCAAAGAATTTATCTATAGTATAGCAATGTGCTCCAAACACCATCAAAGCAAATATAAACCGTAAGGAGGTAAGTGTATTTATCATAGCTCTGTGTTTTGTAGCCTTTTTGGATGTTTTTTATTTTGACTCCTCAAATATACGAAAAGAGGAAGATTAATGTCTTTTAGGCTGTTCTTTTTTAGTGGATTTTCGTATTTTATCATAAAAAAGAGACTTACATGTGCTAATTATGCAAGTCTCTTGATGTAAAATACCAAATATAGTATTCTCTTTTTAGATTGCCGGTGCTAACTCAACAGTTAATCCTAAGGCATGTTCTGTAGCAAAATATCAGTGTTGGTGAAAAGAAAAAAAACTTTTATTATCTTTTTACCAGTATTCTTTTTGTACTTTTGCACTCAATAACAAAATACAAATGGATATAAAACGGAATTATATAGAAGCGGTAAAGACCATAAAAGAAGCTATTCTACGTAGTCAGTATCGTGCTGCTGCATCGGTGAACAAGGAGCAGCTATCCCTTTATTATGGTATTGGACGTTACGTGTCGGAAAATTCTCGTAAGGGCTTTTGGGGGAAAGGTGCAATAGAGCAAATATCTTCCATGTTGCAGAAAGAACTACCAGGATTAAGGGGATTTTCAGCAACAAGCATAAGAAATATGCGTATTTTTTACGAGGAGTGGGATAAAGTTTTAAATCATCCGCCATTGGCTGATGATTTGGTGTTGAATGAAAAATTGCTTCTTATAGAAATTCATCCGCCACTGGCTGATGAATTCAATTGGACTGATTTCCTTTCAATCGGCTTTAGTCATCATACTGAAATTATATCCAAAGCTAAGACTTTGGAAGCGCGATTGTATTATATACATGAGTGTGCTACTCGTTATTGGAGCAAATATGTTTTGAGGGATTATTTAAAAGCAGACCTATACAATCATCGAGGTATCTTGCCTAACAATTTCACACAAACATTACCCGATACAAAACAGGCACTAAAAGCTGTTTGTTTATTCAAGGATGAGTACTTACTTGATTTCATCAATGTGGAGGAACTAGACGAACAGGAGGAAGATCTAGACGAAAAGATAGTAGAAAAGGCGATTGTTGCTAACGTAAAGAGGTTCATTATGACTTTTGGACAGGATTTCAGTTTTATAGGTAATCAATATCGTATGGAGGTTGCAGGGGAAGATATGTTTATTGATTTGCTCTTTTTCAATCGGGAACTTAACTCTCTAGTTGCGGTTGAGTTGAAATCCGGGAAATTCCGTACATCCTATTTGGGACAGTTGAATACTTATCTGTCTGCCTTAGATACATATATCAGAAAGCCGCATGAAAATCCCTCTATTGGGATAATACTTTGCAGAGAAATGAATCAAACCTTTGTAGAATTTGCAGTTCGTGATTATAACAAGCCGATGGGAGTCGCTACCTACCGTGCATCCAAAGATATGCCGGAACGACTTCGTAATGCCTTGCCTGACATTGAGGAACTGAAAAGGTTATTGTAAAACGAAAACCTGTCTCTTTTGGGGCAGGTAGTCGTCTTTTGTTTCTACTTCTGTTCACAAGTAAATTCTTTGTAAAAATTATCTGTCAGATAATAAATCTTTATATCTCCGTTGTGTTTTGAATATCGGGAAGCTGAAAAAGAAGTGATAGTCACGATGAAATAACTTTTCTGTAAAAATAGTAGTGTTTGCAGATTTGCTCTGTAGAAGAACAACGATTCGTCAAATGGGAAGTTTATATAAAAAGAGGCTTTCTCCATCTCCTCATCCATAAAAAAATCCCATCCATACCCCACCTTTATCAAAAATGAGTATATTTGCCCGCATCATTCTATCTTTTAACCTTAAAAACACAGTTTAAATGCAGCGTAAAACTCCGCAAACATCTGATATTGACGATGAAACACTTTTTGCTAAAGTGGAGCGGGGAGATGTAGAGGCATTTACTGCAGTTTACAATAAATATCACAAATTGCTTTATGCATTGGCCTATCGCTATTTGATGAGTTCCGCGATGGCAGAAGACGCTGTGCAACACGTATTTACCCGTTTCTGGGAATTTCGTTCGGAGCTTCGGGTAGGTATCAGCCTGAGAAACTACCTGATAACAATGACTAAAAATCATATACTCAATGTGATACGCAATGAGAATACCGCCCTTACCAAGAATTATGAGATAGCTCAGGGCACCCCTGCTTACGAAGATACCCTTGTTGACAGTCTGGAAAAGAAAGAACTGATGTCCATCTTTTATAAGGCAGTCGATATGCTGCCGCCCCAAAAGCGGGAAATCTGTCTGATGAAGGTGCGCGAAGAACTCTCCAACCAGGAGATAGCCGACCGCCTGAAACTCTCTATCAATACAATCAAAACCCATTATTCCGATGCGCTGAAACTGCTGCGTGTCCATTTGGGAAAATTGCTAATTTTTGTTACGTACCTCACCTTGTTAAGGTATTTGAGTGTCTATTTAACAGTATGAGTACAGAGAATATGAATACACCTACAGAAAAACAGATACAGGAAGTGCTGGCAGGGACATCTACTCCTGAAGTTGCCCGGATCGTAGCGGCTTGGTTTGCTACCGATGAGGGCGCGGCCTATCTGGCTAAAAGTATGGACCGTGATGCCGTACAGATCAAACAAGGATTCGAAGAACTCTATGTCAATCACGAAATCCCGTCCGAAGAGATGTTTGCCCGTATCTGCCGCAACATCCGGCAGAAACGCATCCGCAGGATTACCTTCCGTGTGGCAGCCGTACTCATTCCGTTTGTGTTGCTGATAGGGCTGTTTGTCCAAGTGAATACCCGTGTCGATCTGCTGGGTGATTCCGGTTACGAAGAAATCTATGTGCCCAAAGGTGAGCGTCTGCAAATGATGTTTCAGGATGGCACACGTGCTTATATAAATTCAGATTCACGCCTGAAGTATCCAAAGAAATTTGCGCTGTCCAGCCGTGAAGTCTATCTGGAGGGCGAGGCTTATTTTGTAGTCTCAAAGAATTCCCACCGACCTTTCATTGTCAATCTTAATGGGCCTGCCGTGCATGTTCTGGGAACTTCGTTCGATGTTCAGGCTTATCCGGAGAATAAGGATATCACGGTCTGTTTGGACGAAGGTCGTGTTAATCTGACACTTGCTTCAGATAAGAAATATCCGTTGAAGCCCGGTGAGAAACTTGTCTATAACAAAGAAAGTGAGCGTTGTACCATTACCCGACATGCCGATATTCATCTGTCTTCCTTGTGGAAAAAGAATGTGATAGCTTTCAAGGATGCTCCGTTGTCCGAAGTCATCAAGGTGCTGAATCGCTGGTATGATGTGGATTTCAAGATAGAAGACCAGTCTGCTTGGGATGTATACTTTACGATTACATCAGAGAATACGCTTCTCGAAAAAGTTCTTCAGGATTTGGAGAAGATTGCGCCGCTACGGTTTGAATATAAAGAGGCTGAAAAGGAAGTGATAGTCACAAGAAAAAAAGAGGATTCCCGTCTAATGCATTGATTATGTAGATTTGAGTTGTAAACAATATGTGAAACAAAAGTGCGTATTGCAGGTAAAATTCCGTTCAGTAAAGTGCGCATTGCAGGTAGTTTACGCTATATTAAACTTGCGCATTACAGAAAGTATCCTTGTTTTGGCGCATTGACTATATTAAATATTGAATTGAATGATATTCAAACGTAAATGGAGATAGGTAATAATTCAAGACTATTCTGCATACTCCATTAATAACCGTGAACAGCGTTTTTTAAGAATAAGAGGAATGTTTTTTAAGAATGTTGCCGACGTTTATTAACAGCGTAGAAATCGATCTTAAAACTAAAATAGAATATATGTATACAAAAAAGGCGATAATTCTTCATGAGAATGACCGCCTTTTTATCTTTTATACCCGTCATTGTTTGGGGTGAAAGTCACCCGTATTAACTATAATTAGCTTGAATAGCTTAGGAGTAAACTATCGGTTGATTATTTGGATTAGCTCCTACTTTAGCTGAATGTATTGTCAATTTTATGCACTGTTTAATGTTTCGTTGTAAAGGTCTTATTTTTCCCATTTACGAAAGTTTTAGGTTTATATTAGAGTTTCATTTTAAACTTCTACAAAGATACTACATCAGAAAGGCGAAGTCAAGTGTTTCAGCCTCTGTTTTGATTTGTTTTTTCATTTATGGTGCTAATCTCTTCTGTTATACTATTCTATCGGTAAGTATCTATTTCATATTGTTCTTTTTTAGGTGGAACTATTTACATTATCTTCAAATTTTTTGCGTAAAAACGGCTGTTTGTTATTATAAAAAGAGTAAATTTGTACGAATCTCGTGAATGATTGTCCCTTTATACATAGATACATTAATACAAGATGACGAGCTACATTTTGAACCGCCAATGACGATTCTTAGCCTTTAGAAGACTTTTTCTTAATTTATTTAGCAAAAAAGCATTTTTCCCTCACCCACTCCGAAATCTTGTGTGTCTACTTAGTATAAAGCGAATTTTTATACTAATGTTAATCTAAAATTTAAGTTATGAAACGCAAGATTTTACTTGTACTTCTTTTAGGCTTGATGGTTTCGTTTACAGCCTCTGCCCAGAAGGTAACCTTGCAATTTCGGCAAGTTAAGTTAGCAAAAGTCTTTGATGCTATCACTCGACAAACAGGGCTGACCGTGGCGTACAGTCGTCCTACTGTTGATCCTGACCGAATTGTAACTATTGAAGCTAATAAAGAAGAACTTTCCCAAGTGCTTACTCAATTAATGAAAGGTACGAATGTGACCTTTGAAATTGGTGAGAAGAAAATCTATTTGAAAGAAAAGCCAACTTCGGATGTACAGCAAAGTCGAAAGGTTAAAACAATCTCCGGTACTATAGTTGATGATAAAGGAGAGTCGGTGATTGGTGCCAGTATCATAATTGAAGGAACTTCACAAGGTACTATCACTAACATTGATGGTGAATATACTTTGGCTAATGTCCCTGAGAATAGCATGATTACTATTTCATTTGTAGGCTATAAGTCGTTAACCTTTGCTGCTAATGATAAAACTTTGGCAAATATCACTTTGAAAGAAGATAGCGAATTGATAGATGAAGTAGTAGTAGTGGGTTATGGTGTGCAAAAAAAGAGAGATGTAACAGGTGCAATGGCTTCTGTAGATGCAGCGAAGATAGCTTCAGTTCCTGTAACTTCAGCTTCTGAAGCTTTACAAGGACGTGCTTCCGGTGTATTGGTTTCTCAGGATAATTGGGCACCGGGCACCTCACCTACAGTTTTAATTCGTGGAAAACGTTCAATCAATGCTAGTAATGAACCGTTGTACGTAGTTGATGGTGTACCTATTACAGGCGGACTTCGAGAAATAAGTCCTTCAGATATTGCTTCAATGGAAGTCTTGAAAGATGCATCTGCAACTGCCATTTATGGTTCAAGAGGCGCTAATGGCGTTGTTTTGATTACGACCAAACAAGGTAAAGATGGTAAAACGCAGGTTGACTATTCCGGGTACTTTGGTGTTCAAACGATACAGAATAAACTGGAATTAATGAATGGAGCCCAATATGCAGAATATGTGCGTGAGGCTTACCGCAATACAAATAGTTCGAACAAATATCCTACGGACTATCCTGATAAAACAGCGGATATGGCAAATCCCATGTTCAAACAGGACGCCTATGTACTTGAATCATTGATGATGGCTTATGATGAAAATGGAAATTATGACCCTTCAAAAGTATGTTCTGACAATTGGTTTGATCATGTTACACGCAATGGTATTATAACCGATCATCAGATAAGCGTCAATGGTGGAAATGCCAAAACAAACTTTTTGGCATCTGCTACTTATAATAAGAATGAAGGTATCATGAAAGATCAGAGTTACGAACGTTATTCTATACGTTTGAACTTGAATCATGAAATCAACCAGTGGTTTAAATTTGGACTTCAAACGCAATACTCACATTCTGTAAAGGAGCGTGGTAGTGGGATGGAAGGTGATGCTTATATGTACCGCATCAGTCCTTTGGGCTCATTACGCAATGAGGATGGTACTCCCACTCAGTTGGTAGCCTCTGATGCTCAGATGTGGAACCCTTTGATGAATCTTGAAGAAGGAGCAGTATCTGCACCTGAGAAAGTTAGTCGATATTTAGGTAGTTATTATGTGGAAGTGACCTTCCCTGTAAAGGGTTTGAAATTCAAAAGTAATTTAGGACTTGATGCCCGCACTAAACAAGATTATCAATTCTATTCCTCTAACACAAGTACCCGCCAGTTAGGAACATCTTATGCTTATAATGGTATGAGTAAATACACGATGATGACTCTTGAGAACATGCTGTTCTATAACCGCGATTTTGGTAAAGACCATACTTTGGGTGTGACCTTGCTGCAATCTATTCAGGAAGATAAGACAGAATCGAATAAGATTGGAGTGCAGGATGTTACTTCAGATGATTTGCTGTACAATGACTTGGCATCTTCTTTTATTATAGATAAAATAGGTAGTAATTTGACGAAGTGGACTATGGCGTCTTTTATGGGACGTGTCAATTATGGATTTAAAGGAAGATATCTCTTTACCGGTTCAGTACGTTATGATGGTTCTTCCCGTTTAGCAGAGGGACACAAATGGGTCGCTTTCCCATCAGTGGCATTGGCATGGCGTGTCAGTGAAGAAGCTTTTATGAAGAAGCAGAATTTCCTTTCTAATTTAAAGTTAAGAGCAGGTTGGGGAAAGACTGGTAATTCTTCTATTGATCCTTATATGACGAGAGGCGGTCTTGGCTTGTCTACATATGTATGGGATAATGGAGCATCCGAAGTGTTAGGATATGCCCCCAGTATAATGGCAAATAGTGAATTAACCTGGGAGACTACAAAACAATGGAATGTAGGTGTGGACTTTGGTTTCTTTAATAACAGGCTAAGTGGTACTGTTGATTTATACCTTCAACACACTTCTGACCTTTTGCTGGAACGTCAGATACCTGTCGTGTCCGGATTTGGGAGTGTCCTTTCCAATGTAGGTGAAACTAAAAATAAAGGTATTGAAATTTCACTTTCTTCTTTGAATATCAATACGAAAAGTTTCCAGTGGACTACCGACGTGATGTTCTATGCAAATAAAGAATCTATCGAATCACTGTATAATGGGAAAGTAGATGATATTGGTAATAAGTGGTTTATCGGACATCCTATTAATGTGCATTATGATTATGAGAAAATAGGAATCTGGCAGAATACACCGGAAGATTTGGCTGAAATGGAAGAGTTTAATAAGAATGGTGCCAACTTTAAACCGGGAGATATAAAGATATGGGATAACGGCGATAAGAAAATTACGGAGGCTGATCGCAAAATATTAGGTTCTACCAGTCCGAAGTTCATTGCAAGTATGGTGAATAGTATCAGCTATAAAGGATTTGATTTTTCTATTTTCCTGTATGCCAGTGTGGGAGCTATGCTTAATAATAATATTGAGTATTTGAATAAACCCGGACGTGCTAACAGTATTGTTATTGATTACTGGACTCCGACGAATCCGACAAATGCCTATCCACGTCCCAGTGTTGACAATGCTTCACCAGCTTATGTGAAGTCACTTCAATATGAAAAGGCTGATTTCATCAGAGTTAGAAATATAACTTTGGGGTATACTTTACCGGAGAAATTATTGAAAAAAATACGTGCTCGTAAAATACGTGTATATCTTTCTGCAAACAATCCATTTATTATTACCGGATTCTCTGGAATTGATCCTGAAGGAGCAAGAGGCTATACAGTGCCAAGTGCTTCGACATGGATGGGTGGAGTAAATCTTTCTTTCTAAAATTAATCAGAGTTCTAAATCTTTAAAATAGTTGAGATATGAAAATAAGATATATTAGTATTATGTTGTTGTTTGCTTTCTTGGTTTCGGGTTGCAGCGATTGGCTGCAAGAAGATGATTCTTCAAAGCTGACATATGATTTTTATGCTACTGAAAAGGGAATAGATGCAGCATTAGTTGCCACTTATTCATATATGAGATGGGGAGCCGGTGATAAAGCCAGGTATAATATGATGACGGAATTAGGAGTTGATTTGTTTACTGAAGCACGTGACGGAAAGACTCGCGAATCTTTTAATCGTTATGAATCCGGTTTTATGAATCCTTCTTTGAAGGTTTTATATGAATTCTGGGAAAATCATTATAAAGCAATCAGTACGGCGAATATTGCTATAAACCAAGTAGAAAAAAGTACTGAATTATCCGAAGCTAAAAAAGAACTGAGTTTAGGAGAATTGCATTTTTTGCGTGCTTATTTTTATTTTGATTTAGTACAGCAGTTTGGTAAAATTCCTTTGGAAACAAAAGGGAATTTTGAAGTGAGAACCGATTATAAACGGGCCGCTGTGTCAGATATTTACAATCAGATTATTAGTGATTTGAGAGTTGCAGAACCATTACTTCCTACGAAACCCTCCAATGGAGGTAAAGCTTCAAGAGATGCTGCTGCACACCTTCTTGCCAAAGTTTATTTGACTCGTGCCAGTGCGGAAACTGAGATTCGTGGCATGAAGCCTACCGATCTGGATAGTTGTCTTTATTATGCAGAGAGTGTATTACCGGAGAATGGAGGTACGCACAAATTAATGAGCAACTATGCGGACTTATGGGATATGAAGAATCAGGGCAACTCAGAAGTAATTTATGCAGTGCAATTTACAAATAATCCGTTGTATAATGATGACGGAAACTGGTTTCATCTTTATTGGAATGCAGCCATGTATGAATTACAACCGGGTATGATACGTGATATTGCAAATGGACGTCCTTATGGAATGATTCGTCCGACTGATAAGACTTTACTCACCCTTTTCGAACGTAAAAACGACTCTCGTTTCTATAAGAGTTTCAAAATGGTTTTTTATGCGAATAACAAAAAGACATTGCCTAAATGGGAAACTTTATCCTATAATGGTGAAGTCTATTTTACTCCCGATCCCGCAAAAGGACAAAAAGAGGGTAAGAATAAAATTGAGTTAGGAGATACAGCCATTTATTTTTCTGTACAGAAATGTGGCTTGCAACCAGGAACATTAGAGATGAAAAAGTATCTCGCTAACTTTAAATATGTATATATGCCTTATGAGATGCACGATATAGAAGGTCATCCCGTACTGGTTAAACATCTTGATCCTACACGTCCGGATAAAAATACGCAAGCAGGTGCACGGGAATGGGTACGCATGCGTTTGGGAGAAACTTATCTGATTGCAGCCGAAGCTGCTGGTAGAAAAGGAGATTATGAGTTGGCAGCAAAATATATCAATGTAGTTAGGAAGCGTGCAGCATGGGCCGATAAAGAAGTGAAAGCTCCCCAATATTGGAAAGAAGAAGGTGGCGAAATGAATGACATGAACAGTACCTACGATTTGATAAAAGTTACACCGGATGAATTGAAGAGCGATTTTGTCACTTTTATCTTGGATGAAAGAGGCCGTGAGTTGTTAGGTGAAATTTATCGATGGGAAGACTTGGTACGTTGCGGGGTTCTGTATGATTGGGTTATGAAATTCAATGGAGAAGCCAAAGCTGCCGGAACCATGAGACCTTTCCATAAGTTACGTCCTATTCCTCAAAATCATATCGACCGTTTGAAACCGGCAGGCAAGATTGAGGAAGAACAAAATGAAGGATACTATTAATAGATAGAAGAATGAAAAAATTACCAATACTATTATTATTTCTATTGGTTTCTTTCCTGACCTATGCGCAGCAGGATACTCATAAGCGTTTATTCATTCTGCTCGGACAATCCAATATGTCAGGGAGGGCACCTATAGAAAATGCGGATACGGCAGCTTTACCATTGGTAAAGCTGCTGGATGCCGACGGACGTTTTGAAGTTGCCCGAAATCCATTGAACCGTTTCTCAAATATCCGTAAGGGTATTACGATGCAAAAATTAGGTCCCGGCTACCATTTTGCTAAGACTTTGTCCGAGCAGTTGCAGGATACTATATATCTTGTAGTCAATGCACGTGGAGGTACAGCTTTAGAGCGTTTCATGAAGAAGGATCCGGCAGGTTATTATAAGAAAACATTAAGCCGTATAAAACAAGCATTGTGTGCGTACCCTGATATGAAACCGGAAGCCATAATATGGCATCAGGGAGAATCAAACCGGGATGATTATCAGAACTATCTGAATCATTTGAATAAATTGGTTACAGATTTGCGTACCGATTTAGGTATTCCCGATTTACCCTTTATTGCCGGAGAAATAGGACAGTGGAATCCGGATTATTCGCATATTGTGAAACGGATTGCTGCGATTCCTGATAGCATTTCTTACGCGAGTCTTGTTTCATCTGAAGGGCTGACTAATATTGATGAGTTCCATTTCGATGCAAAGTCACAAAAAATATTAGGTGAACGTTACGCAAAGAAATATCTTGAAATATCCGGAATAGAGGTTACAAGACTGGCACAGATACGTGCTAAACTGTTTGATCCGAATAGTTCGGGTGTATTGGTAGCTTCCCATCGCGGTGACTGGCGAAATGCTTGCGAGAACTCACTGGAAGCCATTGAAAACGCTATCCATATGGGAGTTGACATTGTTGAAGTAGATCTTGGCCGGACTAAAGACGGGCATTTGATTCTCATGCATGACCAGACACTTGACCGTACTACTACCGGAAAAGGAAAAGTTGAAGATCATACTTTAGCTGAGATAAAAGATTTGCGCTTACGAAATGGCTGTCATATTAAGACTATTTATAAAGTTCCCACATTAGAGGAAGCTCTATTGCTGGCTAAGGGAAAAGTAATGCTTAATCTGGACAAAGCTTTTGACTATTTCGATCAGGTTTATGAATTACTGGAAAAAACAGGAACTACTAATCTGGTAATAATGAAAAGTAATGCTCCGGCTGAAGATGTGAAGCGTGATTATGGAAAATACTTGGATAAAGTAGTTTTTATGCCAAAGGTTAATTTGGATGATAAAGATGCCACTCAGAAGTTAAATGATTATCTTCGGGTATTGAAACCGGTGGCTATTGAGTTTAAGTTTGCCTACGATACAAATCCGTTGCCCTATGAGGTTAAAAAAATCATGGCTGGTAAATCTCATATATGGTATAATACGTTATGGGATACACATGCCGGTGGACACGACGATGATTGTTCACTGCTAAATAAGGATAAAGGCTATGGTTACCTGATAGACAATCTGGGTGCAACGATATTGCAAACAGACCGTCCGGCATATCTGATTGATTATTTGAAACATAAATCGAAAGTAATGGATTGTAATCGCGATTGGACATATTTACAGTCAGAAAATGAATTTCAGGCTCATTCCGTTCCTCATTTTACGGTTGAGGAGTGTTTCCTGAAGGGCAAGCAAAGTTCCCAGACCAATGAGGATGGCATGATTGTTACCCCTTACTTTGCAGCGGTGATTGATGGGGCTACAGCTAAATCTACTTTCACTTACGACGGAAAGAAAACCGGTCGCCTGGCTATGGAACTTGCTTTGGAGGCTATACGCGATTTTCCGAAGGATATTGATGCTGCTGATGCCATTAGCCGGATAACAGAGAAAATACATGATTTTTATGTGGAGCATAATTTGCTTGATGAACTGAAGGCAGAGCCGGGCAAACGTTTCACGGCCAATGGAGTGATTTATAGTTATGCCCGAAATGAGGTATGGCAGGTAGGCGATTGTCAATGTATCATTGGAAATTTGTATTCTTCTAACGAGAAAGAAATAGATGCTATCATGGCGAATGCACGTGCGGTGGTCAATGAAGTTGCTTTGCTGGATGGGGCGACGCTGAAAGATTTGGAATCTCACGATCCGGGACGGGAGTTTATCTATCCTTTTCTGCAAAAACAGGCACTTCTGCAGAATTGTCCCGTAGAAGGACAGTACTTCGCTTTTCCAGTGTTTGATGGATTTCCCGTACAGATGAAACAGGTGAATATCTTCTCCGTGGGCGATGCGAAGGAGGTGGTATTGTCTTCTGACGGTTACCCTCATTTATATTCCACCTTGCGTGAGTCGGAATGTTATCTTGCAGATATTCTGGAGAAAGATCCTCTGTGTATGCGGTTGTATAAGAGTACAAAAGGCATGAAAAAAGGCGATCTCTCTTTTGATGACCGTGCTTATTTGAGGATAAAAATGAAGTGAATAGTGCATATTTCAATTTAAGCCCGAAATGGGTGTAGCCAGGTATCTTATTTTTATTTCTTTATTTTCGCTCATTCAGGACTCGGAACTAAATTTAAATATTTTATTAATTATGGAACTTGAAGAATTGCGCGATGCACTGAAAATAGCCAGTGCTCGCGAGTATGCTCTTATTGAAGAGCTGTTGGTCGGTGTCGATAAAAAAAAGTTTGATTAAGCAGATCAGGCAAACAGAGAAAAATGATACACCTGCAAGGGTGGAGTATTACGGTAACCCGAAAGCAGTTACCCGCATGCTTGTGAAGTTGATAGAGCAAGGGAAGCTGCGCTACAACGGTGAGGATAATTACTCACGGATCATCCGTTCGCTGACTTCAGTGGTGGATGTGGTGAATGAATCGACGGGAAAGATAATGAGCGGGGAGTCGCTGGTATCGTATGTAAAGTGGATACGGGCGGGGGAGTTGCCGGAAGAATAAGGAGGAAAAGGCGGAGTAATCCGCCTTTTTGCTAACTTTGCAAAAAACATTGCATGACGGATATTCCTCTACATAAAGCAGTTCAGCAATCCGATTTCGGGATATTTGCAAAGGAAGTTTCTCCTTTTTCCCCGAATCGACTGATCAATTACACGCATCGGGATAGTTACTATATATTCGGTATAGTGGAGAGTGGAACCTGTCGTGTCGGCATTGATTTCAAAGATTGCGACTTGTCGGCGGGTAGCGTCATCTGCACCCAGCCGCATCAGGTGCATCGGATCGTTGATAAAGGGGATGCAAAATCGTTTCTCTTATTCATCGACGGGGTATTTATAGATGCTCCGACCAAACAGACCCTTGCCGAGTATGCCTTATCGCCGATACCATTTAAGATAAGCGATACACAACGTACCGAATTGATTCAACTGTTTGCCATGATTCTCCGCAGGATAGGCGAGCGGGAAAATGATGAATCGAAAACAGTTTTACAGAATCTGGCATGTACCGTTGTCGGGATCATAACGGATGCCGCCCGGAAAGTAATCGGGCAGGAATCCAAAAACAGAAGGTACATTGAAATTACATTGGCTTTCAAAGAATTACTTTCTGCTAATGAGCAAATAAACAGAAATATATCTCATTATGCAGAATCTTTGCACATCTCACCCGTGTATCTGAACGAGGTGATTAAGAACGTTACAGGCGTGAGCGTAAGCAGGTACATTCAAAACGAACTTATATTGCATGCCAAACGAATGTTGGTATATACCTCTCTGACTGTGCGGGAGATTTCCACTCATTTGGGGATAGATGATTATGCCTATTTCACACGGTTGTTTACAAAGGCGGTTGGCATAAGTCCCACTCTCTACCGGAAAAAATACCTCGAATAATACAATCTTAACCTTACATAGTCTATTCTTCTATTTATCAATGCACTGTAACTTTGCAAACAAAAAAGATGAATAGAAACAGGTTTATTTACTTCACGGATTTAATGTTGGTTCCCGTATTTATTTTATCATTCTACACGGGCGTCGAGTTGCATATTGCAGGACAAGGTGTCGATCATGAGAGTTGGCATATCTGGGCGATATTTCACACGAATGCCAGTCTGCTGTTTATGATATTGGGGATTATCCATGTCAAGAGTCATTGGGCTTGGTATAAGGGGCTGAGAACGGTAGGTTGCAAAGGAAAAAGAAAAGCTGTATTGCTATTATCCATCGTTTTTCTGTTGGCTGTTGTTTCGGGGATATTACTGGTGTTTTTTGTTGATGGTGCCAACTCTTCGCTGGGGTTGTGGCATTATAGAATCGGTATTTTTGTAAGTGTTTTGGGGGTACTTCATATCTTGAAGAGGAAAAGGGGGCTGTATAAGGGGGTGAGGAGGCATGTGCTTGGGAAAAGGGGAGGGGAGAAATGAGTTTCTACCCTTCTAATGCATTTTCTATTTTAGTCAGCGTTTCTAACGAAAGATTTTCTTTACCTTTCAGTATTTTAGAAATGTATTGCTGACTACAATTCATTCTTTTAGCCAGTTGCTTTTGAGTTATTTTCATTTGCTCCATTTTATCAAGCATCTGCATAGCTATTTTCTGAGAATAGCGAAGCCATGATTTATTTGCTATTCTGTATTCAGCTTCTTCTCGCCAACGGGATGGAGTGGGCGAAGCGTATTTTCTGAGTTTTGTCTGTGGTGTCATTGTCTACAATGATAAATGAAATGAATGAGTTAATAAAGAAGATACTGAAAAAAGCGGCGAAAGATTTGAAAAATAGGACGGTATTTTCCAAATCTTTCGCCGCTTTTTTTAATCTTTCTGCCAACTTTCCGGAGGATATTTCCTTGCTTTTATTCCTATATGTTTTTTATCATATGAATTGTTGTGGCGGTATGTCCGGAATTGCCTAACCGTGACTCTAAATGCCGGAAGCCTTTTTAATGATTGAACTCACGAAATTACGGAATTAATGCTAAAGTAAAATACAACATGATAGTTTTTTTATAAGATCAGTTAGGTAGAGTTAGGTTACTTTTAAAACTTTCGTGAGAAAGAATAGAAATAGAAAGTAATTACTTTCTGAAATTTAAGTGTATAGGGGAAGTTGCAAAAGTAACCTAACCCGACCTAACAGATTGTTTCATATCAGATGCAAATAGGGTATTTTCTGCCCCTTTATTCTGTGTCATTCCTGAGAAAACGACTCAAACGCTCCTGATATGAACGCTTATACATTCGCTTTGCTTTATCATCCAGAAAGGAACGATCTATCAGATCATAAATTAATGGGTGTTCCTGTGAAAAGAGTTCAATGATTAAGTCTAACTTTTTAGTTAGTACGCCAATGCGATTTCCAAATGTGGTAAAATCTGTTCTACAAGGATGTCCGGTGCGAGTATAAGTTTCTGAATATTCACTTTCCGGGAGTAAGCCATTTTGTAGAGCGAAATCTTCATCTTGCACATGAATAGATGTATTCAATAAATCATAAGCTGGTGAAAGTAAATAATCTCCGGCTGGTGATTGTTGAAGTGAGAAATTCTTTAAATGCGCATCTCCATTAGCAAATAGGTAATTAAAAAGGATCAATGAGAAATATTTGCTTATCTCTATCTGCCATGCTGCCACATAGGTACGTAATAATGTGGCTGCATCTTCATAGCTACCTGTATATTTGAAGTTTTTGCCATGAGTTATGGCAGTCTTATGAGCTAATGACGAAAAGTCTTCCTGTTTGATTTTGGTGCCGTCTTCTGAAAAGTCAAACCGTTTGGTTATATAAGCCATTTCACCGTCTGCAAAGAATATCAAACCGTTTTCTGCAGTCTTTATTTTATATACTTGGCGCGCTATCTGCATAGTCAAATGCTCATTGGCAGGAATCTGGTTACGAAAACGCAGATGCTTATAGCCGGGTGAAGGCTTTATGATATACCGTCCTTGTTCTCCTTTGGGGGTAAGCATAATTTTATTATCACGGATTATGGCTGATAGCTTCTCTTGTACACCTGATACCGAAATCTGATTGATAACAGTTGAAAAATTATCTTTATCCGCATCATAGTTGAAGTCTAAGATGGGACTGACTTTTTTCCCATCGAACAACTGGCTCAAACAAGCCGGACTGTAATTATCAAAACCGGAAGTCAGGTTGCCCGGACAGACTTTTATTTCTATCATATTTTCTTGACTGTTATTGCTCCAATAGTATCACTATGTGCAGTGGCTAATAATAAACCAAACACATCATCTTCGTCTATTTTGAGCGTTTGGCATTGAATGGTTTTGTTTGCACCCTCTGAAAGCATATTATAAAAGAAGGGGAAAAGAGTATCGGAAACAAATTCCTGTTGACTTTTAGGAAATGACAATGATATGGCTGTCTGTTTTTTGTCCAGTAAGTACGAGTCGTTATAACGGAATATATATTTTCCATCATCGGTCTCTGTTAGGATTCCGGCCATACATTTGTTTGTATATACTTCTGCCTGTCTCATTTATTGACCTCCTTTACTTGCATGATAATCTCTAATCCCAATATTTCGGCAATCTTATTGAGAGTGCTGAATGTGGGATTGCCATTACCTGCTTCTATACTTTTGATTATACGCAGGCTCAATTCTGTATAATCTGCCAGATCTTGCTGGGTTAATCCTAATAGCAAGCGGCGATCTTTTATAATTTGACTTAAATTCATGGTGCAATATATTGCCTTTTACCTGCAAATATAAGAATTTTCATTGAATAAAATAGGGAAAAGTGCAATATATTGCATTATTACTTCACGTCTGTCAGCCTGATAAGGAATCGAACTTCATCATTAGGAAATTCCAACAGATAATTCCGAAAACACTCATCGTAATCCTTTATAGTAAGATAACCACTCTAGTAAATCAACGGAATCGGATTATTAGCTTCTACACAATACTCGGAGAACATGGAAGTTGGGGCTTCGATGCCATTAAGCAAAATGCGAAGGTCATATTCTGACTTCCAGAGCATTTCAACCAGAAAAGTTGGGGTTCCTGTCTGAAACCGGTAATCTCCTAATTTCCGTTTACTGAAAGCATTCAGCACACTAATAAGGATTAAAGACTCCGTCTCCTTTCGGAACATAGCGCAGCCACTTGTAGTTCGTAGCTAAATCACTGATACAACTGATTATTCCTCACACTCTCCGCCTCCAGAAGTATTACCTCGTAGCGCCTCATATTCTTGCTTGTAACATACTGAAAGCCATATTTGGTGAGAATCTTCCCTAACAGGATTTTTCCGGCATGGTTATATTGATAGCCGGTTCTGTTTCTGATTTCTTCCGCTATTTCGCTCACCGTCATATACTTGAAGCTTTCGAAGCGCTCCGGTTTGCGGAAGTGCGTCAGTAGCATTTCTTCTTCGGGAGTCTGAAAGATGAAAGGCTTGTTGTTGCGCTCTATCTCATCATTTTCGTCGGCCTCGAACCAGTAGCGATAACCGGTGTCCAGCAGGTGCTTGATTTGGGCATAGAGCTGTGGGTAGTCGATTTCGTAGTGGTCTATCTTTTCGATTTCATAGCAGAGGAAGCGGCGGTTGCCGGTGGGATCGTACAACACTTGAGGGTAGTTGCAGGTACCGGCAAAGGATGCCCAATGGGGCAGGTTCAGAGTATGGCGGGCATAAGGCAGGCGGATGCTGATAAACTTCCGGGTGATAAGGTCCTTCAGCAGACTGAGTTCGTGTCCCGTCATACCCTCGAACTCATCGAAGTTGATGAGCATGAATTCCGCCATGCGGGAGAGGTCGTCCTTGTTGCCGGCGGAGATGATGCCGGTGCTGAGATAATCGGTTCGTAAGTCATCTGACAGGATTTTGTTGATGAAAGTCGTTTTTCCCAGGTTCTGCTTGCTGCATAACAGGAGGCAAAGGTGGTTCACTACCTCTTCTTGCGTGGCAGCGGCTACCATACCTACCAGAAAATGCCTGAAACCTTTCAGCCAGAATTCTCTTTGGGCAGGGATGGTGTGGACACTTTCGGCAAGGCGACCGATGTGGTCGATGCTGTCCCATTGGGGCAGGTGATTCATATACTCGCGGATGGGATGGTAGGAGAAACTGAAATCGGAGTAGATCAGGTTTTCCATGTTCTTGACGCTGCAAGGATAACCGGCTTCATTCAGCTCCATCCAGATGCTGTTACTTACCATGTCATCCAGCATGACGAAATCCTCTTCACCCTTTTTGCGACATTCCATGCGGTGCTTCATCTGGTTGTAGCGCGTTTCGTAATGACTGTTGATATACTGTCCGATGCGGAGGAAGTTCCATTGCGAGGTTTTCAACTTACGTGTGTTAAATTCGTCCGTGTGCTGATAAGCACTGTCCGTCAGGGAGTCAATCTCTTCGGGTGGTATGTCGGTGAAGTTGAGGCGCAGGAAAGGGGCGACTTCTTCTTTGGGGATGCCGTAAGCATTGTATGTGCAGGTTAGCCGGAACAGGTAGTTGTTGCGGTTGCCTTCTTCGTACTTGTTTTTGTGATCGTGATAGTAAAGAAGGAGTGCAAGCAGGGAACGACTTTCGCTTTGAGGATAAGAGATGTTGTCCGAAGGCTTTTGGTACGGAGGTTTTTCTGTGGTTATTCCGGAAGACTTTTTCCGTCCGGGAGTTTTCTTTTTCTTTTCTCTGAGAGGGCGGTTGAGGTCGACGATGAGAATCTGCGGATTAGGTTTCAGATAGACATTCTCGTCGTGAGGCAGATAGCAGATACGCGTCATGTCTTTGCCCGATTCGTCGATGTCCGTTTGGCAAAGCTCTTCGTAGAGTGCGGCAACCTGGTCGTAGGCATGTGCATGGTAGTTGCGGACTTCTTCGGGAGATTGCGGCAGGGTGCCGTCGGGCAGACTGGTGATTGTGGTCAGTTTGTAACCGTTGCCCTTCGGGCTGGTAAAGCTGATGTGGGTATGCGGATTTCCGGTGACTGCCTTTGAGATGCGTGCCAGTTCTTCGGGGGATTTCTTGTCGAGGTCGAGGACGATTTCTCCGTTGTACTCACTGAGTTTGTCGTATCGGCGTCCACCGGTGAAGCGGGCGGAGAAGGTGACGG
>OCHJ01001059.1_pt1 | contig 24032 bp, 28 predicted proteins | sample 1538381 | NCBI WGS metagenome assembly OCHJ01 (sample SAMN04571688, study PRJEB22368) | human gut metagenome | biome: human gut; material: stool | host: Homo sapiens | place: Luxembourg | collected 2012-06-29 | reverse complement strand
TCCAAACTTTTCCACCTCTTTTTATATAACGAGTCATAGCAATTCTGGCTGCTTCAATTTGATTTCCTGTAACTAAAGCTCCTGTAACAGCTTGTATTCCGTATTCTCCATCTGTTACTCTATTTCCTCTTGTTGCTTTTCCTCTCATTCTACCTTTTTGCATTTTTCTATGTTTTGTTCTTTTTGGCATTAATGGCATTATTTATTTCCTCCTTCCACTTTCTTTTCTGGAAGAATTTCTCCTTTATAAATCCAAACTTTTACACCGATTTTTCCATATGTTGTGTCTGCTTCTGCAAATCCATAATCAATATCAGCTCTTAATGTTTGTAGTGGAATGTTTCCTTCTTTATAGAATTCTGTTCTAGCCATATCAGCTCCACCTAATCTACCAGAAACTGATGTTTTGATTCCTAAAGCTCCTGCTTTTACAGATTTTTGCATACATTGTTTCATAGCACGTCTGAATGAAATTCTTCTTTCTAGTTGACCAGCAATGTTTTCTGCAACTAATTGTGCATCTAAATCAACATTTTTAACTTCAACTATGTTTATGTTAATATCTTTTCCAATTAATTTTTTAAGTTCAGCTCTTACGCTTTCAACTCCTGCTCCACCTTTTCCAATTATAATTCCTGGTTTAGCAGCATATAAATTTACTTTTATAGCTTTTGCTGTTCTTTCTATTTCGATTTTAGAAATTCCAGCAAGATATAATTTTTTCTTTAAAAATTTACGAATCTTTTGATCTTCTACTAAATAATCTGCAAAATTTCTAGAATCTGCATACCATTTTGAGTTCCAATCTCTGATTACACCTACTCTAAATCCTGTTGGATGTACTTTTTGTCCCATGGATTTAAGCCTCCTTTTCTTTTAATACTATTGTTATATGACTTGTTCTTTTTCTAATTCTTACTGCTGAACCTTTTGCTGCTGGTCTAATTCTTTTTAGAGTTGGACCTTGGTTAGCATAAATTTCAGCAACATATAAATTCTCATGTTTCATATCATGATTATTTTCAGCATTTGCGATAGCTGATTTTAATAATTTTTCTAATATTTCTGATGATGCTTTTGGTGTAAATTTAACAATTGTTAATGCTTCATCAACATTTTTTCCTCTAATTAAATCTGCTACTATTTTAACTTTTCTAGCAGAAATTCTAGAATATTTTAAAGTTGCTCTTGCTTCGTTTTTTACAACTGTTTCTTGCTCTTGCACTATATTTCCCTCCTTAACAACTAATTTTTCTCATTAATTTATTTTCCAACTTTAGTTGTTTTGTCTCCTGCATGACCTTTGAATGTTCTTGTAGGAGCAAATTCACCTAATTTATGACCTATCATTTCTTCTGCTATATATACTGGAACATGTTTTCTTCCATCATGTACAGCAATTGTATGTCCAACCATTTGTGGATATATTGTAGAAGCTCTTGACCATGTTTTTAAAACTTCTTTGCTTCCATTTTCGTTCATAGCTTCGATTTTCTTTAATAATCTTTCTTCTACAAATGGTTTTTTCTTGCTTGATCTTGACATAAAGAATGTCCTCCTTCCTATTTACTGTTTCTTCTCTTAACAATAAATTTATTAGATAATTTCTTTTTATTTCTTGTTTTATATCCAAGAGCTGGTTTACTCCAAGGTGTTAATGGACCTGCGTGTCCTACTGGAGCTTTACCGTTACCACCACCATGAGGGTGATCTACTGGGTTCATTACAGAACCTCTAACTGTTGGTCTTATACCCATATGACGTTTTCTTCCGGCTTTACCAATTTTAATATTCTCGTGTTCGCTATTTCCAACTACACCTATTGTTGCTCTACATTTAATTAAGATTAATCTCATTTCTCCTGATGGTAATCTTACATGAGCATATTTACCTTCTTTAGCCATTAATTGAGCACTTTGTCCAGCAGCTTTTACTAATTTTCCACCTTGTTTTGGATTTAATTCTATATTATGAATTAATGTACCTACTGGTATATTGCTAATTGGCATACAGTTACCAGGTTTAATATCAACGTTTTCTCCTGATATAACTTTATCTCCATCTGTTAATCCTTGTGGAGCTAAGATATATGCTTTTTCTCCATCTTCATATTGGATTAATGCTATGTTAGCACTTCTATTTGGATCATATTCAACACCAATTATTGTTGCTTCCATATCATCTTTTATTCTTTTAAAATCTATAATTCTATATTTTTGTCTGTTTCCACCACCATGATGTCTTACAGTGATTTTTCCATATGAGTTTCTACCTGCATGTTTTTTCTTTTTAGCAAGTAAAGATTTTTCAGGAGTTTTTTTAGTTACTTCTGCAAAATCAGAAACTGTCATATTTCTTCTAGATGGTGTATAACCTTTAAAATGTTTTACTGCCATTTTTAATTCTCTCCTTTTTAATATTTATTTTCCGAGTTTTCTCTCGATATTTTAATTTGGAAGTTATTTAATTAAGCTCCCATAAATTCATCAATACTATCTTTGTATTTTTTGCTTATTTTTGTTACTTTTCCACCTTTAGCTAAATATGTTTGTTCGCTTGGGTTTGTATCTATTGTAACAATAGCTTTTTTCCAATCTGAAGTTTTTCCTGTATGGTATCCAACTCTTTTGCTTTTACCATTAACATTCATTGTATTTACTTTTAATACTTTAACTCCAAATAATTTTTCAATAGCTTTTGCTATTTCAACTTTTGTTGCTTTTTTGTTAACTTTGAAAGTGTATTTTCCTTCTTGTAATTCATCATTACTTTTTTCTGTAACAACTGGTGCTACTATAATTTCTTCTGGTAACATTATGCGTACACCTCCTCTAATTTTTTAACAGTATCTACTGGTAAAACTAGATTGTTGTATTTTAATAAATCAAATACATTTATATTGTTTGCAGAAATTGTTTTAACTCCTTCAATGTTTCTTGCTGACATAACAACATTTGTATTGTTTTCTGGAAGAACGATTAATGTTTTTCCTTCTAATTTTAATGCTGATAAAGCTTTTACCATTGATTTTGTTTTAATTTCTTTTAATTCTATTTTATCTAATACTGTTAATTCTTTTTCTAATACTTTAGAACTTAATACAGATCTTATAGCAAGTCTTCTTTCTTTTTTGTTTACAGTATATCTGTATGAACGTGGTTTTGGTCCTAAAGCAATACCACCTTTAATCCATTGTGGTGCTCTTGTAGAACCTTGTCTTGCTCTACCTGTTCCTTTTTGTCTCCATGGTTTTCTACCACCACCAGATACTTCTGATCTTGTTTTTGTACTTTGTGTTCCTTGTCTTTGGTTAGCTAAGTAGTTAACTAATACACTATGTACTATCGCTTCATTTGGTTCAATTCCAAATACATTATCGTTTAATTCTACATCACTAACTTTTTTACCTTCCATATTATATACATCTATTTTAGGCATTGTACTTTTCCTCCCTTCCTATTTACTCATCTTTACGCTTGATTTTATTTTTAGGATAGCTCCTTTTGGTCCTGGAACGCTTCCTTTTACTAATAATACATTTTTATCCATATCAACTTTGATTATTTCTAAGTTTTGGATTGTTATTTTTTGTACACCCATGTGTCCTGGTAATTTCTTACCTTTAAATACTCTACCTGGTGTAGATGTTGATCCCATTGAACCTGGTCTTCTATGATACATAGAACCATGTCCCATTGGTCCTCTGTGTTGTCCATGTCTTTTGATAACACCTTGGAATCCTTTACCTTTTGAAGTTCCTTGGATATCTACTTTTTCTCCTGCTTCGAAGATGTCAACTTTTACTTCATCTCCTACTTTGTAGTTCTCTACTGAATCTAATCTAAATTCTCTTAAATGTTTTTTATTTGGTAATTTTGCTTTTGCAAAATGTCCTGCTTCTGGTTTGTTGATGTGTTTATCTTTCACATCTCCATATCCTAATTGAATACTTTGGTATCCATCTGTTTCTACAGTTTTTATTTGAGCTACGATGTTTCCTTCTGTTTCTATAGCTGTTACTGGTATAACATTTCCTTTTTCGTCAAATATTTGTGTCATACCAACTTTTTTTCCTATAATTCCTTTTTTCATTGTTTGTTTTCCTCCTAACTATTGGCTGATATTTTAATTTTACATTCTTATATATGTATTATCAGCTTGGTTTTTGTTTTTGAATTATTTTGAATTTTATTGATATTTATAATCATTTGTATTAAATAAACCACAAAAATTATAATTTAATTTCTATATCAACACCAGCTGGTAATTCTAATTTCATTAGGTTGTCAACTGTTTTTTGTGTTGGGTAAAGAATATCAATTACTCTTTTATGTGTTCTCATTTCGAATTGTTCTCTTGAATCTTTGTATTTGTGTGGAGAACGTAAAATTGTTACGATTTCTTTTTGTGTTGGTAATGGAATAGGACCTGAAACCTTTGCTCCTGTTTTTTTAGCAGTATCTACTATTTTTTCAGCAGACTGATCTAAAACTACATGGTCATATGCTTTTAGTCTTATTCTAATTTTTTCACTTGTTGCTAAATTTGCCATTGTAATTTTCCCTCCTTTTATTGTTTTATTTTTTCGGCTTTTGCCGGAGATAGCAATTATTTGCTATCAAAATTACCGTGGCAAGTTAAAACGCACTCAGGTGTTTTGAAAAATACCTGTATAAAAACCCAAAATACGCATGATAATCTTGGGATAAGTGCTTTTTTATTTAGATAACTTACCGCCTGGTCTTTGCCATGACATACTCCGCTAAAGTTCCCTCCATACTTATTTGTTGTAAGAATGTAGCCACATTTAGTTTCATCGCTTAATTCATGCTTTTATATTATACAATGAATCACTTACAAAGTCAACCTTTTTTTACTATTTTCCAAATGATTTTGGGAACGGAGCAAAAAATCATTTTATAAAAACACATAAAAATATCCTAGTGCATAAATTAAACACTAAGATATTTTTTATTTTAAGATCAGTTTGAAATGTTTAAATGATTTTTTGCTCCGTCCCCAAAATCATCTTATAATTATCCTTTTATTATTTTGTCTATTGATTGTTTTCTTAAATCTTTTATTACTTCACAGCTATGATTTAATTTAGCTTGTTCTTCTTCATCTAAGTCTAATTCTAATAATTCACGTACACCTTTACTATTTATTATAGCTGGTACACCAATATAAATATCATCTTGTCCATATTGACCATCTTTCAAATATGTTGATACTGTCAATATTGAATTTTCATTATTTAAAATTGCTTTTACTAATCTATTTAATGCCATTCCTATTCCATAATATGTCGCTTTTTTCTTTTCTATTATCTCATAAGCTGCATCTATAACACCTCTATGAATTTTGTCTAAATCTTTCATTGGATGATGATTATCTTTCATTATATCTTTTATACTTTTGCATCCAACATATGCATGTTTCCAAGGTACAAATGAAGAATCTCCATGTTCTCCCATTATATATGCATGTATGTTTTTACTTGATACTTTTAAATAATCTGCTAATAAATAACGTAATCTAGCTGTATCTAAAACTGTTCCTGATCCGATTACTCTTGATTTTGGTAACCCTGACACTTCTGAAACTACATATGTCATTAAATCTACTGGGTTACTTGCTACAACTATTACTCCATCAAATCCGCTAGCCATAATGCTTTCTGTTATTTGTTTCATTATTTTTGTATTAACTTCTGCAAGTTCTAATCTTGTTTGCCCTGGTTTTTGTGCTATTCCAGCTGTTATTACAACTACTTGTGCATCTTTACATTCATCATATTCTCCAGCTTTTATAACCATTTTTTGTGGTGCATATGGTAATCCATGAGCCATATCCATTTCCTCACCTTTTGTTTTGTCTTTGTCAATATCAATCAGGATTAATTCATTAACTCCACCTTGATTTAACATAGAATATGCCATGCTCATTCCTACAAAACCTGTTCCTACTAAAACTACTTTTCCTTTTTTCATAAAAACCAACTCCTTATATATGTAGTCTTATTTTTTGCGCATATATTATACCACTTTTTTTTCAATTTGCAAAAGATTTTTAAAATTATTTTACTTTTTCTGTTAATTATGATATAATTTGCAAAAATAATTCAAAGTAAGGAGTGCTTTATATGAGTTCAGAATCAAATAATAATACCACTACTTTGGCTGAAAATAAGGTTTTGATTTTATATATATTAAATCTAATTGATAACGATATTAGACAAGATGATTTATTTAAAATTATAACCTCTATAAATAATATGAATTATTTTATTTTCAAACAAGTTTTAACTGATTTGATAGAATCCAAATTAGTAGGTAGTTATACAAAAGAAGAAGAACCAGTAATCAAAATTACTTCTGAAGGAAAAAACGCATATATTCTTACCAAAGACGTTTTACCTGGAATTTTAAAATTAAAAGCTGATAATATTTTCAAATCCGAATTTTCTTCAATAGAAAACGAATCTTCTATTATCGCTGAATTTATTCCAAAAAACGAAAATTCTTATACAGTAAAATGCAAAATTGTAGAAAATAATGAAACAATATTTGAAGTTAAATCTTTTGTAGGCTCACGTGAAAGAGCAAAAAAAATTGTTGATAATTGGAACGAAAATGCCAATTCTATTTATCCAGAAATTTTAAATTTGTTATTAAAAGATTCTTCTAGCAATAATATCTAAAAAAATATATATTATTTTATGTAATGCCATGCAAGCAATCAAACGAGCTGTGCGAGTGAGATTAGAGCAACTTATACAAATCAAAATCATAAGGTTGCGACACACAGGGCATAAATAAAATAATATATATTTTTTATTTTTATATCAACTTTTTTATTCCATTACATCTCTAATAGCTTCACCAATAATCTTATTTACATCTGCTATTAGGATATTAAATTTTGTTTCTGCTTCAAAAAACTTTTTAGCATCAGGATTTTCTACTAATTCTGCATACTCATTTTGTAATTGTTTATTTTTTTCTTCATCATTTTTTCCTGTTTGCATCATTGTTAATTGAATTTCATATCTTAATCTATCAAAATTTTCTATTTTTTCTTTTAAGCTACTATTTAAATTTAATGCTTGTTTAGCCATTTTATAATTAACATATTCTTCTGATTCTTTTATTTCACTTGCTAATCTATTTGCTGTATCATATACGTTCATTCTAATCTATTCCTCCACTTTTTTACTTTATTGATTTACTGTATTAGTTGTTTCAGTAGTTGTTACTAAATCAGTACCTTCGATTGTTACTTTAGCATCTGTTGGACATATATTTACAAATGTATTTCCATCATTTACTTTTATGACATTTCCTTGCAAGTCTTGATATATAGTTTTACTATCTCTAGCTTCTTTTATACATTTTATTTTTATAGCTTTTCCATTTGTTATATAATAACCATCAAATGTTCCTATGTTTTTTAAACCTTGTCTTCCTTTGTTTTCTGTATCTGTTAATGTATAATTATCACAATAAGTTATTATGAGATTTTTTATTGTTATAGCATCTTTTGTATCCCAATCTTTTTGAGCCACACCTCTTGCATATCTTTTATATACTTTATTTTCTGAATCATATTCATATTTTACTGTTTGTAATTGAGAATGTGGAATCGTGATAGTTTCTGCACTTTCCCCATCTTCAAGATTAACTTCATCTGTTACATAGTTTAATACACTTTTTTCTGTTGATGTAGTTTTAAACTTTTTGCTTTCTGCTGATTTCTTTAAATTTGCCATACTAGTTACCGCATTGTGTGGTGCTGTTTTATCTTTTACTCTCCAGAATGTGCTTCCATCTTCTGATATTCCATTTATATCATTTATACTATATTTTTTTATATCACTTGCTGCTTGTGGACTTTGTCCAAAGTGTACATATATAGCATCATTTTCCATTGCATAATCTATAAAATAATGTCTAGCACTTCTAACTGGTCCAATTTTATCTACATCAGCACCTTTAAATAATGCCATTAGTCTTGTTTCTCCACCTTCAACTACAATTTCATATACCATATATGCCTTTTGTAATCCTGCTTGTGGCCAAGCATCTTTATGGTTGTCTATCATTACTGCAAAAGGTCTTTCATTTCCTTGAAATATTTGTACTTTTTTTTCTTCTTTTGCTGTTCCAACTAATATATTATCTTCGTTTGACACTGTTGTTTCTTCTTTTTTACTTTGTGTTATCTTATATGCCAGTACTCCTCCTGCTACAATTACTAATATAACAAGTATTGTTATTAATACTTTTACTCCGCCTCTTTCCATTTTATTCTCCTCTTATCATTATATTTTTGATTTCCAGGTAACATGTTTTTTCTCTAGCACTCTCTTAAAATTTTTAAATCATTTAATATCTTTTCTTCTTTAGGTCTCATTTTTACTTTATCTTCTTCTTTTATATGGTCATATCCCATTACATGATAAAATCCATGAACGACCATATAACTTAACTCTCTTTCAAAACTATGACCATACTCTTTTGCTTGTTCTTCAACTCTTGCAATTGATATTATAATATCTCCCAAAACATCTTCATGTTCAAATTGTTTTTTAGCTATCATTTCATCTAGTTCTTGCTTTTCGAACATTGGAAATGAAAGAACATCTGTCTCTTTGTCTATTTTTCTGTATTCTTTGTTTATCTTTCTTATATTTTCAGGATTTGTTAATGTTACTGTTAAACATAATTTAGAGTCAGAAATTCCTTCTTCTTCAAAGCATTTTTCAACTACTTTTTTTATTGTTTTTTCATATTTACTATTTTCTTCTATGTCTTGATATATAATTTCATACATTTATGCTACTTCCTTTAACTTTTTTATGTATTGTCCTTGTGATCTATAAGAGTTTTTTAATTCTTTCATTGCTCCATAATCTACTAATTTTCTTTTATAATATTTTATTATTTTACTATAATCTATTTTTTCTTTATCTAATTTTTTAATATCGTCTTTTACAAATAATATTTCTTTTTGTTTTACATATTCTATAAAATCTGTTTCTTTTAGATTTGAAATTTGTTTATATTTATTCCAGAACTCTTTATATTCTTCTCTTGCCTTTGGTGTTTCCCAATATACCTTTGTTGATAATAATTTTATGTTATAATCTTCTATTAAATTAATAAGCATTGAATATGCTTTTTCTCTTTTTGTTGCAATTTTAGTATCTTGTACTAATGTTCTTGCATCTTTTAATAGTTTTTCATAACATTGTTCTGCAACTATTAGTGGTAAGCTATGTGTAAATAATTTTCTGCTTATTCCTAATAAAATCATATTTTTTTCTATATTATCTTTTGTATCTAATTTTCCAACTGTATATGTTTCATATCTTTCATAATCTGCTGATATTTCTTTTAAATGTTTATCATTACTATTGTTTTCAATTTTTATTGGTAATATATTTTGAATATATTCTTCTAATGTATTAAATATTTTCATATATATCCATTCTTTTGTTGAATCATATATATTTGTTGTATCTGCTACTTTTATAGAGTAATTTTTTAATATTGATTTATACAATGTATCCATTTTTGAGATATAAAATTGAGTATATTTTTCAAGTATTTTTTGTTTTGCATTTGCTTTTAAACTTTCATAATCTAATTCTAATAAATATTTTTGTTTTCTATATTTATATTCTATAAATTCACTTTCTTTTAAACTTGTAACTTCATAATATCTTGCCATTGCATTTTGCTCAAATTCTGATGCTGTATTATTCCTTACTTTTTTGTAAATAGAGTCCATTACATATTTGTCTAATGAATCTAAATATGCCTCATATGCTAAATTATATTTTTTTTCTAGTTCATCTTTGTCGTAATTTTCATTGTCTGCTATGTAATTCTCAAAGGCCTTTATAAGAATGTTTCTTTTTATTGAAATTAACATTCCATTAATTCCTATTTTTGTTGGTATTAATATTTTTGTCAAAGTATTTGTTATTTTATTAAAAAAGTTTCTATCTGCTCCTACTATTTTAAGGCTTCTTTCTTCCATTTCTATCATCCCTTCAAAACACTATTTTTTCATTTGTACCTATGTTTTCTAGAACTTCATATGTAACGTATATTTCAACACCGTCTTCTTTTTCATAGGTATTTATATTTTTATTTACAATCTTTTTTTCATCCTTTATTTCTTTTTTTAGTTCTTCTTGTAATTCTTCTATCCCTAATGTTTTGGCTTCTTCTAATGTGTATTTTTGTGTATAATTTTCTTTTTCTTTAAATGTGGTTTTTACTACTGAAATCGGTAAATAAAAATCTGAAAATATTCTAAATTTACTATCAGTTTCTATTGTATCATAAATTTCAAATTTTGAATACTTTTTTAAAAAATTTATTTCAAAATTATTTATTTTCAAACTATATTTATTTTCTTGATTACCTGTTTCCCTTGTTTGCGTAAGAATATATGGTATTTTTTTATTCTTTGTATACCATACTTTTGCCTCAATTTCTCCTTTAGCATGTACGTATCTTATTCCTGTATATTTTCCTTCCATCCAGCCATTAATTAAAATATCACCTTTGTTTATTGTATCCCCTACTTTCACATTTGCTGTTCCATTTTGTGCATTGATTTTTGTTATTACTCCTGTTTTATCTGAAACAATATTACAATATTCATTAGTATCTACTATTTCTGGTTTTTGATCAGCTTTCACTAATTTAACAATAATATTTGTACCTTTTTTCTCTATTCCCATCCATGCAACATCATTTCTTTTTAATCTTATCTGATTTATAATTTCTTTGGAATTTATTTTTGATTTTAAAGTCCCTAATTTTATTCCTGCTTCTTCTATATCCTGCCTTATATTAGGCAATTCTTGATTATTTTCTTCTATTATATCCACATTCCATACATACATTGATGATAATCCAATTATAAAAACTACTATTATAAGTAAAATTGCAAATGTCTTTCTTTTTTTATATTTATACATTAAAAATGGAAGACCTTTTTTACTTCTTATTTTTAATTTACAATTCAATTGTTTTACAATTTTACATACTTCTTTAAATTCTTTAATTCTTACATTAAAAAATAACATAGTATTTTTATTTCTTTTTAAATTCCAAATTGTAATATTTCTTTTTTTACATATATTTATAAATCTTTCTATATAATATCCTTCAATAGATATTCTTAAATACCCTAATATGTAGCTAAAAACTATTTTGAAAAACATATAATATCTCCTTAATTTTCTTCTATTGTTCTTTCTATGTCTATGCTTTCAATCTTTCCTTTTACTTTTATGTCATCATTTGTCATATTCTCAAGATTTAAATTGTATCCGTTTATATTAACAACCCCTATATATGTTCTAATTCTCACAAAAAATTCTTCATATTCTAAAATTCCTTTAAAATTTTCTATTATTAATTCATCAAATCCTGTTATCGTAATTTTAGGAATATTGGAATATACTTCTTGTGGTAATTCTAGTATTCTACTCATTCTATTTTGATTCTTTTTTCTCATATAAAAATCAGTCCTCTCTTCTTTTGACTTTGTTGTTTGTAAGTTTTTATTCAAATTCATCTAATGATTTAAATTCATATCCCATATTTTTTGCTTCTTTAATTACTGAATCTAAAATATTTGTATTTGTTTTAGAATTTCCATGTAATAACATAATTTCTCCATTATGCAAGTTTTCTATAATTTTCTTTTTTGAACTTTCTTCATTAGGTTGTTTGTCTTCGTTCCAGTCTTCATATGCAAAAGACCACATTACTGTTTTATATCCTAAATTATTTGTGCTTATTATACTTTTTTCACTAAATTCGCCTTTTGGTGGCCTTATATATTTCATATCATATCCAAATTTTTGGTATATTACTGTATGTAGTTCCATTACTTCTTTTTTTATTTCTTCTTCTGATAATGTTGGCATTGATTTATGATTAACTGTATGATTTCCAACAATATGTCCTTCATCTATTATTTGTTTTACCAATTCTGGTTGTGTATTAACAAAATGTGCTGTTATAAAAAACGTTGCCTTTACATCATTGTTTTTTAACGACTCCAATATTTTAGGTGTATAACCTGCCTCATATCCTTCATCAAATGTTAAATATATATACTTTTTTTCACTATTTCCTAAACATATTCCATTATTTGACTCTAATATTTTTTTGTTACTTTTTCCTACATCTGGTTGTTCATGATTATTATTTCTTTTTATTCCCCATTCCATCTTTTTACTACTAATTGTTGATATTGATGTTTCTATGTTTTGCTCTTTTTGTTTTTCTCCTATACTTAAAATAACAACTAAAATTATAATTATAATACTTATAATTATTTTTACTTTTTTATTCATTTTAGTCTTACTCCTTTTCTTTAATTCTTATTAATTTTATGTTATTTTTCTTATTATAGAACTAATATTTTACTTTCAATTTACTCTACAAAGCGAAAATTTTTTTTGGATAAATTTGTAAATTTCTATTGACAAGATTTCTTTTTTAGAATAATATTTATAGAAATTGGAAAAAAAAGGTAATTTTTTATTTTTTACTAAAGATTAACAAAGAAGGTTGGTATTTATGATTAAATTTGCACTATGTGATGATAGTATTAATATTCTGGAAAAAGTTTCGAAAATGCTCGAAACTATCTTTAATGAAAATAATTTTAATGCTGTAGTAGCTTATTCATCTACAAATACTAATGATATGTTAAATTATATAAATAACAATAAAATAGATGTTATTATTTTAGATATAAATATAAACTCAAATAAAGATGGTTTAAATTTAGCAGAGTTCATACGAAAAAATAATAAAAATACTTATATTATTTTTTCAACCGGTCATTTGGAATATATTATGCTAGCATATAAGTATAAAACATTTGATTATTTAGCTAAGCCTCTTACTTATGATCGACTGAGCGAAACTATTGTTAGACTGTTTGAAGATATAAATGGACAAACCACAAAATATATTAGAATCGACAATAAAAATACTTTAATTGACGCCTCTGAAGTACAATTTATAAAAAGAGACGGAATGAAATTAGTTTTTCACACTACTACTCGTAATTATGAAAGTTATAATTCTTTTAATAAAATCCAAAACAGCTTACCAACCAATTATAGAAGATGTCATAAATCTTGTATTGCAAATATATTACAGATAAAAGATATTGAACCTGTATCTAATACTATTACTTTTAAAGATGGAAGTATTTGTAGTATGGGTCCTAAATATAAGTCTGATATAATGGAGGTTTTACAAAATAATGAGAACATTTAATTTTATTCTTTTTCATAGATTCACATATTTTACAATAATTTATTTTTTCTCTGTAATTACTATTATGTCAATCAGTAACAGAACTTTACAGATTAGTTTTTCAAATATTCCTGCAAAAAAAAATTTGTCAATTATAGTTATAAATTTATTTTTAGGTATGTTAACTTTAATTGTTCATGCTATAATGATATTTCATTACAGATATAAATTGCCAATATTTATTATTTCATTAAATTTAATTTCTTTACTAACATATTTCTTTATAATCATTTATAGCTTAAGCAAAAATTTATTATCAGTATCAAATACAATTCAAAAAATGTCTACTTTGGAATATTATAATACAAGTTTACGTACTTTGTATGATGGTGTTCGAGGATTTAAACATGATTTCGATAATATTGTTACCACAATTGGTGGATATATAAAAACAAATGATACATATGGATTACAAAATTACTATGATCATCTAAATTTTGATTGTCAAAAATTAAACACTATTTCTTTATTATCACCTGAAATCATTAACAATCCAGGCATTTATAATTTATTATCTAAAAAATATCAATATGCTATCGAAAATAATATAAAAGTAAATCTTTCTTTTATGCTTGATTTAAGTTCTTTGCATATGAATGTTTATGAATTTACTAGAATCCTTGGTATTTTATTAGATAATGCTATTGAAGCAAGTGCAACAAGTAATGAAAAAATAATTAATTTAACTTTCAGAAATGATATTAGAACTTCTAGACAATTAGTAATTATTGAAAATACATATTCTAATAAAGATGTAAATACTGAAAATATATTTGAAAAAGGAATTTCTTCTAAAGATAATCACACAGGTCTTGGTTTATGGACTGTTAAAAAAATTTTAAGCAAAAATCACAATGTCAATTTATCTACTTCCAAGGATACTAAATTCTTTTCACAACAACTTGAAATATATTAATGTAATAACCAAAATAGCTTGTATCTATTAATACAAGCTACTTTTATTGATTATTTCTTTTGTGGCGAAGACCCTACGCAATTCTTATATATATTTAAATTTATTACATTTGTTTTGTTTTTCGTTTAAGTAAAATAAATTATCAAAAATTAAAATAAATTTATAAAAATTAAATTTGTTTTTGACTCTTTCCTAATTTTTGTTAACTTCCATAAAGGCTTCTTCAATAGAGCATACATTCCCATCTTCTATATCTTGCATACCTTTTTGTAATTTTGTTAGCTTTAGCTTACAAAATTTAATTATAAAAATATGAGCCTTAGCAAATATTTTTATATCACGATTAAAATATTTTATTTATGAGCATAAGCAAAATAAATTAAATATTAATCGTGTCAAGAAAGATATTTGATAAAATTTAAAAAATTTTATTATATATCTTTCTAAAAAAGGAGTTATTAGGGGAAAGTATTTCTCCTGACCATTAACTCTTCTTTCGTTAGCACCTTATACACCGTCTTTTTTCTTTTTCTCATTGGTATTTGTCTCTTATTTAATACTTTGTCTAGTGTTACTTCATATACGAATCTTATTATACTGTTATAATAATTTACTGTTTTATCAGCCATTTTTCTTTCATTCAGTAAATATTTATATAGATAATCTCTTAGCTAATCTATTGTTACCTTTTCTAAAGATTTGTTAAAATATACCATCATTTCTTTTGTTTTTCTCATATATGAATCATATGTGTAATGTGAGAAATTTCTCATTCTCATGTCTTGACTCAACTTTTTGAGTATTTGATTATTCGTCATCTAAAAGACCTCCTGTTTAATATATTCGCAACCTTAGGTTACATAATTATATTGTACAGGAGGTTATCTATTTTTTCAATATTATTTCTTTATTAGTTCCATTGCGACGGAGGAGCAATTTAGTACATTTTATTTTATGTTCCATACATTATATGTATAATCAGTACCTCTACTTGTTACTGTTTTTGTACCTACTGGTTCACTTGTTGAGATTCCAGATGGTAGAGAAACTAGGACACGCACGCCGAACGCATAGTTGCTGCTGCCGTTCACATTCCTGCCGTTAGGGTCCACATAGTACACGTCGCTGCTGCCGCGGGCGGAAGCAAGCCAATAATATGAGTAGTTATCAATTAAACTTTCATTATTCGTTCCATAAATTTTTTGAAATGTATTATCATCATATACATTAGCTGATGTTAAATTATAATTCTTGTTATACCATTGATCTAATCTTGTTTTTGTTAATGCTGTTGCTGTTATTCCACTTCCATAATCAGAATTTTCGTACATACTCCAATCTCTAGCAGTATATGTTGAACCTAGTCCTAAATCACTTGATGCACTACTATTTGTATTTCCTGATAATATATATTCACTTATATACGCATAATTTGTATTTCCTGAATGGTAATAATCCTCTGGGCATCCTGCTGAAATTAATGTTACATTATCTCCATCTACATCAAATACTCTCCATCCTGTTACTGCACTTCCTGTTGATTTATCTGTTACATATGCATAACTTGAATTATATGGTGTTGCATTTCCATCTTTGCTTGAACCTTCTGTAAATCCTCCAAATTCAAAATTTTTGTTTGGTAAACTTGTTGAATTATTGGCTGCTATTTTGGCTCCTGAATTTTTTATTTTTGTCATATCTGCAGCTGTCCAATTTCCTGCACTATAATTTACAAAATCTCCAACTTTTACTTTACTAGCATATTTTTTTACTTGAACTGTTGCTGTTGTTGTTACTTCTCCGTTTTCTCCTGTTCCTGTTATTGTAAATGTATATGTTCCATTTTGTGTAACTTTTATTACATATAGGCCGTTTTTATTTTCAACTGTTCCTTTATCACAAGTTACTGATGTTATTGTTCCATTTTCTAAACTTGCTTTAAAGCTTATATATAATTCTGTACCTTCAGCTTGAGCATCTGAAACTTCTGTTCCTGTCCCATCTGCACTTGCTACTATTTTAGCTTCTGTCATTTGTGGTTTTGACCCTGCTAATTCTACATTTCCGTTTACATCTACCGTAAAACTTTTTCCGTCTACTGTTGCTGTTACTGGAAATGCTTCTCCCTCTATTGTTCCTCCATAATTTGCTAATTCTGTTCTTAAATTTCCTACTGTTAATGTTCCATCTCTTGTTTGTGATATTGCTCCTATTACTGCCAATTCTACTTTTTCTTTTGCGCTTGCTAGTTCTGTTTCATTTTTGGCATTATTCGCTTGTGTTAATATTCCATTTTGCCCTGTTAACATTGCTATACTTACTCCAGCTAATATTAAAAGTACAATTATTGTTATTACTAATGCAATCAGTGTTATACCATTCCTTTCTTTTAAGTTTAATTTCATTTTTCATTCTCCCTTCCCTGTAAATTTCTAATATTATTTGATAGTCCATTTACTTTTTTATTTATTTTAAATTTAAAAATTTAATAACTTATTTATTTTTACTGCTTATCGTTTCTACTTTTGGTTTTGTATTTATTTTTATAACAATATTTTTTATAACTTATAAAATTTTTTTCTAAAAACTAAACAGCAAAAAAAGACAGCAATAAAAAGCCATTAAATAGGCTCTATTTCTGTCTTTGTATTCATATTTATATTTTTGAACAGTAGACATAACGCTACTGTTTTAGCCAAGTTTAATACGCTACTTCTATTTACTAAAGTGTAGCTCTCTCTCACAGTACCAAGGGTTCTATTGTTTGTCGTTTTCATGTTTTTTCTCCTCTTTTGTTTAATTTCATATTTATATTATACAAATTTTCTACTTTTGTCAACGCTTTTTTGTTATATTTTTTTGTAGCATTTCCAATGAAATTTCCAGTAATATAATAATTTTTACGAAACTTCTTGACACCAATATTTTATCTCAAAATTATAAATATCATTGCATTAAAATATAATGATTTTTTGAACTACTAATTTAAATAAATTAGTAGTTCTTGTTGTAATGTCAAATCACTTTGCACGTGAACCATTTTGAACTTTTTTGAAAACCTTTGAAGTATTTTGATCTTTTTTCCTTTTAATACCCCCTTTACATGCTAAACTAATACCAGTTCGAACAACTAAAAATTTCTAGAAATTTTAATTTTATTTATAAGGAGTTTATATGAAATCTAAAATAATCAATCAATTAAACCAAAAAGATACTGAATTAAATTCAGTTATTGAAACAATACTTGAAACAGAAACTATAATTCAAATGTTAGAAAGTAACTATTATCAAAAGTCCATGGAAAATGCCGATATTGCAGATGTTAATATAAATCATTTAGAAAATATCTTTACAAATGAAACTTATTATTTAGCAATGAAAATTGTTCCTTTAATTGAAAGCAGCATATTTGCTTTGGAAAATGTCTACAAAAGGAGGTGTTTAGTATGGCTCAAAAAGGATTGGGCGAAGGTTATGTGTTTTTTAATAAACAAAGAAAAAAGTGGAATGCACAATATCGAGATTATGATATAAATACTGGAACTTTAAAATTGAAAACTAAAAGTTTTAAAACAAAAGAAGAAGCAAAAAAATATTTAAGTACAATTATGTACCAAAAAGAAAATCCTATATATGTAGAACATCATGGAATACCGCTTTGTGAACTTATGCGAGCAAATTTAAAATTTAAGTTAGATACTAACTTAATAACTGCTACACAATTTTCAAGAGTATCTACTACAATTGGAGCTTTAGAAAAATTACCTATTGGAAACAAAAAAATTGATGAAATAACATCAACGGAAATACAAACATATCTTAATTCTATTAGTAATTTAAGTAATTCATCAATTAAGAAAATCTATGGACAATTTGTCCAAGCCTTTAAAACAGCCATGAATAAAGGTTATATAATGAAAAACCCAATGAACACTGTTATACGGCCTATCAGTCAAAAGCAGGATAAAAAAGTTAGAGCATTAACTTTGGATGAACAGCAAGCTTTTACCGACTATCTTTTAACTAAAGACATAAAGCAATGTAAATACAAAAATGTATTTTTAATTCAAATGTATATGGGATTAAGAGTGGGCGAAGCTTTGGCTCTTACTATGAATGATGTCGACTTAAAAAACAAGAAAATAAACATACATAGAACATTGACTACAGATGAAAATAATGAAACCATAATGGAAAATAAAACTAAGACCTATGCAGGAATGAGAGTTGTACCTATTCCAGAAGTTATCTATCCTTATGTGATAGAGCAAATGAATATTGCAAACACTCAATATAATAATGATGAAAAGCTCTTATTTAAACCATTAAATCATAACTATACCAAAAGAACAAATGTAAATTCTGAATTGCATAGAATATTGAAAAGAGAATTTGATATAACAGATATTTCTACACATAGTTTACGACATACATTTGGGACAAGATGTATTGAAAGTGGTATGGCTCCTGTGGTTGTTCAAAGATTAATGGGGCATACAGATATAGGTGTTACTTTAAATACATATACTTCTGTTTTTGATAAATTTAAAGAAAATGAAGTTAACAAAGTAAATCAATATTACTTAAATAATAATTTGGTTTCAAACAATACTAATTTAATTGATAGTACAATATCAAATGAACATGAAAAATAAAATTAATATAAATTAATATCAACTAAACAAAGTTTTAAAAAATGGCTAAAAATAAGCATTTTGTTTTGATATTTTATCTGTTTATAATAAATATTTTTATTTTTATGTAAAACTTGTTGTAGTATTGTTTTGTAATACAGTTATACCAAGCATTTTCTGCAAATTATTTTATAATATTATTTGTTAACCCCAACTGATTAATTTCATCATAAAAATTATAAAAGCGTTGATATATAAGTGTTTCAGTGTAGTTTCCTAAACATCAACTAAACAACATCTAAACAAATATAAAATTGTTTAGTTGGTTGTTTAGTTGATGGATTTATGAAATAAAATAAAAATCCGTTAAACCATTGATATTACTAGTGAAAATTAATTTTTATAAATTATATAAAATTTATAGTAGTTACAAACAACAAAATAGCCCGTATCCGTTGATACAAGCTACTTTTATTGACTATTTCTTTGGTAGCGAAGATGTGATTCGAACACATGACCCTTCGGGTATGAACCGAATGCTCTAGCCAACTGAGCTACTTCGCCATAACGACAATACATATTATACTTATAGTTTTACCTTTTGTCAAGATAAAAATACAAGAAATTTTCATTTCTTGTATTTTTTATCTATCTTCATGTTCTTTTTGCTCTGAATTTTCTAATATTTGTTCTTCTCTTACTCTTTCTCTGCTAATTTCATTGTTTTTATATTGTTCTGTTTTCTTTCTTCCTTTTGCAATTTTTACGTTATGATGTTGTAGTTCACTTTCTAGTTTAGAAATATTGGCATCAGTTTCAGCTATATCTTTTGCATGTGCTTTTTGCCATTTATCAAATTCACTTTCACTATCTATTGTTGATATAGAAGAACCAAATAAAGATTTAAAAGTTCCTAACCAATCTGTATTTTTTTCAGTTCTTATTTTTGCTTCTTTCATATTTAACCTCATTTCTTTTCAAGGCGCAATACAGCCTTTTATATTAAATACATAATTATTTTAGCATAAAAGTTTTGAAAAATCAAGCATTTTCTAGTTTTTATAAATTATCTATTGTCTTTTCTAATACTTTTTTACATATATCAGCCGCTTTATCTAAATTTTTATCAAAATCTTCTGCATTTTTTCCATTTGGTGTATCTGAAACACCTCTTATTGCTCCAAATGGTATTCCAGATAAATATGCCACTTGAGCAACTGCTCCACATTCCATGTCAACAACATCAGCATCAAATTTTGCACTAATTTTATCTTTCATTGCTACATCTGTACAAAATATATCCCCTGTTGCGACAGTTCCTAATTTAACTTTAAAATCTATATTTCTTATGCTATTTACTGCTTTTTTTATGCTTTCTATTATAACATTATTACACTCTACTCCATTTCCTACTCCTGTTATATATCCTTTACTATGTCCAAATGCAGTAATATCAAAATCATGTTGCACTATATATTTTCCTATTACAACATCACCGATATTTAATAAATCATTAACAGCAGCTGCTGCTCCAACATTAATTATTTTATCTACTTTATAATTATCTATCATTGCTTGAGTTGCTCTTGCTGCATTTACTTTTCCTACTCCACTTTGTACTATAATACATTTTTTACCCGAAATTTTTCCTATATAAAAGTCCATTCCTAAAACATTTTCATTTGTTACATTTTCCATACATTCTTGTATTTTTTCTCTTTCTTCATCCATTGCGATTACTATTCCAATTCTGTTCATATTTTTCTCCTTTTTATCCAAATTTTATTATTAGTCTAGAGTATTAAAAATTTCACATTATATTTGACTGCATTATATATTATTTTGCACTTTACGTCAATTTTTTTAACTTTACTAACATCAATTTTACAAATATTTTTTTCAATTTTTACTTGCAACTTTTTTTATTTTAGTTTAATATAATAAAGTAAATTGAAAGATAGCAAATAAATTTAGTACGAAAGGAGTTTTAGTTTTTAGTTATAGCGCCAGAGCATTAAATATTCATTAATGTTGACGAGGACTAAAGTTATCGAAAATTCGGCGGATGCTTTAGTGGCCATTCCTAAGGTCAAAGTATTAAAAACAAAAATCAATAGTAATATTGTAACAAAGTTTTAATACAATTAGGTTTTATTTTGCATACTTTCAATTCCAATTATAAAATTTTAAGGAGGACTTTAATATGTGTGGAATTGTAGGTTATATAGGAACACAAAAAGCTAGCCCTATTCTTATTAATGGGCTTTTAAGATTAGAATATAGAGGATATGATTCAGCAGGAATTGCAACAATTGAAAAAGATGGAATTTCTGTTATGAAAGATAAAGGTAGAGTAAAAAATTTATATAAATTACCTGGTATTGATGATTTAACTGGTACTATTGGTATTGCTCATACAAGATGGGCTACACATGGTAAACCATCAAAAGAAAACTCTCACCCTCATTTTGATAATTCAAATTCATTTAGTGTAGTTCACAATGGAATTATTGAAAATTACAATGAATTAAGAAAATTTTTAACAGATAATGGTTATACTTTTTATTCTCAAACAGATACAGAAGTTATACCTAATTTAATTCATTATTATTACACAAAAAATAATGATAAAAATCTTTTAAAAGCTGTAAAAGATGCTTGTTTAGATTTAAAAGGAAGTTTTGCTCTTGAGGTTATTTCTAAATATGACCCTGATCATATGGTAGTAGTTAGAAAAGATAGCCCTTTAGTTATTGGTAAAGGTGATGGGGAAAATTATATTTCTTCAGATATCCCTGCTATACTTTCTTTTACAAGAAACTTCTATTTACTAAATGATTTAGAATTTGTTTTATTATCAAGAGATGACGCTAAATTCTATGATATAGATTTACATCCTATTGATAAAAAAATTCAAACTATTGAGTGGAATGCTTCTAGTGCAGAAAAAGAAGGTTTTGAAGATTATATGTTAAAAGAAATATATGAACAACCAACAGCTATTCGTGAAACTATTGGAGCTAAATTAAACGAAGGTTCAAAATGTGATTTTGAAGAATTAGACTTCACAAAAGATTATTTAAAAGGATTAAACAAAATATATTTAGTAGCTTGTGGTACTGCAATGCATGCTGGATTAGCTGGTAAATGTATGATAGAACGTTTATGTAAAATTCCTACAGAAGTTGATATTGCTTCTGAATTTAGATATAGAGATCCTATTATTGATGATAAAACTTTATGCATTTTTATATCACAATCAGGTGAAACTGCTGATACAATTGCAGCATTAAAACTTTCTAAAGAAAAAGGAGCTAAAACATTAGCTATTACTAATGTAATTGGAAGTTCAATTACAAGAGAAGCTGATTATTCTATTTATACACATGCTGGACCTGAAATTGCGGTTGCTTCAACAAAAGCATATACTTCTCAGGTGGTATTATTTTCACTTTTAGCACTTTATTTTGCACAAACATTAGAAATATCTAATTCAGATGTTGATGATTTAAGAAAAGAAGTTTTAGAACTTCCTAAAAAAATTGAAGAAGTATTAAAAAGTGCTGACACAATAAAAGAATTTGGTCATCGAATTTATCAAGAAAAAGATGTATTTTTCTTAGGTAGAGGAATTGATGAAGCCGTTGCTAGAGAAGCTTCTTTAAAATTAAAAGAAATTTCTTATATACATGCAGATAGTTACCCAGCTGGTGAATTAAAACATGGACCAATTGCTTTAATTGAAAATGGAATTACTGTTATAAGTATTATGACTGATCCTAAACTAGTTGAAAAAACTGTAAGTAATATACAAGAAGTTATCACTAGAGGAGCAAAGACATTAGTTATAACAAATCAAGATATAGATGAAAAATTATTTGATACTGTAATTCATATTCCAGAAACAAGTACACTCATCTCTCCTGTGCTATCTGTTATTCCAACTCAATTACTTGCTTATTATATTTCTAAAGAAAAAGGATTAGATGTTGATAAGCCAAGAAATTTAGCTAAATCAGTAACAGTTGAATAATATTAATTTTATTTTAATTAATTTTTTAAAATTAATTAAAATTCACTGTATAAATTATAAAAGAATCCTATATTAGAACTAACTAATATATAGGATTCTTTTTATGTAAAATAAAAATATGTAAGCTTATCCAACAAGTAATTTTACTATAATTAATGCTACCGTTCCTGGTATTCCCAGTAAACCAACTACAATACTTGTAAAAACATTAAGTCCCAAATGAAATCCAAATGTAGCTCCACATACGTTAATTATGTATATAACTACTCCACCCAAAACCGAGTTTAATACTAATTTTAAAATTTTTTTTATTGGTACAATGAAAATTTTTCCAAATATAAATATAAAGCAAATACATGCTAAATATGTGATAACATTAATTTCCATATATTTCCCACCTTTTTATAAAATTATATTGCTTCATCATAAAAGTTTGAATATTGTTTATCTGTAATCATATCTACTTCTATTCCATTTAATTTTGCTAATTTTATTAAATAATCTAATTTTGATTGATTTGCTTTTATTTGATATACATAATAGTCTATTAATCCTTCTGTTGCACTTTCAAAATTTTGATTATTGCATTTTAGCTCTTCCCTTGTTTTTATTATCATTCTTATTAATTCTACTTCTTTTTCTTGTTCATTTTTTTCTATAATTTTAGTTTCTTTTTTATATTCTTCATTCATATTTACTTCATCCTTTCTTTTTCTAGTATATTCTATAGCGGTCTTTTTATTCATTTTTAGCAATATTTTCTTTAAACTACTTGTTTTTTTGCCAATTTTATAGGATAATATACATGTAGAATTATTAGTAGAATGAAAGGGTTTTTTAGATGAAGTATATAGATAAGTTTTTGAAAAAATTAAACACAGATAGAAACACTTTTGCAACATATACTCTTACTTTAATAAGTGCTTATTTAGCAATTGATAGAATTGTTGAAATGTTACTTATGATATTTACTGGTGTTTCTTATTCTTATTGGGGACCTTTTACTTATACATTGGCATTAGCTTGTCCTGTATTTGCATATTTGTTTTCAGGTTCTTCAAAATTTGCCAATAGTAAAAATAAGA
>OCHJ01001046.1_pt1 | contig 24502 bp, 14 predicted proteins | sample 1538381 | NCBI WGS metagenome assembly OCHJ01 (sample SAMN04571688, study PRJEB22368) | human gut metagenome | biome: human gut; material: stool | host: Homo sapiens | place: Luxembourg | collected 2012-06-29 | reverse complement strand
AGAAGAAGCAAAGTCAAGGAACATCCGGTAATGTATTTCAATCCTTTCATATCTGTCTATTTAATAATTGATTATTTGTCTTCTTCAATACGTATAAAATTGATACTTGCTGCCAAGCGGTCTTCTCCTTGCAGATGTGAATACTCGGGATAGTCTTTCAGAACATTATCGTAGAACTCTTCCAGTGTGTCACCATACCAATGAGCCACCATTTCATTGTTGTACATCAAATATCCTTCTTTCCAACGGTCGTACAGACCCTCCATATTGTAAGATCCGGCAAAAGCAAGCGGAGTGTAGAAGTTGTCGTCGAAAGCACCGTCGGGACGGGGAGTCTTCGATGCGGATTGCAGCATCCGGCAGGCTTCCCGGTAATAGTTCATGTTCCAGTTACGTTCATCTATTGGATATTGCAATCGTTCGGGAATGGGGTCGAGCAAGTTGGCTCCGTAGGTTCCGTAGTTATTTTCCGGATTGTTGTAGAAGAACGGAGGGTAATTCATCACACGTGTTCTGCGTTCCAGAGTCCAACCGGCATATCCGTTGAAGTATGTAGCGAAGTAACGTTGTTTCCATACTTGTTGCAGGTTGTTTTTGTAGCCGCCCTTACCATTGATGTCAGCTTTATAAAAGTTGCGATAATCATGGCATCCCAAACCGTTTGTATTCCATTTTATGCCGTCGCGTTCCAAATATTCGGAGATGCCTGTAGTAACTCCGTACTCGTTCATGGAAGCGTTAATACCATTATAATAGTATTGTTCGGCACTTTGCGGAAGAGCTACGTTGATACCCCATTCTTCCTTGCGTAGTTGGATTTCCGACAACATGAAGTTTACTTCTGCCCATGTCAGCAGTTTTATAGTCGCGTCTTGCTTGATAAAGTCGCGTGGAACTAGCGCATAAGTATAGCCTTCGATGCTTACAGAGGCGGTGGAATAAAGGCTTTGCAGATCGTTGTTGTGTTCATCCTTACCAGTAAGCCACCCGCTTGGTGTTTGTTTCATTTCAAAACGAGGAAGGTATGGAATACGATAAGATACTTGTACGAACCGTTTCTCTTTTGTCGACCACAAAGAATCTCTTACTACCGCACGATAATCTTTCTCTGACTCGTATTTGGCTCCTACGGTATTATTATTGCGTGATTGTTGTGCATATTTGCTTAAACGTGGATCTTGGAATGAACGCATATAACAGAAGAAATATTCATTCATGGCAGGGTAAGTCAAACCACCAAGTTCTGTTTCCAGTTTTGTTCCCAGGTCGAATTCTTTCAATATACGTTCATAATATAGAGACACATCGGCATTAGGGTCCGTTCCATAACGTCCTGCTGCATTGTCATCATTGGATGTAAACAGATAATTACGGTTGGTCGGGTTCAATGCTTTTTCAATCTGTTCGCGTGCTAATGTGGTAGCTTCGGGATTTTTTTTCATATTCATCATGCGGATAGCTATATCCAGACGTAATGAGTTGGCAAACTTGCGCCATTTTTCGATATCACTTTCACCGCCTGTTCCGGGGTAAAAAGGATCTTTCAGCATTTTTTCTCCTTCGGGGTCGAATATGTCTACTGCTGTGTCCAACCAACGGAGAATTTGCATATTTACTTCCGCTTCACTGTTGTAGTAATATACGTTTCCATAGGTTTCCTTGCAGGCTGCATCCATTGGTACTGGTCCCCAGGTGGTGGTCAGTACGGAGTAGAGATATGCTTTCCACGTAGTCAGTATCGCCCAGTAGTTTCCGTTGGAATCACGGTCGTACTTTTCTTCCATGATGGCTATGTCGCCCAGCACTTTCTTATAGAAATTATAAAATCTGTCACCGATATTGTCCATGCTTTTGGGGGCGGTCCATGAAACTACGTAGCGTGCCATATAGCCATAGTGGTTGTAGTTCATTTCAGACAATACATTCAGTGATTTGTAGATGCTACCCGGAAAGATTTTTTGGATATCTATATCATCCAGATAAAGCTTGTCGGGATTTCGATTGGTTGTGTCGAAACTATCCACGCAAGATGTAACTAGCCCCAACAGAGCTACGGTACATAGTGTATATAAGTACTTTTTCATTGTTGATACTGTTTTAGAAAGTTATCTTAAAGTCAAAACCATAAGTGGCGGTCGGCAGATTGAAGCCTCGTTCCAGACCTTGTTGGATTCCCATGGATGAAGTTGCTTCCGGATCGATACCTTTCGGGGTATTCTGGTGGAGAATAGCTACATTTCTACCTACAGCCGAAATTCTCATGGACTGTATGAATCCGATCTTTCTCAATAAACTTTTCGGAATATTGTATCCCAATGAGATTTCTTTCAGTTTCACGTAAGAAGCGTCATATAGATATAGCTCACCATTTCTGCCGCTATCGTTTGTCCAGTAGTTGATTGGTTCGATCCAAGCCTGACATGGTTGTCCGGCCAGTCCAGGTACGGAAGAATCATAAACGGCTCCGGGAATATTCATTCCTTTGGGACGGGAAGCATCCATATAAATATTACTCATGCCATTGGGTACATATTTGGAATCAAGGATACCAAGATAGCCGGTCTGGTCGTTTTCATTCAAAATTGTTTTGGAGAAGAAGTGTGCTTCACGTCCTCCCAATGACATGATTGTTTCTGCGTTACGAGAACCTACGAAAGCTGTTTCCGACCATACGTTACCTCCCATACGAATGTCGAACATGGCGGAGAAGGATAAATCCTTCCAACGTAATGAAGTACGTATACTTCCTGTCCATTTCGGTTCTACGTCTGCCAGGAACTTAGCTTCACCCGATAGAGGGCGACCGTTAGCACCTACCAGTACTTGTCCTAGTTCGTTCCTTTTCCATGGTTCGCGGCAATAGAGGCTTACTAAAGGTTTACCTTTTACAATACGTAATTCAACACTGTTTTGTACACTAGTCAGTGTCATGTAATCCATACCACTAGCCAGTGAAATCACTTCTGAATTATTTTTGGCCCAGTTTACGTCCACTTTCCATTCCCAGTCCTTATTTTGGAAAGGAGTGACACCTAATGTCAGTTCATATCCCCAGTTCTTTACTTCACCGGCATTGAACAATGCTTCTCCGTATCCACTAACTCCATTGATAGTGGAAGTCAGGATTTGGTCTTTGGTATTCTTGTTATAATAGGTGAAATTTAAAGAGACACGGTCTTTCAGGAAACGAAGGTCGAAACCTGTTTCAAAAGAGGTCGTACTTTCTGGTTTTAGCGCGTTGGTCTTGCGCTTATTTTCACTTTCGAACCAAGCCATATCTCCCAGGTAAGAGTTATTGTAAGTGAAACCGTTTAGTAACTGGTCAAAACCAGTGTCGTTACCTACTTTGGCATAGGAAATACGGAACTTGGCATAAGATAGCCAATCTTTAGGAATACTTTTTACTAACTCTGTCAACACGAAACTCGTACCGTAAGAAGAATAAAAATAAGAACGATTATCGGAAGGTAGGGCAGATGACCAGTCATTGCGGCCTGTCACGTCTACATAGATGAAATCTTTGTAGCCTAGGCTGACTGTACCGAACACTGCCTGTTTCTTTTTAGCATTGTATTCCGGCCATGTTTTAATGGTAGCGCCATTATTTGTCAGAGAAATAAAGTCTTTTGCAGCTAATGTCCCAATTTCCGAGTTCCCTTTCTTAAATACGAAGTCCTGCATATTGGCGCCGGCACTGGCAGATACATTGAAACTTTTCCAGGTCTTGTTGTAAGACAGCATGGCTTCGTAAGTATAATTGCGTGCTTTTTCTGTAAATTCTTTGTAATAGCCATCTGCATCGCCTGGAGTATACATATTACGGAATTCATATCCTTCTTTCATATTCAGGTCGAGTGCTGCTTTCAGGCGTACTCTCAAGTCATTTGTGATACTGTAATTCAGCGTAGCGTCAGCCAGTAACCATTCTCCTTTGTCTTGGTTGGAGAGTTCATTAAGCATCCATACCGGACTTCTGAACTGGAGAGCGGTCGGTTTGCCATTTTCGTCTTTCCATGGATACATTTCGCCAACGGAGAGGTCACGGGGCATATTTATCAAAGTATAGATCGGATTACGATCCGAGTTGTTACGATACGAACGATTGTTTACATGTTCATGAGTATAACGACCATTCAAGTCAATATCCAATTTTTTTGTCAACTTGACATTGGTACGTACACTGAATGAATTACGGGTAAGGTTGTTCAGTCCTTCCAATACGTCATTGCTACGTAGGTTAGTAAAGCCGATACGGGTGGCAACGTGTTCCGTTGCACGTTCGATGGAAATGTTGTTTGTCCAGGCATAAGCGGTCTGATACATGGCGGTCGTGTTTTCCGGAGTAGGGAGGTAGGGTTTGATTTGTCCGTTTCGACCTACTACTTGCATTCCCAGCATTGGCATACCCCATGAACGTTCGTCGTAGCCGCCGTCCAGCCGATTGATGCCGTAGGGAAGATTCGGGTTGTAAGGAATCTTGGTATCGTTGGCAAATGTATTGGCTTTGTTGTTCTCGAACTGATTGATATGTCCGCTGCCATATATGTTCTGATAAATAGGATATTGGGAAAACTCGGTGAATTGTACGTTTGTAGAATAGGAAATGCCTAATCCGGAACGGTTACCGGCTTTCTTGGTTGTAATCAAAATGGCACCATTGGCGGCATCCGAACCATAGAGCGCTGAAGCATTGGCACCTTTCAATACCACGATACTTTCGATATCATCGGAATTGATATTATTGGCAGGGTTACCGTAGTCTATTTCACCGTCTTTTACATTATTAATAATAGGTACACCGTCAATGACGTAAAGTGGTTGGTTGTTACCAGAAATGGAGTTGGCACCACGGATACGTACGGTAGCCGAACCTGCCGCACCGTTGGAGATTACTTGCAAACCTGCCACTTTACCTTGTAGCATATTGACAAATCCTGCGTCACGGTTTTCGGTCATACTCGTCACATCCATTTTTTGGAAAGCGGTAGAAAGAGACTTTTCGTCACGGCGCAAGTCCATCGCTGTTACTACGGTTTGTTCCAGCATGACAGCATCTTCTTCCAACGTCACGTCCAATACACTTTTTCCTTTTGCTACATTATATGACTTCGTCTTAAAGCCAATGTAGGAGAACTTTAATACAGCACCATTTTCAGGAACCTGAATGGAGTATTTTCCGTCAAGGTCAGTAATGACACCTTTCGTGCCGCCCACTATCACAACGTTGGCACCGATAATAGGTTCACCTTGCACATCGGTCACTGTTCCTTTCACCGTTCGATTCTGTGCCTGCATAACCGAAACACTAAACAGCATCAAAATTAAAATGAGATTTCTTTCATAGTATCTCATGTACTTGGAAAATCGTTGTTTCATGTTTTTCATGAATTTATTTATGAGTAATCACTAAATTAAGAATGATTGGATGAGGGAAAACAAAATATTTTATATCCTTCATACGAATTAAATTAAGAGGTCCTTTTTTGTTTCATAATACTTTTCTATTAAGATTAATTTTTCTGCAAATGAACTAAAAGACAATAAAAAAAGGAAGGAATTTACGATTAATCGGGGATTAAAAAACAATTAAATGTGAATTAATCACAGCTTTTTCTTAGAATGTGACTTTCATTTTATTATTTGCTGCATTTTTAATGCGCATATACTTATGAACTATAGGAGAATATTATTGAATATGAGCAATAACAATGTACTGATATTGGCTCATTTTTATACTGTTTTGAGCATCATTTTGTGATGCGTAATCCTCCTCTATAAAGTTGAAAAATATAAAAACATCTGCCACCTGCAACCAAACGCATATAATACGCTGATTGATAAATAGTTGTACCGTTGCAGATACTGTGGCAGATAGGTGGCAGATAAAGTATCTGCAACACATTATATAACTGCAATTTCGTAAGTACTCTGCATCGTTTCTCCTTTCAGAAGGAGGGGAAGCCAGGGATATACAGACTTGAGAAACTTGAGTTATATAATCAAAGAATCCTTGATTTCTTAATGCAAAGCTATGGGATAATTGTGGCGTTTCTACGAGAAGGCGACAGTATCCTTACGTGGAAACTACAGTTTCCTGCCTTGGGAACTATCGTGTCCTACCTTGGAAACTCCCGTGTCCTGCCGTGGAAACTGCAGTTTCTAATGCCTGAAACGACAGTTTCCCGCTTGGAAACAGGAAGTTAATGCATACAATTGTACTTTTGCACTCATGGAGACTTGGTTTATGTAAGGTTTATACTGCGTTGCAGATACTTTATCTGCAACGTATCTGCCACAGTATCTGCAACAATGCAACTGTTTATCAATTAGTGCATTACGAACGTTTGGTTGCAGGTGGCAGATGTTTTTATATTTTTTCAACTTTATAGAGGAGGATTACGCATCACAAAATGATGCTCAAAACCGCATCGATTTTACTCATTTCTGCACGGTAATGGATCAGTATACCAATTGGCTGTGGCATATATTGCATAGTTTAATTGATATATTTATAAATTACACCTATAAACTAACAAATGGTATTTTATAATTTTCTCCCATAGAGTCGCGGTATTCCTTGCAGAAGCGGTCATATACATTTCGGGCAATACCTTTCTTTCCTTGTGCGGAGAGTACGGTACATTTGGCTGCCAATGCTTCTTCATTAAGTGGGTCGTGCAAGAACATGATATCAGCAAGACGGATGATCATTTCTTGATGATTTCGTTGGATTTCGATTTCCAGTAAATTCTTTAGTAAGTCGATAGAATGGCTGGAGTAGGCATCCTTGAAATCGTCTAACCAGTCAAAAACTGTATTTGGCAATAAAGGACCATACAATAACAATTCCAATATCCGGTTGAGTAATTCTTCACTTTTCTCTTGTTCAAATTGTTTGGTACAGGTCATTAAGGTATGATAATCACAAAATACGCTTGTTCCCCATTTGATGCGCAGGAAGTTATTTTCTGTCACTACTTCCATATCTCCAATGCTTTCTAATAATACCCGCAATTTGCGCAGATTGACATTACGGTTGTTACGGGCAGCGGTTTCTTCTTTGTCAGGCCATAGTATTTCAGTTGCTTTACTAGCAAGGATACCTTGAGGATTTTTCTCTGTATAGAGTATCAACAAAATAAGCAGATGTTTCAAACGAGGTGTAAAATTGGAGGTGATGTCATTTCCTTCTTTATCGCGTACGTTGAAACATCCAAATAAAGAAATAGATGCGCGGTTTCGATCATAATAGTCGGCAGTTCTCGTCAGGGTGGTTTCAAAATCCTGCCTCTTTTCTTGTGTTACCTGATATTCTGGTATTTCAGGTTGTTTCCGATCGATATGACTTTCTATAACAGATAACTTTTCCTCTCTGGTTTTAGTAACCGGTGTACTTTTTTTCTTTTTGCTATATTTTGAGCGGTAGAATATAGTTCCACTTATAATGAATAGCAACAAGATTCCGGCAATATAAAAGTATTTCCGGCTGGAAGTAAATGTTTCATTTTCCGGTTGCCGGATATCTTCTTCGTTTACGAGAGGCATATTGATGGAATAGATGGCTACATTATGTGTATGGTCATTTTGTATTTTATCCAATACCAGAAATAATTTACCATGTGAAGGGGAAGTATAAAGACTGAAGTCACAATCTTGATAATTCAATTCGTTGTGTATGGGTTTGGAGACTTCCGTGTAGACAGAATCTTTCATGGAGATTTTCCACAATATGCCGCCTTTATTCATTGAAACGGCATAGAAAGAACTATCCGACGGTTCGAAATACATGGAAGAAGCCATAAGGGTTCCATCTTCTGGGGACATGTTTTTTTGCCAGACGATACGTGACCGATTGTTTTTCAAGTTGATTGCACATAACCCGAGGTAGAAATGTGAACTCAACTCCTGCTTTCCATATTTATTACCTCTTCCGCCAAAAATATACAGTTCATCGCCTACTATAGTCATGGCGGCGGAATAGCGGGGATAGAGGGGACGCTCATATATCACTTGTTCTAATTTGTAATTTCCGGACTTCATCTGAAAGAGATCATTACGGTATTGATAAAAACCATAACCGCCGAAAAAATAGAAAGAAGAGTCTGCCGGATTAAATGTTCTGGCGTGATTATAGTTGCTGGCTTCCTCTTTGTTTCGCTCTTCATTGCTCCATTTTTCGGTATCGAACGAGAAATAAGAAGTTATACCCCTTTTGAGATGGTAAGACACTATCTTGTTAGTTAAAGTGTCATACAATTGATGATTGGGATATTCTACGGCAGGGAAACCGCCACGTATCGTTATTTCTTTTTGTAATGTTCCTTTTTCGTCCAGAACTTCAATGGATTGTGGTTTGACTAAGTAAAATAAAGCATCACGAGCATTGAATGATACATCCAGTTTGCCAGGAATGTGGGCTTGATGAATAAGTTTCCATTCGATATGGTTGTCTATCAGCCATATTGGATGAAGCGCACGTGCTATTGCATTTTCCTTTTTATCATAGCAAACATCGTCATTATGTTTCCACAGCTTCCATTCACGCGTCTGTTTTCCATCTTGCATAACGATTATGTTTCTTAAGTTAACGGGAGCCACATCTGCTAAATAGCTTTCCATTTTTCCAAATAGGGCTGAAACACTTTTTGTCCCCTGTAGAGGAGCCATGGCTGATATTTTTTTGTTGTCGTAATCTACTTCAATGACATTGTCCTTCAAACGCATATGTATAGAAACATTTAGCCATTTTTCTCGTTCGATATGAGTGTCTATGGTAACAATGCCCTCATTGAGTACTAAAGCGGGAAAATGTCTTTCTTCGCCTGCCACAAATAAAAAACGAATATATTGATTGGTATTTGTATATAAATGGAGAATGGAACCGAAATCCGGTTCATTGGCACGAATATACATTTGAAAGGAAATTGTGAAATCATTTTTTATAGGGAAAGGTTGATTGTCATCCAGAAATAAAGAGGTTCTCTCTATTGCTGATACAGTATGAGACTTGAGATGAAGTCCATAATCATATAGGGAAGATGCGTCCAATTTGCCTACCAGGCAGAGCAAGACAAAAATCAATATTTGTAGTTGATATTTCATAGTACTTCTACTTCTGTCAGTTTTGCAATTAAATATTGCAAAAATACAAAAAACTGTATGATATCCCTAAGAAATAGGGGATATCTTTAATAAAACATGAAAATGTCTCAAAATAGAAAATTCATTTCTAAGATTCTATTTTGAGACATTTTAGATGACCGGATAACGTTTATTTATAATTTGCTGACGGAGGAGCGGCATTCATTCCGTTTCCCCATGTTTTATTGGGTTTGTTGCCCATTATCAGCATCAACTTGCCTCCATTTTTCAGATCGTCATGGCTGAACCAGGGTTTATTCCATTCCTGACCGTTTAGGGTGGCAGATTGAATATATTTGTTTTCGTCGGAAGCATTTTGGGCGTCGATTTCAAATATAGAGCCGTTATCAAGGGTAATCTTTGTATTTGTGAAAAGCGGGCTGCCGATGTTGTAGACAGGTAATCCCGGAGTAACAGGATAAAAACCTAGAGAGGAGAAGACTACAAATGAGGTCATGCCACCACCATCTTCATCACCCGGCATACCCATTAGGTCGTTACGGAACCAAGTTTTCAGCATTTGGCGGATACGTTTCTGGGTTTTCCAAGGTTGACCGGCATAGTTGTATAGATAAGGTATATGTAAAGATGGTTCGTTAGCCATGGAAAATTGTCCGACATTGCCGGTATGATCCGGTAATTGTGCGTAAAATTCATATTTCCCGCGTCCCAATGGTTCACTGAAGGTACGATCGAGGTTGGCGATGAATCGTTCGTTTCCGCCCATGAGACTGATTAGATCAGCCACGTTATGGGGTACATCCCAACGATAAACCCAACCGTTGTTTTCTCCATAATATTCACGGGCTCCCATACCACCGGAGTAACGGTAATCGAATGGTTCAATCCAGTTACCTTCCTTATCTTTCGGGTGAAAGAAACCGGTTGCTTCATTAAAAATATTCCGGTAATTGTAAGAGCATTGTAAATAGTGCGCAGCTTCATCTTTTTTACCTAGTGTTTCTGCTATGCGGGAGAGACACCATTGGTCATAGCTGGTTCCCAAAGTGACAGCCACAGGCTGGCGTTTTTCGAAAGGATGCACATTCGGATCATTCTCTTTTTCACCCGGGCGGAGAGCAGGGATATATCCGTTTTCCCGGTAGAAGTTATCCAACCAACCAGCTGCTGCTCCTGACCAGGGAGCAAGAGTTTTTTCTTCTATTCCTTTCTGGCAGGCTTCGTAAGCTTTTGCAGCATCTACTTTTAGTCCTTTTGTCAAAGCATCGGCGATAGTAGCTACGGCATGATTGGAATTCATGCGTCGTGTGTCTCCTGTTACTTCGGGGAAAGTAGGCATCCACATGTTGCCCATCTGTTCGGCCATTCGTAAATATGAAGCTATAATATCTTCTTCTTTTTTCCGATCGATTAGTGTACGGAGCGGATGTGCGGCGCGGTAAGTGTCCCAGATCCAGTCGTCGGTATAAAAGGGGATGCCGTTGTCGTTATGTACTTTTCCATCAAAAGCGCTGAAATAAAGACCACCGTCTTCACTCATACAGATAGGACGTTCGAAAGTACGATAGAACGAAGAGTATAATACGGTCTTGTCATTTTCAGTACCTCCTTCTACTTTGATGCGTCCTAAGGCTTCGTTCCATATCCGGCGTCCTGTTTCTGCCAGCTTATTTATGTCATAATCCCCTAATTCACTACGCAGGTTCTTTTCTGCTTGTTCTTCACTGATGAAAGATATGCCATAGCGGAGGTTTATTGTTGTCGTTCCGTCGGCAAAACGCCATGCCGCACAAGCATTGGTGCCATTGGCATTATCTTTGCTGGCTTCGATAACGCCATTTTCTAGAACGCCGGTGCTCACTGGTTTTTCTTGTGGCTCGATGTATACATAGACATTGGTATTATCACTTAACTGTTGATGACCGCTGATGAAGTTTTCGCCTACATGGATAGAGCCATTGCGGGAATTGATAATGATGTAAACGGGTTTATCTGCTTCAAATGTTATCCGGTAAAGGGCGGAGCGATGCGAAAGGGCATATTCTGCTTTCATACGGTTATCATCCAGCTCCACTTCGTACGAGTATGGGGTAAGATGTTCGTTGTCATAATTGTAGGCAATGATCGGATTTAAATTAGTCCCTTGATAAGGACTAAGGTTGAATGCGGAACGTTCTCTGTGATTAGTGACAATAATAGGGAGCCCGTTCAGTAGTTCGGTAGTGTAGTCGGCACGTTCGGGATAGACACGAAGCATGCTGTTAGGCAATTGAATGGTAGGGAATGTGGGAACGAGCAGATGACTGATATTCCCTATGTATGGATTAACATAGTCAACCGGATCCCGGTTGACTATATATTGTCCTCCATTGCATGCCCCTAACAAGGAGGAGATTGCCATCGTAGCTAAAAAATGTATTATTTTCATGATATGTTTTTTGTTTTAAATCGTTTTCTATTCCTTTATCATTTTGTTTCCGGGTTGATAAAAGCAGCTTTTAGTAATGGAAGAAAATCTTTTTTGTTGTCACATTTGAAGAAGCCGCTGAAGTCGTTCCGGTCTTCAGCTCCTATTTTAATAACTAGTTTGTTCCAACCTTGTAATAGGGGTAACTCTTTGTATATGATTTCGTTTTGCCCGTTGTGAGACACACTGTTGTAAGGCTTGTTGTTGATGAATAGCTCGCGTTTCTTTGCCTTTAACATCAAAGAGAGTTTTGGCATGTTCGGCTCTATTAGCAAGTCATCTAGCGGACGTGGACTGAATACATGGAATTCTAACACCCAACTATCACCGTCTTTCGTTAGCTTCTCATTGGCAGTTACCGGAAAATTCACTTGTTCGTCACGTAAGAAAAATACTTCATTGATGTTGATTTCCGGTTTAATGTAAGTAATTCCTGCATTTTTTAAGATAGCGCTTAGAGTGTTATATCCTTTCTCTGAGTTAGCAAATTCGGTTAATGTGTTCAGATAGAAAGTAGAAGGACCGTGCTGATATTTAACAAACACAGGAGTGGCAGCAGTGCATTCGTATTCGCTGCGAATTGTTCCGGCAGTTTTGATTTCCTCCGGACGTTTGTTCCATTGACGCCAGTCGGTTTTGCAGGCGTTTAACAAGACTTCGCCTTCTTCTACAAGTGTTCCTTTCAGTGAGTAGTCACAAGCATCTGCTTTTTGAAGTTCGCAGAAATAGAAGTCTGAATTATTCAGGCCACGCATCCATGATTTCTGTATAGGAAGGAAAGATGAGCGTTTCAATCTATCTAAGGCTACTGGAAGAGGTAGAATTTCATTATATTCATTTATGGTTTCCGGTACAAGTCCCCATAGCCAGATATCCGCTCCTTTGAGCAAATGTTTCTGTATCTCTTTTCGGGTATTGGCGCTTAATGCCTGACTTGCGTCTATAATATAAAGCAGTGAGACAGGAGTGGTAATCTTTGAAGTGAATACTACTCCTTGGGCATCCAAAAGTTGTTTTATTTTGCCGGTAGGATTTCCTATGAACAACTTCTTTATAATTCTCAATCATGCCTGCGGATTTAATGGCTTCGTACTGCGTTTTGTCGATTACAGCATAAGGCGACCAAGTTGGTTCTCCCGGAGCATTTGCGGCACGTAATGCACTGTACATCGGCCATTCTTGATAGAGTGGCAGAGTCGGGTCATAGCCGGGATTGAATGTCGTGCTATAGGGACCTACACGTTCGGGTTGTACACCCGGAATTCCCTCACGATATTCGCTGAAGAAAATTCCGTCTTCATTGACAGACGGGGCTGTAGAACAATCTTTTTTACCGAGTGGTAATGGTTTCAATGCATACCATGCCATATTGAAAACAGTACTGTATGAGGCTCCCAATCGGCGTTGGTTGGCTATGAGGTTGTAACATTCGTTAGCCAGTCCCTCCATGCGTCCTTCTTGTGATTCATAGGCACGTTCCCCGTTATATTTGGATACTTGTTCAGGTGTGCCGTAATAAGCCATACTGTGTTCGCCGATACCCCAAGGTTTTCCAATACTAATCCAGTTTTTCATGGAATTGGTATCTCCATAATGTCCTACTGTTACTGGTAATATGCCATTACCGTCATCTTCTCCATCAGAAGAAATCCAAGGGCGGGTAGGGTCATACAGTCGTACAATGTCGCGCCATTCCTCCCATGCTTTTTGTTGGGCTGGTATTAATTCGGGACGGTTGTACACATGTAGGATAACGGGTTTGTTTTCGTTGCTGATACTCCAACCAAAAACAGAAGCATGGTTACGGTCACGTAGAACAAAGCGCTTTAAATGTTCTTTCGATTCTTTCCAAAAGTGTTCGGAATCGAGTTTGGGGCCACCGTCACTAGCCCAGTTGGCTGTTTCATTTAGTACACAGATACCCATCTCGTCAGCCATGTCCAAGTAAAAGCGGGGATAGACTTGAGCATGCGGACGTACCGCATTTCCGTTCATTCCTTTTATGGCTGTAAACCAAGCCCATGCATAGCGGCGTGTCTCCATGTAAAGCGTAAGGTTCACCATTTAAGCATTGTGTGGTTCCTTGTAATGTCCATTCACGCCAGCCAAAACGTTCATATTTTGTATCAATAGTCTTTTTTTTGTCTTGTATAGAAAGTAACAGAGCATATAGATTGGGAGATTCGGGCGTCCAGTATTTTAATGTGTTTTCATTTACAGGTATTTGTAATGTTACTTTCTGTGATGCGTTGGCGTCAATAGATACTTTATGAGGAGTTACATATAAGGCTTCCATACCAAGTGACCAAGTAGGAACTGGTGCGGAATTAATATCGGTTCCGGCACAGTTTATCCATTCACGGATATTACCTTGCAGTTGTATATCTGTTTTCTTGGCCGTTTTATTTTGTACGGTTACTTCTACTTCCAGTGTGTTTTTTGAAACTAATGGTTTTACATATATGTCTTCTATATGTACTTTGGGGAGAGCCAACAGATACACATCCTGCCAGATGCCGTTGATATGATACCCCCACATGGAACCTGCCGGGATGATACGTCGTCCGATCGTCGAATTATTTTCAAACAGGGACTGGCTGCGTACACCTATCAGTATCTCGACAGTTTCACCGGGAGTGACTTTATCAGTGATATCGAAACTGAAAGGCAGGAATAAATCAAAATTTTCACCTAGTTTTTCCTTATTTATGTAGACCTCGGAGTACCCTGCTACTGCTTCAAAATAGAGTTTTATTTGTTGGCTTTTCCAAGTATCGGGAATAGTGATATTTTTTTTCATCCATGCCATTTTCACTTGTTCCCATTCTTTGGGGTAAGAAGGGTAATTGCGATGATCAGGGCCTTCTAAGTTACGGTAGCCGAAAGAATTGATGTTCCATGGCGAAGGGATTTTAATTCGTGTTTTGTCCCAGTTTTCGTCTTTAGGGAAAGGAAGTTTGGGAGCTATTCCTTTGCCTTGCTTATAATCCTGTGGTAAAGCGACAGGCTGAAAATCCCAATATCCATTCAGGCAAATTTCCTGACGATGCTCTTTCTCTGTTTTATTCACTAAGCCTTCGCTGGGAGCAAAAGTATAAGGGTAGGTCATTTTCTGACCGTTGGCTGCCGTTTGTGCACCTGTTTTTGTAGGCTGCAGAGTAAAACTGGCTAGCAGACTGCATAATAAAATGAAATTTTTCTTCATATCTTATGTTTTAATAAGTTTTCCCTGTATTATCGGATGGCAAAGTAAAAGGAAAAGTATTAAAAAGAGGAAGTGAAAGAGCTTAATATGAGATTAAAAACTGATTAATAGGTATGATAACTTGTAAAAAAGATCCTTTTTCTCTGATTTAATCGTTTTTTAATTTCCGATTAATTCTAATCAACCGGTTGGATTAAGAGGTGCAAGGTATCTTTGTGTCTATAAAATATGTGGCTGGTACATATTGCCGCCAAGAATATTTGAGATAACCAAATTGAAAAATAACTTTAAATTAAAAGAAAAGCTATGAGGAATAAATTATTATTTGCTCTGAAATGTTCCCTTCCGTTGTTTATTGGAGGGATGGTGTTAAACTCGTGTAAAGATGATTCTCCTGTTTCCGGTTTCAAAGAAGAGGAAGGTGAATATGTATACGATTATGACAGATATGAAGATGGTATGAGTGCTGAAGAATTTTTGGCTAATTATCAAGGAATACCATTTAAAAAAGATCAGGAAGGAAATAGTTTGTTAATTATTTCCGGTGAGCCTGCTACTGTGGAGGCGGAAGATTTTGATGATGGCGGGGAGGGAGTGTCATTCCATTTTCAAAATGCAGGATATGGTGGATATGATTATCGTGAAGAAAAAGGAGTTGCTGTCAGTAAAAGCGGTGATGTCGTTAATATCGGCAACGTGAGCAGCGACGACTGGCTTTGCTACACATTACAAGTGACTGAGGCGGGAGCTTATTCTATTGATACTTATTGCGTAACAGCCAATGGGAAAATCAGCTTTTATTTTGAAATCGATGGTAGGGCTGCCGGCCAGATTGTAGAAGCTCCGGAAGATGACTGGAATGTATTTACACATTCGGTAAAGGTGACAGATGTACAGTTGAGTGAAGGGAAACACGTATTAAAATGGTTTACTACAGGTGGCATCAATCTGGATAAATTTGTAATAACACGCACCGGGGAATATACCGGAGAGCAGATAGGAAATTCTTTGTTTACCTATCCGCGTTATGGCACTTATGAACATAATCCGTTGTTTGTGGATTTTAAATCGGAAATGTATAATACTCCATTTGTAGGAACGCTTTATACAGCTGACCCTTCTGCGCATGTTTGGGATGATGGACGTTTATACGTTTATGCTTCACATGATATGGAGCCACCGGTAGGGTGTGACCGCATGGATCGTTATCATGTGTTTTCCACTACGGATATGAAGAATTGGACAGATCACGGCGAAATTATGAATTCAGCCACTGTAAAGGCACAGACAGGCTTGGGTATTGACGGCTTTATGTGGGCTCCCGACTGTGTATATAATAAAGAAGAACAGTTATACTATCTTTATTTTCCTCATATGATTGATGAAGCTACATGGCGAATCTTTGTGGCGACCAGTAGGGAACCGGCTGCAAAATTCAGAGTGAAAGGTGTTATTGAAGGGATTCCTTCAACAATTGACCCTTGTGTGTTTGTTGATGATGACGGACAACCTTATATTTATACGAGTGGTGCCGGTCAAGGTTGTTGGGGGGGGAAGTTGCGTAAAGATGACTGGACAACACTGGATGGCACTATGACTCCTCTGAAAGGTTTCACTGATTTTCATGAGGCTCCCTGGATGCATAAATATAAAGGTAAATACTATCTGAGCCACTCAGACAATCATGCTTCTACTCAAGGGGGGAATCAAATGCAGTATTCTGTATCGGATAATCCATTAGGACCTTTTACTCCATGTGGTGTATATATGTATCCCCAAGGTGAAGAAACTGCTCATGGTTCAATTGTTGAGTATAATGGTAAATGGTACTCTTTTTATCATACATCCAACCATTCGGGGAGAGGTGGCTTGCGTTCTGTTTGTGTAGATCCGATCGAGTATGACTTGAAAGGAAATTTGAAAGTTGTGAAAAATTGGGGGCGTCCTTATGGTAATAGGGCGGTAGAGATAGGATTGAACAAACAGACAATTATACAGGCTGAGAATTATAATATGGGCGGTCAGCATACTGCTTATTACAAGAATCCTAAAACAGGAACGAGAATGGATGTGAAAACAGAAAACGGTATAGGTTTTCTGAGTAGCATGAAAGGAGGAGAATGGGTACGTTATACATTCAATGTAAGTGAGGCCGGACGCTATGGCATTACATTCAGAGTGCGTCAGAAACGTAATGGTGGAAAATTTCGGGTAGCAGTCAATGGTGTATATAAAACCAATGATATAGTTCTTAATGGAGGCGTAAATACATGGATTGAATCTTATGTTTATCCTGTAGAGTTGCAGGAAGGCGAACAGTATATTGATATACGTATAAAGAGCGGTGATTTGGATATTGATTGGATAAGATTTGGTGAAGGAGCCAGTTTGATTCCTGGCATTATTCAGGCGGAAGATTACGATGATGGAGGATACTCCTTCAAGCAGGGTGAGTTTGGTAATTTCAAATCTTATCGAAAAGATAAGGGAGTAGCTATCAGTGCTAGCGATGGGGTTGTTCATATTAGTAATACTTCTGTTGGGGATTGGTTACAATATACATTTACTACTCAAGGAGGAGCATTTGAAATCAGAGTACGTGCGTCGGCAGAAAGAGACGGAATTTTCTCTCTCTCGTTTGATGACGGAAAACCTTTGAGTAATGTTGCTGTTTCTACTGGTGGTTGGACTACTTATCAGGAATTCATCGGGGCCAAAGTGAATTTGACACCAGGTAAGCACACAATGAAGATTCATATCGTTAATCCGTTGAATCTTGATTCATTTGAATTTCGGTAGAATTGAGATAGATGTATCAAATTTGATACATCCTGAAACAAAGTTTATAGACGAAGGCAAAGATACCCCCTATCTTTGCCTTCGTCTTTTAGATTAAAAGCTTATATAAACTAGGAATACTTTGTTGCCATGAAAACAAACCCTTGGATGAAACTATGTAAAGGTGCAATACTTGCGTTAGCAGTCTCTTATGGACTGACTTATTGCCACACCACTAAAAGCAAGTTGACCTTGGAACAGAAAAGCGATAGCCTGACTGTCATCCACATCACTAATCCGACTAATTATATATTGCTTCCTATAGAAGAGGAAGCAGCGGAAAGTCAGGTTCTGCTTGATACCGGAGAGGCTACGGATACCGATATGGATATTCGTTTGGCACAGACTCAAGTGGACTATTTCGTTCCATTTGCCTTGCCTACCGGAGTGAAGACTGCCACCGTGTGTGTTCGTAATAAATCAAAGGATGCACTTTGCTGGAAAGAAATCAAACTATCTGATACTTTTGATACAGCCAATACGGAAAAGTTCCGCCCTGTTTACCATCATACTCCTCTCTATGGCTGGATGAATGATGCCAACGGATTGGTGTATAAAGATGGAGAATATCATTTGTATTTTCAATATAATCCTTACGGCTCTAAATGGGGAAATATGCATTGGGGACATTCTGTCAGCAAGGACCTTGTACATTGGGAACATTTGGCCCCAGCTATTGCCCGTGATACATTGGGACATATCTTTTCCGGTAGCTCTATTGTCGATCAGGAAAATGTAGCCGGTTACGGAGCAGGGAATATCCTGGCTTTTTATACTTCTGCCAGTGACAAAAACGGGCAGATCCAATGTCTTGCTTTTAGCAAGGATAACGGACGGACATTTACTAAATATGAGAAGAACCCCATCTTGTGCCCTGCGGATGGTTTGAGAGATTTCCGTGACCCGAAAGTGTTCCGGTATGAACCGGAAGATAAATGGGTGATGATTGTCTCCGCCGATAAAGAAATGCGTTTCTATGACTCTAAGAATCTGAAGGACTGGAACTATATGAGTAGTTTTGGAGAAGGATACGGGGTACAGCCTTGTCAATTTGAATGTCCGGACATGGTGGAACTTCCGGTGGATGGAGATCTGAACCGTAAGAAATGGGCATTGATAGTGAACGTCAATCCGGGATGTTATTTCGGAGGAAGTGCTACCCAATACTTTACAGGAAACTTTGATGGAACGAAATTCAGTTGTGACAGTCAGCCGAATGTCACGAAATGGTTGGATTGGGGCAAAGATCACTATGCTACCGTTTGTTTCTCAAACACTGGAGAACGAACGATTGCTGTTCCTTGGATGAGTAACTGGCAATATTGTAATATTGTTCCGACAAAGCAATTCCGTAGTGCTAACGCTTTGCCGCGTGAGTTAAGTCTTTATACACAAGACGGTGAAATTTATCTTTCAGCAGTTCCGGTACCGGAGATAAAGACTCTGCGAAAAGAAAAGAAAGAGATTCCGGCATTTACGGTTGCCAATGATTATCATATTGATTCTTTATTGGCTGATAATGATGGTGCTTATGAACTGGCATTGGAAATTACCGTCGGAGAAGCGGAGATAATGGGATTCAACCTCTTTAATGATAAAGGGGAAAAGGTGGATATCTACTTCAATCTTCCGGAAAAGAGATTGGTTATGGACCGGACGAAAAGTGGTATCGTGGATTTCGGAAAGAAGAGTGTATCTCATGAAATAGAGGTTCACGACCGCAGAAAGACGACTTCCATCAATTATATAGATGATTTCGCATTAGCTACCTGGGCACCGATAAAGAAAGAGAATAAATATACGTTGGATGTCTTTGTTGATAAATGTTCTGTAGAAATATTCCTGAATGGAGGAAAGGTAGCAATGACTAATCTTATCTTTCCATCGGAACCATACAACCGTATGTGTTTTTATAGCAAAGGAGGTTCATTTCAAGTAGATTCATTCAAGGCGTATCGGTTGGGTTTATAATAGAAATAGAAGTTACACAATAGGTGTTTACATAGATTCAGTGAAAGCAACAAGTATTGATTGCTTTTTAAGGATTCATAGGTTAGATTTATAAGTTAGGTTTTGTAGATTAGAATTAGGTGTTTGGTAGCTGTCAGATGTGAAATCCGGCAGCTACTTTTATTCATCAATTATTCATCAATTATTCATCAATTTCAATTGTATATCCTCCTTGGAATATCTCTTCCGGTTGTAAGTGCTGCATCCAGTCCTTATCTTTATATTCACCAGTATAATGTGCGCGGTCGCAACGTCCGTACCAAGGTTCGATGCAGACGAAAGGAGCATTCTTTGCAGGTGGAGACCAGAGTCCAACTACCGGAGCATTAAAATGTAGACTAAGATAAGCCAGTTTCTCTTTATTATATAAGGTAACTTTACGGACCTGTTCATTCTCCAGTATCAAAGCATCTTTATCAAAAGTATGCGTGTCCAGTGGTAATAATCCGTCCGTCAACTCTAAAGAATATTCAGTAGAAGGATCAGCGCATCCTTTTTCTGAAATGAGAATATATTTCAAACCGTTTTCCTTGTCAAATCTGAAGAACCCTCTTTCAGAATTGCTTGCATCGAATTCTGGCCAATAGAAAGCAGGATGTGCACCAATCTGAAAATACATTTCCTTGTCGCCAGTATTCTTTACTTCCCACATAACCTCAATTTTCTTTCCCTGGATGCGATAGCCTATTTCCAGACAGAATGGAAAAGGGTATTTATGCAAAGTTTCTTCATTGCTGACAAGGCGGTAACGTACTTCATCCTCTTTTTCAGAAATAAGAGTAAATTCCATGTCACGGGCAAAACCATGTTGAGTAAGCGTATAAGGAATCCCTTCATTCCGATACTCATTTTCCCATACGCTCCCTACAATCGGGAATAGGACAGGAGAGTGTCGCTTCCAAAAAGCAGGATCGGCTTGCCACAGATATTCTTTTCCATTGGCGACGATGCTGCAGAGTTCAGCTCCGTGGGGAGATACTTGAATCGTGAGTTGTTTGTTGGAAATTGTTTTCATATCGTTTATTTATTGGATTATTTTAGAGTTAATCTTTAAGTTCATCTTGCCATCAACTGCCTGCATTTTCAACTGGTGACAATTTGTCACCGTTTCATTTCCTTCTTCTTTAAGTCTCTGTTTCAGCTTATTCCAATATTTACGTCCATCGGTACTTTCAGTTAAAATGCTAACCACATCTACTATCGAAAAATACCACTTCTCTTGTTCATCATCCCATACCGTACGTACTTTTTTTTCCTCAAAGAGCTTTAATGCTTGTTGTTTAGTCATGAATTCTGTTTTTAGAATCTTTAATTGGTTGTTATCTTAATGAAGAGTCTTCTCTATTTTGGGGCTCATATCACTACACAAAGATACCACTTTCAATCTACATAAGAGAATATGAACCTCATTTTTCTCATAGCAAGAAGAAAACATGTATAAAACCCTATAAAATAGCGTTCTATGCAACAAATGTTATAGCCTTTGAAACATTTTTTTCAGTCGTTTGATATAAATCAACCGTAATTTGCATTATCGATATAGATAAAATTCGTACTTTTAAATTAATAACATTAAACTAATGCCTGGTATCATGAAGAACAAAAAACTTCTTTGCAGCGTTTGTTTCCTGTTTACTTTCATGTCAGTCCTTTGGGGGCAAAGCATTACGGTGAAAGGAAACGTTACTTCTAAAACGGACGGACAGCCGGTCATCGGCGCCTCTGTTGTTGAAGCTACAGCTACTGCTAATGGAACAATTACTGATTTAGATGGTAATTTCACCCTTTCGGTTCCGGCTAACTCTACTTTAAAGATTACGTATATTGGTTATAAACCGGTGACCGTAAAATCAGCTGCTATCGTTAATGTATTATTGGAAGAAGACACTCAAATGGTAGATGAAGTGGTTGTAACAGGTTATACCACTCAACGTAAAGCCGACCTGACCGGTGCTGTTTCCGTAGTGAAAGTAGACGAAATCCAGAAGCAAGGGGAGAACAACCCGGTGAAAGCACTTCAAGGCCGCGTGCCCGGTATGAACATTACAGCGGATGGAAATCCGAGCGGATCGGCTACCGTACGTATTCGCGGTATCGGTACGCTGAACAACAACGATCCTCTTTATATTATCGATGGAGTTCCTACCAAAGCCGGTATGCACGAATTGAACGGAAACGACATTGAATCCATTCAAGTACTGAAAGATGCTGCTTCAGCATCCATCTACGGTTCGCGTGCTGCAAATGGCGTTATCGTCATTACTACCAAACAAGGAAAGAAAGGCCAGATTAAAATCAACTTTGATGCTTCGGTTTCAGCTTCCATGTATCAAAGTAAGATGGACGTGTTGAATACGGAACAGTACGGACGTGCCATGTGGCAAGCCTATGTAAACGATGGTGAGAACCCGAACGGCAATGCCTTGGGATATAACTACAATTGGGGTTACGATGCCAACGGAAATCCGGTACTATATGGTATGAGCCTTTCCAAATACCTGGACTCAAAGAATACAATGCCTGTGGCAGATACCGACTGGTTTGATGAGATTACCCGTACAGGTGTTATCCAGCAATACAATCTCTCTGTCAGCAACGGTTCGGAGAAAGGTTCTTCTTTCTTTTCTCTGGGATATTACAAAAACCTGGGTGTAATTAAAGATACGGACTTCGACCGTTTCTCCGCCCGTATGAACAGCGATTATAAATTAATTGATGATATATTGACTATCGGCCAGCATTTCACCTTAAACCGTACTTCGGAAGTACAAGCTCCCGGCGGAATTATTGAAACTGCTTTGGACATTCCTTCCGCTATCCCCGTTTATGCTTCGGATGGTTCATGGGGAGGACCGGTAGGCGGATGGCCGGACCGTCGTAATCCTCGCGCGGTACTTGAATACAACAAAGACAACCGATACACTTACTGGCGTATGTTCGGTGATGCTTATGTGAATCTAAGTCTCTTCAAAGGATTCAATGTTCGTTCTACTTTTGGTCTGGACTACGCAAACAAGCAAGCCCGTTACTTCACCTATCCTTATCAGGAAGGAACACAGACCAATAACGGCAAGAGTGCAGTGGAAGCCAAACAAGAACACTGGACCAAATGGATGTGGAATGCCATTGCCACTTACCAGTTGGAAATAGGCAAACATCGTGGAGACGTTATGGCAGGTATGGAGCTAAACCGGGAAGACGACAGTCATTTCTCCGGCTACAAAGAAGATTTCTCTATCCTTACTCCCGACTATATGTGGCCCGATGCAGGTAGCGGCACAGCACAGGCTTACGGTGCCGGCGAAGGTTACTCGCTTGTCTCTTTCTTCGGCAAAATGAACTATTCTTATGCTGACAAATATCTGCTTTCATTGACGCTCCGTCGTGACGGTTCTTCCCGCTTCGGTAAAAACCATCGTTATGCCACTTTCCCTTCCGTTTCTTTGGGATGGCGCATCACACAGGAGAGCTTTATGAAGGAACTGACTTGGTTGGACGATCTGAAACTGCGTGCTTCATGGGGACAGACCGGTAATCAGGAAATCTCCAACCTTGCCCGTTACACTATCTACGCTCCTAATTATGGAACAACAGATTCATTTGGCGGTCAAAGCTACGGTACGGCATACGATATTACAGGTTCTAACGGAGGTGGTACTCTGCCTTCCGGATTCAAACGTAACCAGATTGGTAATGACAATATCAAGTGGGAGACAACCACACAGACGAACGTCGGTATCGACTTCAGTCTGTTCAAACAATCCCTGTACGGCTCATTGGAATACTACTACAAGAAAACAACCGATATCCTGACTGAAATGGCAGGTGTGGGAGTATTGGGAGAAGGTGGCAACCGTTGGATTAATTCGGGCGCAATGAAAAACCAGGGTTTTGAATTCAACTTGGGCTACCGCAACAAGACTGCCTTCGGACTGACTTACGACTTGAACGGAAACATCTCCACTTACCGGAATGAAATTCTTGAACTGCCGGAGACAGTGGCTGCCAATGGAAAGTTTGGTGGTAATGGAGTAAAAAGTGTAGTCGGTCATACATACAACTCACAAGTGGGCTACATTGCCGACGGTATCTTCAAATCACAAGAAGAAGTGGACAATCACGCTACGCAGGAAGGTGCAGCCGTAGGCCGTATCCGCTACCGCGACATCGACCATAACGGTGTAATTGATGAAAAAGACCAGGAATGGATTTACGATCCGACTCCTGCTTTCAGCTACGGATTGAATATCTACCTGGAATATAAGAACTTCGACCTGACTATGTTCTGGCAAGGCGTTCAAGGAGTAGATATCATCAGTGACGTGAAGAAGAAAAGTGACTTCTGGAGTGCATCCAACGTCGGCTTCCTGAACAAAGGAACCCGCCTGCTCAATGCCTGGTCGCCTACTAATCCGAACTCTACGATTCCGGCATTGACCCGCAGCGATACAAACAATGAACAGCGTGTTTCCACTTACTTTGTTGAAAACGGTTCCTTCCTGAAACTGCGTAATATCCAATTAGGCTATACAGTTCCGGCAGTAATCTCCAAGAAGTTGAGAATGGAACGTTTACGTTTCTATTGCAGCGCACAAAATCTGCTGACGATCAAGAGTAAAGACTTTACGGGAGAAGACCCCGAAAATCCGAACTTCTCTTATCCGATCCCTGTGAATATCACCTTCGGACTTAACATCGGATTTTAATTCACTTCATTTATAAAACGAACTATCATGAAAAAGATACTATACATAGCAACCATCGGATTTACCTTGCTGACAAGCAGTTGCAACGATTTTCTGGATCGTCAGGTTCCGCAGGGTATTGTGACCGGCGATCAGATCGCTTCTCCCGAATACGTGGACAACCTCGTGATTTCA
>OCHJ01001041.1_pt1 | contig 24715 bp, 18 predicted proteins | sample 1538381 | NCBI WGS metagenome assembly OCHJ01 (sample SAMN04571688, study PRJEB22368) | human gut metagenome | biome: human gut; material: stool | host: Homo sapiens | place: Luxembourg | collected 2012-06-29 | reverse complement strand
GAGGGGCTGTCAAGTCCCTTGTCCTGATCCCTTTGGTTGTCTCCCTCTTTCATATTGACAGGTGCATCGATTTGAATAGCGAACCCGAGAAGTGCTATCCGACAAATAGCACTATCGGTAGCTTGCTATCATAGGTGAATACTAAAAGATATAACTGAAGCACAATAAATAACAGACTTCTTCTGCAATCTGAGCGGGACGCACCACACAATGCGTCCCGCTTTTTTACTTATCATACGGACTGTCAAATTCCCTCTCCGCCTTCTCTACCGCTTGCCTTAGAGTAAGCCCTGTAAAGAACGGTGCGTTGAGATACCTTCCCGACTTTTTGTCATCCACAAACGCACCTACCGCAATACCTTCAAAAAAACACGGCGGCTCTTAGAAAAGAGCCGCCGTAGCTGTTTTTATGATTATTATTCAACCGTCTTGTTCAGTTCTGCGAGACGAGTGTCTATCTGACCCTGGTACTTAGCACGGAACGACGTATAGGATTCACCTGTCATGTAGGGGCCCTTTGTGAGCTGCTCTACGGGGTTATCCTGGCTATCTGTACTTGCAATATCCTGACCGATACCGTTCTTGAAATCAAACACTGCTGTAAATGTCTTGGGATCCTTCATCATATCAAGTCTGTCAAGCAGTGTATCTGACCAGTCATATTCTTCCTTTGACTGCTCTCTGCCAGCCTTGGCGATTTCCGGATCGTTTGAAGCTACTAAGTTAGAATAGATCCATGCCTTATAACCGTCAATGTTCTTAGCGCCGGCAACGAGCATTATAGACTCCTGCTTCATACTCTGATAATACTTATCTGCGCCGTCCATCTGGGGGAACGGAACAAAGTTGACTTCATCATCTTCCCACTTGTTTTTCTTCTTGAACTTTCTCCAGTGTTCTTCATATCTCCATGAACCGTCCTCGAAGAAGAGAGTGTTGCCGTCAGCCCATTCATTATAGCTGGGGTTCCAGCTGTTCTCGGTATCTCTGGGGTAACGGAGCTGTTCCTGTGTGTTATCGAATGAACGAAGCATATCGAGGCACTTTTCAATGTTTGCGTCATTCATATGACTTACCAGCTTACCGTCCTCAAGGCTTATAAGAGGTGTGCCTGTTGTGCAGACAAAGTTGTTCTCGGGGAAGTAACCGTCGAGTACAAACTTTTTGTTTTCGGGATCAGAGAACTTTCTTGCCATTTCCATGAATGCCGACCATGTCCATTTGCCCTGTTCATAAAGCTCCCAGGGGTCGTCAAGACCTGCTTCTTCTACAATGCTCTTTCTGTACCAGAGATAGCTTGTAGGAGTAAGGCTCATAATCGGGCAGTAATTCTTTCCGCCCCAGTTGAACTTGTCGATAGCTTCCTTATAGTCAGCCCAGTCATCTGTTGTAAAGTCGATTATACCATCGAGCGACTGGAAAAGGTTCTGGTATACGCTGTAGGGGTAGTTGCATATTTCAAAGGGGAAGCAGTCAGGCGAATCGTCAGACTGTATCTGCTTTGCGAGGCTTGTATATCTTTCTGCATATGAAACTCTTACGTTTACAAATACATTTGCATCGTCGACCGACTCAGAGCCCTTAGGCTTGTTAACAGGTGTGCCGTAGAGCTTCTTGAATACCTCTACTGCGGGAGATGCTTCCTGAATGTCCCACCAGGCCATCCACTTGATCTTTGTGTCAACCTTGATGTCCTTATAGTTTTCGGCTGCCGATACGTTGCCTACAGCGCTCTGTACGCCTTCATTTTCCGACATCTGCTTCTGTGTCTCGCCTGTTGTTGAAGTGGCCGAGCTGCTTGTTGCTCCGCTTGCGGCAGGTGTGCCGCTGTCAGAACAGCCGGAGAAAGCAGTAACGGCAGATACGAGTGCCATTGCACCGGCAATTGCCTTAGTATACTTTTTCATTTATGATCCTCCTGTAAATTTCCCACACGAAAGTGGGTTTTTGCGAATTGTTACATATAATATTATACCAAATCCGCAGTCTTACAGTCAATAAACAAATTGCAGTAATTTAGCTAAACCGTTTTGTGTAAATAGCACAATTTACACACGAAAATTTAGGTTAATTAGCTAAATTTGATTATTTTACGTTAACGGCTGAAGCTACCTGTCGGTTTCTCACAAAATAAATCTATGCCCCGTACCATCTCGTCACGGGGTATAGGTTTTTGACTGCTTTATCGGATTGTTGTCGGCTGACGGTAAATCAGCAGTAATTTTATAAGACGTTCAGCGTCGCTTGTTTTATCTCTCGGAATATAGAAATGTGCATTACCGTCTACCCACCACCATGTAGAGCCGATATTATAACATTCAATGTCAGCGGCACCATCAGTATAATAATCATACAGCGTACTCATTTCGATCAGCTTTTTTGTATCACTGTACTTGAAATCACTTACCATTATGTCCATAGGGTTATAATTATAGCTGAACAGCGACATCAGAGTATAAGTATCCTTATCCGCTTCGCTCAGGGAAACCGTAAACGCATCTACCGCCGAGTAGAACTTGTCTTTACGGGATGTCATTTCCGACTTGCCGAGCAGTGCAATCGTTTCGGTGCAGTTTTCTCTTATTTCAAGGCTGAATGCGTTGTATTCGACATTATCGTTATTGTTGCAGAAGGCAAGTCTGTAAACCAGCTTTCCGCTGTTTTTGCCGGCTTTGTAATCATTTTTTATTGCTTCGAAGAGTTTTTGATTTACATTTCTGTCAAGCGTTTTTCCGTAATAATCTCCGCCCTTCTCAAACACAAACACTTCATTTACGCTTTCTTTGTCACAGGTTTTCTTGAAGTTATCATAATACAAGTCTGTTTTTGAGAGCGTAAGGCGTAATTCATAAAGAGCTTTAGCGTAAGCATCGTAATTTTCAGATGAAAGTGCCAGCCTGTAGGTACGGTACACTTTTTTACCGTTTTTCAGCCTGTAGCTGAATTTAACGGTACTTACAGTTGCATTTTCATACCGCTCGGCTTTAAAGCTTTCGCCGGCAAGGAAACAATACTTGTTGTCAACAAGGAACTTGTTGAAATCCACAACAGCCTTTTTACTTTCTTCGTCCTCAAAGTATATCGTTTTATAATCGTTATTGCCATCGCAGTAAACGATGTTGTATGATGCACTTGCGCCGCTTACTTCGGAAGCGTCGGGGACACGGAAGAACAGATCTCTGAAGCCCGAATTTATAAGAGCCGTAAAAAGCAGCAGCGATGCAACAACGGTAATAACAAATCTCAGCACTGACTGCCATATCTTTTTGAGCTTTCTTCCGTGCGCAAGCTCGGCAAAGAAGTAGCCGACCGCACACAGCGATATTATCACTATCAGCGTCAGACTATCTGTAGTAAGAACCGTCATGTTGCTTATTCCGACCGCCGCTGCGATTATACCGGCTATAAGCGCAAGCGTAATTATGTGATAAGCCGGTTCAAACGCAAAATGGTTGCCCGTATTCTCAGCCTTGCGGTACTTATTAGCAAGATACGCCAGCAGTACAAGAACACCCGCCGATATAACAAGAACAATTACAGTGTCTATGCTGTACATATTGAACAGATCGAAATTTTCGTAAACATCGTTATAAGCGTTCATCTTAAGCATCAAGAATGAGATCAATGCCGCAAGCACCGTTCCGAGCGGAGGAACCTTGCCGAATATATCCGTCATATATCCGTCAAGCTGTTCACCTGCCACGGCAAATACCGGAGCGAATACCGCAAGCGTTGCAAGCACAGCCACTATCATTGCAAGAATTGTGTACACCACGCTGTCGCCCGTTCTGCCCGTGCAGGCGTTGATCAGCACCGCAGTAAGATACACGAATACCAAAGCTGTGACCGCCGTAACAAAAACAAAGAACACAATACCCGCTATATCCTTAAGATAGATTTTTTCGTTTACAAAACTGAGGCAGATTGAAAGGAAGCCCTCCGTTTCCGAAGCTGAAAAAATCTTGTCGCTGAGTTTTGTTCCCGACAACGCCGTCACCTCAGACGCTATTCCGCCCATAATAACGGTAGGTGCAACGCTTATCACTGCGCCGACACCGAGATCCGCAAAAAATCTCTGACTGTTTGTAAGCGGAAGACTCAGGTACAGGTCGCTGTCACACTTTTTCAGATTATATCTGAACACCGACACAACGGTAATTATCGACATGACCGCAATCGCACAGAATATGAGTGCCATAAAGAAAGTATCTGCGTCAAGGAGCGTTCCCAGATTGTTAAGTGCATACGTTTTGTACTCGGTTAACCTTCCCTCCACAATATCATTGACTTTTCCTACTGTATATGTAAGGCATACCGCCATTACCGGCATACCCAGAAATGCAAAGATCAGATTGAAAACCAGATAGTTGAAATTTGTCCTGAGCTTATACAGAAAATATCTGCCGAAAAAACTCTTTTCAGCGATCGAGTTTTGAGCTGTCATATCCCTGTCCCTCCATCTCATAAATAAATATCTCGTTAAGCGTGAGCGGTATCACATCGCAGAACTTCGCACCCTTTTCACGCATCACACGGCAGATCTCTTCGCTGTCGCCGTTTACGATAAAGTTCTGTACACTGCCTATCGTATTTTCCGACAGGATTTCAAGTTCAGGGAAATCAGCGGCTGTCCTTGCGCCGTCAAATGCTACCTGTATCTTATGGATACTTCCTTTTATGCTGTCAAGTTCACGATCGAATACGACCTTGCCCTTATGAACAAGACCCACGCTGTCACAAAGCTCCTCTATCTCAGTCAGATTGTGCGATGAAATTATGACCGTGCTGTTATTCTCCGCCATAGCTTCAAAGAGCATTTTTCTGACATTTATTCTCATAGTAGGGTCAAGTCCGTCAAAAGCCTCGTCCAGCAGAAGTATATCTGTCGATGCCGCAAGTCCGCATACGACAGCCGCCTGCCGTTTCATACCTTTTGAAAATGTTGACATACGCTTGTTCAGCGGCAGATCTATCGCTTTCATAAGCCTTGCGAACTTCTCGTTTGAAAATGTCGGATAGAATATCTCGTACATTTTTCTCATATCCTCAGGTGTCATATTCGCATACTGCTCAACATCATCGCTCACATAGAACACCTTCTGCTTAACTTCGACATTGTCATAGATCGTATTGCCGTCTATCGTTACACTGCCTTTGTCCTGCTTGTATATTCCTGCAAGGATACGAAGCAATGTGGATTTTCCTGCACCGTTCGAGCCGAGCAGACCGTAGGCGCTTCCGCTTTTGACGCTCAGCGTCATCTCGTCAAGTGCGATGAAGTTGTCGAATTTTTTTGTTACTTTATCCACGTTTATCATATTTTTTCCTCCTCACTAAAAACGTTATCAATTACCGCCGTCATTATCTCTTTGGTAAGGCCGGATTTCACACCGTCCTCAACAGCCTTGCGAAACTCCTCCGTTGCCTTTTCAAGCACCGCAGAGGAATATTGCGACCGCTCAGCCACATAACTGCCCTTTCCGGGAAGCGAATATATAAGCCCTCTCTGTTCGAGCTGTCTGTAGGTTTTCTGCACCGTGTTCGGATTGATAGTAAGCGCCTTTGCGACCTCACGCACAGCAGGCAGCTTTTCGTTTTCAGCCATTTCACCGCCGATTATCAGCTCCGCTATTCTCGCCTCAAGCTGTTCGGACAAAGGAATGCCGCCCTGCAATCTTAAAGAAAACATTCTTTACCGCCTTTCTTCTTAACTGTACTATCTATGTTGGTACAGTTGTATGATAACATACATCTCCGCATTTGTCAACAGTTTAAAGCGATTTTTTCCGACCCGACACGTTTTAATATCGGTCTAAAGCATACAGTTGTACAAACTGCACAATTTTCGCAATGACATTTCTACACCCGTATTTCATTTTTCACGAAAAATCCCTTGTAATTTTTCCAAAATCCGTATATAATGTATTTATCCGAATTTTTGATGAAAGGATAAAAGGATAAAACCATGAAAACTTACACTTGCAAAAACATACGAAACATAGCCCTCGCAGGACACGGCGGCAGCGGTAAAACATCCGTAGCGGAAGGCCTGCTCTACAAGTGCGGCGAGATTGAGAGAATGGGCAAAGTATCGGACGGCAACAGCGTCTGCGACTATGACCCCGAAGAGATAAAGAGAAAGATCTCGCTCGGTACTTCGCTTGCTTACTGCCAGTGGAAAGACGTTAAAATAAATATTCTCGATACTCCCGGTCAGTTTGATTTTGCCGCAGGACTTTACGAAGGAATCAGCGCCGCAGAAAGCGTTGTAATAGCGCTTCCCGCAAAGGACGGCGTTCAGGTCGGCACCATAAAGGCTTACAGAGAGGCAGTAAAACACGGCAAAGCGACAATGTTCGTTGTCACCCGTATGGAAGAAGAAAACAGCAACTTCTACAAGTGCCTTGAAGAGCTTAAGACGCAGTTCGGTCCGTCCATATGCCCCATAGTAGTTCCCTTTGACAAGTACGGCACCGTTGAAAGCTACATAAACCTGCTTGAAATGAAGGCATATACTTATGACAACGGCGTACCTACCGAAGTACCCATGCCTGCGTCGGAAAACCGTCTGAAAGGTCTGCGTGCCGCAATGGCTGAGGCTGTAGCCGAAACGGACGAAGAGCTTATGATGCGCTACTTTGAAAACGAGGGCGAGGACTTCACCGAGGCAGAGATAGTAAAGGGACTTCACGATGGTATACACAAGGGTTACATCACACCTGTTGTATGCTGTTCGGGCGACACTCTCGCAGGCATTGATATGATGCTCAACACTATAATATATATGCTTCCAAGCCCCGATGAAACAGACGGCGAGCTTTGCGATGACGGCTCAAAAGTACAGTATGCGAGCCGTGACACTCTTGAAGCAAAGGTGTTCAAGACAGTAGCCGACCCCTTTGTCGGTAAGCTCAGTTATATAAAGATAGTCAACGGTACTCTTGCCGCAGGAACTGAAGTAGTTAACCGCACAACAGGCAATCTTGAAAAGCCCGGTAAGCTTCTTAGTATGCAGGGCAAGAAAACAGAGGATATGATTGAAGCCTACGCAGGCGACATAGTAGCCGCAACAAAGCTTAGTGCAAACACGGGCGATACGCTCACTGCGTCAGGCGATGAAACGGTATTCGCCGCAGAAAAATACCCCGTTCCCTGCTTCTTCAAGGCTATCTCCGCAAAGGATAAGAATGACGAGGGCAAGATAAGCAATGCGATAAAGCGTATGGTTGAGGAAGACAAGACATTAAGCTACGACCACAACCACGAAACGCATCAGCGTATATTAGGCGGTCTTGGCGAACAGCACCTTGATGCCGCAATTTCAAAGATGAAGGCAAAATTCGGTGTGGATGTAATAGTTTCCGACCCGATAATCGCCTACCGTGAATCTATCCGCAAAAAAGTACAGGCTGAAGGCAAGCACAAGAAGCAGTCGGGCGGTCACGGTCAGTACGGTCATGTAAAGATTGAATTCGAGCCTTGCGACAGCGATGCTCTTGTATTTGAGGAAAAGGTTTTCGGCGGAAGCGTTCCGAAGAACTATTTCCCTGCCGTTGAAAAGGGTCTTGTAGAATCGACAGCACACGGTGTACTGGCAGGCTATCCTGTCGTTAATTTAAAGGCTACTCTGCTTGACGGCTCATACCACCCTGTAGACAGCTCTGAGCAAGCGTTCAAAATGGCGGCTCACATTGCATATAAGCAGGGTCTTGCACAGGCACAGCCCTGTCTGCTTGAGCCTATCTGTCTTGTAAAGGTAATTCTTGACGATGCAAGCACAGGTGATATAATGACGGTCATCAACAAGCGCAGAGGCACTGTTCTCGGTATGAATCCCAGCGAGGAAGAACAGGGTATGACCGAGCTTGACGCTCAGATGCCCCAGTCCGAGATAACCGACCTTGCAACCGTTGTCCGTCAGATAACCAGAGGCTTAGGTCATTTCACCGCTCAGTTCGACCACTACGAGCAATTACCGCAGGCTCTTGAAGCCGACGTAATAGCCAACGCTCCCAAATTCTCCGAATACGAAGGCTAAGCGGCAATGTGCCGCTCCAAGTTCCGCCTGCGGCAATGTGCCGCCTCAAATTCCGCCTTTAATAACGCTACATATCTTTAAAGGACGGCAAAACGGCGGGAATGATTTGTAGTGCTGACGGCAAATCAAACGAAAATGCGGCAATGTGCCGCTCCAAATTCCGCCTGCGGCAATGTGCCGCCTCAAATTCCGCCTTTAATAACGCTACATATCTTTAAAGGACGGCAAAACGGCGGAAGTTACACAAAGCAATAATCAATAAAAGCGGTTACAGTGATATGCTGTGACCGCTTTTTTATATTCTTGTCGTTAGCTACCCTCGCCCAAAACCAACCCTTCCAAAAAACGCACTATCCTTTACCTCGCACTAAACTTACCTCTCTTGTCAAAGGTGAGGTGCTGTCGCCCGAAAGAATTGCTTTCCTACCGCACCCTTTCCGTTTCTCAGACACCTCCGTTAACAATCCCTCAATAGTTGGCAGTGCTTCGCACTGCAACAGAAGCTCACCTTTACACAAGGGAGCTAAAGGTGATAGTGCTTTACCAACCCTTCCAAAACCGCACTATACTTTGAAAAGCACTATATCCTTGCCTCCCTTGTCAAAGGGAGGTGGATTGACGGCAAAGCACAAACTGTTGCCTTGTCGATTTTTACTTGCGATATATCCGCCTTTTTATTCACCAAACTTTTCAGCCGTCAAGACGGAGGGATTGTCACACCAACCTTTCAAAAACCGCACTATCCCACCCACTTTTCGTAGGGCGAGGTTCTATATACAATTGTACGCTTTCACATTTGAACTATCCCATCCACTCTTCGTAGGGGAGTGGGCTTGCCCCTCCCGTTGCATCGACCCTCTCCATCTCCACAACCATTTCAAAAAGACAATAATCCCTCGCCCCACGTCTTTCCTTTTATACAATACATCAATCACTCACCAGTCTGTTCACCGGCTCATTCGTCAGCCTTTGGAACAGCTTCACCGCAAGACCGGTGCAAAGCGCCGAAATAACAGTACCCTCCCTTGTTCCGACTATCGTGAAATCAAACAGCAACAGCGACAGAATCACCGCAAGCACCACACAGCTTACATCAAAAGCTATCTTTACATTACCGAAATTCTTGTTTGCCGTATCTGCTATTGCTTTAACAAATGCCTCGCCCGAGTTCATTATAACATTTGCCGAAACCGACAGTGACACGCCGAAACCCAGTATCACTATTCCGACGACCACCATTACAAGACGCATTATGTAGCTTTCCACAGGAATAAACCCGACCAGCCACAAGCCGAAATCGGTAAAATATCCGAACAGGAATGACAGCGGAATCTGCAAAAGCTGTATCAGCCGAAACTTCTTTCTGAGTATAATTATCTGACCGAGTATCAACACGCAGTTCCAGATTATAAGCCATACTCCGAGCGAGAAACCTCCCTTTGTACAGCTAAGCACATTCGCAACGGACGAGATCGGCGACACGCCAAGCTCCCCGTGCTTTGTAAAAGCCACTCCCAGTGCGGAGAAAAACAGGCTTATTATAAATAAAACATATCTTTTAGCAGTTTCTTTCTTTGACATTTTCGTCTTTCCTTCGTTCTTTGATTCAATCAAGATTTTCACGCATCCTTGACAACAGCGAAATAAGCAGTTCACGCTCTTCATCGGAAAATCCGCAGGTAGCCCTGTCCTCTATCCTTGAAAATTCCTCTTTGATAAGCGGAATGAGCATTCTTCCCTTCTCTGTGAGATATACGCTGAGCGAGCGTCTGTCAGGCGCTGACCGTGTTATCAGACCCTTTTTCTCCATGCCGCAAAGCAATGAAGTCATCGTTGCTGGCTCAATTCTGCAGGCGGCGGCAATATCCTTCTGCATCGCTCCGTCATGCTCCGCAAGATATTCAAGCACCTTCGGCTGTCCCGAAGTCAGCCCCTCGTTTTTCAAAGCAGAAAAAATCCGCTTGCGAAAAGCGGTGTGGTTTATCATAAGCAAGTGATGAAGTGAATTTTCCATTCGTACCTCCGGAAATATTTTAATTCGCATTTAAACTGTTAGAAATCTAATAATATATTACCATATATTCTCCGCCTTGTCAACAATATATTTTCACCGTCCTGATGCCGCCGGACACCCAACCCTATCATACAGCACTGTAATACCCCGTACCATAAAAAACGGACGGCTAAGGCGGATAAAACCGCCGTCGCCGTCCTTTAGCATCACTTCAGATTGAAAATATCAATAAGTCCTAAAGCCGAGAATATATATCTGTTCCGGCATCCACAGCTCAAACACAGCAGGCTTCTCCCTGTCGATTCCGGCAAGTACAGCCTTGTCAAACTGTGCCGTCACCGTTTCAAATTTGGTAACATCTACCGTTGGCTTCACCTCAGCCTCGCATAACGTCTCTCCGCCGTAACGCACGGTTATTTTTCCCGCATTGACACGGCTTCCGCATACTATCTCTATACTGTCGGCTTCACCGAGTACACAGTTGTTGTAGATAAGTCCGCCGCCAAGCATATAGTGCTGTTCTAACTTTTTGCTGTATTTCATTTTCGCCCCGCATTTGCCGTCGTAATTTTTCGCCTTGACGCCCTTGCAAAGCTCTCTCGGAGGTATTATTTCAGCGCTTACGTCGATTGTTTTTGTAAGCCTTATATCCTCGCTTGACGCACCCGCCATAAAGGTGTATCTTCCCTGCTCTACGGCAAAACGTTCACGGCTGACATCGTAGAATCTCAGTTCCGACTTTTTTATATCAAATTCAAAATGCCTTTTACTGCCACCCTTGATATGCTCACGGGCAAAAGCCACAAGCTGTCTTAGCGGACGCTTTACCGATGGATTTTCCATACGGAAATATATCTGCACTACCTCGTCACTGTCCGTTTCGGAAACATTTGTGACATCAAGCGAAACGCTTATAACATCACCGTTTTCCTTTACGTCAAAGTCCGAATATTCAAACCTTGCGTAGCTAAGCCCGTATCCGAACGGATAGAGCGGTTTTCCCCTGTAGTAAAGATATGTCATATCGTTTTCGATAATATTGTAGCATTCTATCGGTGCAAGCTCATATTCGCTTTTATACCACGTCTGTGCCAGTCTGCCGGCAGGAGAATATCTGCCGCTTATCACATCGGCGAAAGCGTTTCCAAGCTCCGGACCTGCATGAGTGGTGTAGATTATAGCAGGCATATATTCCTGCTCCTCGCATATTGAGAACGGATAGCTTGACACCACCGCCATTACGCATTTGTTGTTGGCACTGTAAACCGCTTTGGCAAGCGCAGAATCATGTGCGGGCAGTGACAGCGTCTTACGGTCGTACATTTCACGGGCTACTATCATCGGATCGTTGCCGATGCAGACTATGACCGCATCGGCTTTTTTCGCAAGCTCTGCGGCACGCTTGATACCGTCCGATATGACCTCCTCGCAAAACAGCTTGTCATCGGTCAACCCGTACTGCCTTACAATCGTCAGCTTTCCATTGTCGTCAATACCCAGAGCCTTACCGAAATAGGTGCGGTACAGTACCTCATCTCCGTGTTTCTGCGGTTTCATTATTTCCTGCGAGAACCAGCGGTAAGTGCTTTCGCTGTCGCACTTACAGGTGTTTTCCGTTATGTATTTGTTGTTGTAAAGCGAACGGTACGTTGTTTCATCGTGACCGTATTCCGCCTTTTCAAAAAGCGCCCTCGGATCGTCCTTTTCGTAAATCGCACTCACCGTATCATCATCTGCAACACCGAGATATTTTCCCGTCAGCTTCGATTTTATTACTATATGATCACAGGCATTATCATATTCTGCTTTTCCGTATCTTTCTTTTATTCCGTCGAATATTGTTGTATTATATGACGAATAACCTGTATACCAATCCATAAGATTGCAATTACCGTTCATACCGACCACAGCCACGCTACATTCATCATAAATCGGCAGTATGTCGCTATTGCGTAGTAATACCATCTGTTCCAGTGCTGCTCTGCGATTGAGGCACTTATGCTCCTCATTGTCAATCATCATCTCGCACACATCTGAGAATGGATGTTTTTCGTCAAATTCACCAAGTCTGAACCTTGCAAGCAGGCTGTTATACAGCGCTTTGTCTATATCCTTTTCCGACACAAGTCCGCTGTTCAATGCCTCAAACACCGCCGCCTCGACCACATCCTCGCAGTCGCTCATAACGTCCGTACCGTTCTTTATCGCAAGGGCTATCGTTTCTGCGTGGGATTCGCTGTATTTGTGGAACGTTACATTCTGCGAGAAATCTCCGCCGTCAGTTACCACGAATCCCAGTCCCCATCTGTCTTTGAGGACTTTCTGTATATCCGGATTTATAACCGCCGGGACACCCGAAAGCTCGTTATATGCCACCATTACAGAGTATGCTCCGCCGCAGGTTATCGGGCGTTCAAATGCCGCATAGTAATACTCGTTCAGCGTCCTCATATCGACATCGGACGAGGCAGTTCCACGCTCGTTTTCGGTATTGTTGGCGCAAAAATGCTTCAGCGTCGGGATGGCCTGAAGGTACTCCCCGTGCCTGTTTGCAAGCCCTTTTGTGTATGCCGCCGACATTTCTCCGGTCAGGAACGGGTCCTCTCCGTAGCCCTCCTCGTTTCTGCCCCAGAGCGGATTTCTGCACAGGTCAACGGTAGGCCCCCACAGCATCAGATGACCACTCGGATGGCGTTTATTCAGCACCCGTGCCTCCTTGCCTGCCGCAAGTCCCGCCTTTTCCATAAGTTCCGTGTCAAACGTTCCGGAAAGCCCGATGGGCTGGGGGAATACGGTCGTCGGCTCATCGGGGTTTCTCGAAACATATCCCCTTGCAACCTCCGCACCGACATACCACTCGCCTATATCAAGGCGAGGCACAGCCGCCATATGACTTGACATAAGTCCTGCCTTTTCCTTGATTGTCAGCCTTGATAAAAGGTCCTTTACTCGCTCGTCAAACGACAGCGAGCTATCCCTGAATCTATACTTGTTTTCCATGTTCTCCTCCGTCTTGCGGCTGTTGGCTTTTTACGCAAACCGCAATATACATTATCGCTATCATAGCACATGTAATCGTTTTCGTCAATAGCATTTTGTGCATTTTCACAAAAATAACGCAGTGCCGTTTTAAGCATATCTGCGTTATTCCGTATTCATTTCAAGTCGGATATTTACTCGATTTTCGGCATCCATTTACCCTTCCAGGTATACAGTGCCATAAGCACAACGCCTATTACCCACGAAACAGGGTACAGCAGATAAACGCCGTCAATAGTCGGGAAAAGCGGCACTACGAGCCATATCCAGAATATTCTGAAAATGCACATAGCGAACAGTAATATCAGCATTGGAGGAATACTCTTACCCGTGCCTCTTACAGCCCCCGCAAGCACATTCATTATTGCAAGCAGGAAATAGAACGGACAGAAGTATTTCATTGCGGTTTCGCCGCAGGCGGCTACTGCGTCATCGTTTGTGAAAAGCCTTATAATCGGGTCGGCAAACACAAGCAGCAGGACGCCTGTTATGACAGTGTAAACAACGCCCATACCGAGTGCTGTCCACATACCCTTTTTAACACGTTCGGGCTTATTCGCACCGTAGTTCTGACCGACAAAGGTAGTCACCGCCATACTTATACTAAGCACCGGCAGGATGTTGAAGCCGTCCACCTTAAGATATGCGCCGAAGCCTGCTACCGCATCCGAGCCGAAGCTGTTGACGCTTGCCTGTACAAGCACGTTTGAAAAGGAGATGACCATATTCTGAATGCCTGTTGGCAGACCTACCTTTATTATCCTTATCGCCATATCCCTGTGTACCTTTATCTGACGGATAAACAGCTTATAATCCGCATTTACCCTCACCATATAGATTATAGCCATAACGCAGGAAACAAGCTGGCTCGCATCGGTTGCTATCGCCGCACCCTCTACGCCCATACCGAAGCCTTGTATCAGTATAAGGTCGAGCGCTATATTGACAACTGACGCCGCACCGAGATATAACAGCGGTCTTTTTGAATTTCCTGCCGCATTGAATATTCCGGCACACATATTATAAAGCACGTTGAACAGCAATCCGCCGCAGTATATCTGCAAATAGAGCGATGCGCCGTCAAGGATATTTCCGGGCGTCTGCATCCATACGAGGAACAATCTGCTCATAAATACGCCCATGACCGTCAGCAAAAGGCCGATTATAACTGCGATTGCCATAGCCGTATGTACCGCTCTTTTCACATCGTCCTTACGCTTTGCACCCATGTACTGCGATATAATAACGCCTGCGCCGACCGATGCGCCCTGGCTGAACGCTATCAGCAGACTGACGATAGAGCCGGTTGAGCCTACCGCCGCCAGCGCCTCCTTACCCACGCAGTTTCCTACTATTATAGAATCGACCGTGCTGTATAACTGCTGTAAGAGGTTGCCCAGTATCAGCGGCACGGAAAATATAAGCAGCTTCTTCCAGATAGAGCCTTCTGTCATAAGGACCGTTCCGGATTTCTTTTTCTCTTTTATATCTACGCTCAAGTTAAACTTCCTTTCTTCATCAATAAATATTATACTCATTTAAAAGAATATGTCAACTTCCGTTATCACTGGCGTTTTGTGCCACAGCATATTGAACTGTGCTGCAGATTGTAATAAAATGTAAATAGCAGAAAATACGCCGAAAGGATATGATAAATATGACAGACGAAGAGAAAAAAACTCCCGTACAGCCCGATGATAAAAGCGACTACAGACAGTCTGCCGACAAAGAGGAGGCTATATGGGATATGAAGCAGGAACTTGAGGATTATATCGAGGATCAGGGTATTTATATAAGGCAGTAAAATATAGAATAAACCGCAGCTTGTATAAAAAGTCTGTTTTTTCAAAAAGTGCTTATCCTAAATCCCTATCCCCAAACCCCTTTCCCCCGGAAAGGGGCTGAATGTGGGGCTGCCGCCCTCACCCCGCTTGGGGCTACGCCCCAAACCCCATTTTCGAAAATTATATAGGTTTGTCGACAGACTGTAAACCGATTTCCCCTTTCGGGATAACTATGCGATAAGAAGTGTGATAAGCGGATACAGATAATATGAAGCCGTATATATCCGTATTCCGCCTAATATTTCAAAAACGCACCGGATGACATAAGAAAATTCATACGGGCGGCTGAAGAAACGCTAAAATAAGCTTGACAAAGCACTTTAACTGTGCTAAAATCATTTTTTGTGAGTTCGCAATATCCTCACTTTCCGTCAAAAGACGGATAAATCAAAACTACGAAAGGACAATTCAATATGCGAAACAAAAAAGTCCTGTTTATCACACAGGGAGCCGTTATCGCCGCAATCTATGTAGTGCTGACCTATATTGTCAGCCTGCTGGGGCTTACAAACGGCGTAATTCAGGTGCGTCTTTCCGAGGCGCTCACGATCCTGCCGGTGTTTACTCCGGCGGCAATTCCGGGACTGGTTGTAGGCTGTGTTATCTCAAACATACTGACCGGTGCTGTAATATGGGATGTTATCTTCGGAAGCCTTGCCACACTCATAGGAGCGGTAGGCACATATCTTCTGAGAAAGCATCACAGGATACTGTACCCCCTTCCGCCCATAATTGCCAATACTGTTATAGTACCGCTTGTACTGACCTATGCTTACGGCGTGCCGGACGCATTATGGTTCTCGGCGCTGACGGTATGTGCAGGTGAGGTTATCTCCTGCGGAGTTCTCGGTCTGCTCCTGTATCACGGACTGGACAACAAATATTGCAGACGTTTGTTTACCGCAAAGGTTTAACAAACAAAACAGTTTGAGCCGCTATGAATATATCATGGCGGCTCAGCTTGTAGAAAAAGTCTGTTTTTGAAATAAACTTCTAACTTACTATCCCTATCCCCTTTAGGACACTCTGATGGCTTTGCCTCGTGCAAAGCTTGGCGTGTCCTTATTTCGGCATCCTTGCCGAAAACCCCTTTCCCCGGTGAAAGGCTGTGTATGCTTGGTTGGCTTTGCATCGTGCAAAGCCCTTGTGCATACACGCCCGGCATCCGTGCCGGGGCTATATTACTGGGGCTACCGCCCAGACCAAGCAAGGATGCTTGCAGTCAGCCGCACAAAGCCACTATGCAAGGACGCATAATGACAGCCACACAAAGCCGTTGCACGATGCAACGGCACAAATGGCTGTCAATGCACAGATGCAGTGACACAAATGGCTGACGACCTGTACGGGGGCTTCGCCCCAAAGCAAGGATGCTTTGATTGCTTGCCAAAAGTTTTGCACGACGCAAAACCAACAGAGCAAGCAATAAGCGACACCCCATTTTAATATTTACAAGAGATTTTTCGACAGCCTGAGCCGCTATGAGTATATCATGGCGGCTTTCGTGCAACTTATACATTTATTAACGTTTTTTTGGTGTATTCAACCAAACACACCGCTTTACTTCTTGACTTATTACAGCATTTGTGATAAAATCAGATTATCAAAATGTAAGTTCAAGAGGTGTTCCTTATGAAAAAAAATAAAGGCTGGTTAAAAAATAAAGTGCAGAGCCAGGTAGTTGTAATAACATTTTTATGCGTTGTCTGCTGTATAATGATGCTGGCTACCATTGCTGTATGCACTGTCAACATTCTGACAATGGTAGGTCACGACGACCCTGTTTATCATTCTTCGATAATGCTGTCACTGATTACCGAGGGCATTTCGATTATCGTTACTGCGGCATTTATCCTGCTTTGCATTTATGTAAAAAAAGCAATAGTAAAGCCTATCAGAAAAATCAGCAACGAACTTAATAATTTCTCAGAGGGTATTCTTTCCGCTGAATTTGACGTCAAGATAAACGACAGCGATATAGGAAAGCTCGCAGGCTCGCTCAATACTGCAAAGTGGTATCTGAAGAAAATGGTCGATGAGCTTACATATCTGCTGACTCAGATGTCATACGGCAACATCAGTTTTACCATTAACTATGATTACAAGGGCGAATTTACTCCCATAAAGTCGGCATTTGAGCAGATACTTGTAAATCTTAATGACTCGTTTTCAAGAATACAGAAGGCAGGAACTATGCTATACGATGCCTCCGAGCAGGTATCAAGCGGTTCACAGGCACTTGCACAGGGTACAAGCGAACAGGAAGCATCCATCCGTGAACTTTCAGACTATGTAAGCGATATTTCAGGCAAAGTAAACAAGAACGCCGAAAACGCAAAGAACGTAAGTGAAATTTCAGATACTGCGACCACTGACCTTAAGGAAGGCAATGCAGAAATGCAGAAGATGCTTGCCGCCATGAAAATCATTGACGAAAAATCAGTCGAGATCGAAAAGATCATCAATACGATCGACAACATCGCATTCCAGACAAATATACTTGCCCTTAATGCCGCTGTAGAGGCCGCAAGAGCAGGTGAAGCCGGCAAGGGATTCGCCGTTGTTGCAGACGAGGTAAGAAACCTTGCGAGCAAGTCCGCAGAAGCCGCACAGACAACAAGCGAGCTTATCGGCAGCACTATAGAGGCGGTTTCAAACGGCACGGCTATCGCAGATTCAACCGCACAGACTATCGAAAGCGTTATGGAACGTTTCAGCAATGCAAACGCACTTATCAACGAAATATCGGACGGCTCGGCACAGCAGGCAACTATGGTTGACCAAGTGCTTTCAAGCGTAAGCCAGATTTCAGCGGTAGTTCAGAACAATGCCGCCACAGCTGAGGAAAGTGCAAGTGCAAGCGCACTTACAGCCGCTCAGGCGAAAGAGCTTCAGAAGATGGTCAAGCAGTTCCATCTGCGTGAGGACGGTCAGATTCATCTCGAAGGCCCTATGGAAGGATAACAGAAATAGAAAACAAAAGCAGGCTGAAAATGTCTGCTTTAGACTGTCGATAAACCCACGCACCGCAAAAATGCAGAAAAGTAAATCAGCACAAACTAAAATTAAAATCTGATAAATAAAAAGAATTTCACACAGCCGTTTTTTACGGCTGTGTGAAAGCATTTTTACTTACTGCGTCAATCGCCCCTCAACGTACCTTTGTACGCTTATCGGGGCGATTTCCTTGTCTGCGTGTGTTTCTCAACGTCTGCTTTTTACGGAGAATTTTATGACTACACAGGAATTTGAATACAAGGGAATGCACTGCAAGAAATGGCTTTCCGATAACGAAAAGGCGAAAATACAGATAATTCACGGGCTTGGCGAAATGTCGGAATACTATGAGCAGTTCGCCGAATATATTACAGCCAAAGGAATGTCGGTATATCTTTGCGAATACCGTGAACACGGAAGAACGGCACTGCCTGCGGATATGGACAATATCGTTCAGACCGCTGCAAAGGAATGCGGTGATTTTTCGTTATACGTTCACTCGGAAAGTGACACACCGCTGTTTCTGCTCGGTCACAGCCTTGGCGCACAGATGGCTCAATATGTTATTTGTCACTGCGATAGCTCGCTTTACAGCGGAGTTATACTTACGGGCTGTCCGTATATACATGATACGAAAGCGCTTTTGTCGGACATAGAAGCGGAAATTTCCGAAAAAGGCGCAGATGCTCCGAGTATGGATGTATTCCTGAAGCTGTTCGGAAAGGTTGCGGAGCCTTTTCCGGAAAAATGCACGGTATCCTGGGTGACATCCGACCTTGAGCGTGCTTTATATTACGAAACTCTCCCGTATACCAACAAAATGTACAGTTGTCGCTTTTACAGGAGCTTTTTACAGCTTGCAAGCGAAGTACAGTGCAAGGATTATCTTAAGAATGTTTCACCGAAACCGCCCTTTCTTTTAATGAGCGGAACACAGGATATGGTGGGCGATAAAGGCGCTTATGCAAAAGAAAAAGCCGGTCTTCTTATCGAAAACGGTTTTGATGTCAGACTTGAAATATTTGACGGAATGCGTCACAGTATACTGCAGGAAGTGCAGAGGGAAAATGTATACCGTTTGATTTATGAGTTTATAAGAGAGAATATATAACTGAAGCATCCGGTTTTATCCGGATGCTTCAGCTTGTAGAAAAAGTCTGTTTTTATAAGATAGTGCGAATTCTCTATCCCTATAAGAACGCTTTGTGGGCTTTGCGTCCATGCAAAGCCTTTGGGCGTTCTATCTCGGCATCCTTGCCGAATCCCCAAACCCCTTTCCCCCGGAAAGGGGCTATATTACTGGGGCTACCGCCCCTAGACCAAGCAAGGATGCTTGCAGTCAGCCACACAAAGCCACTGCACGATGCAGTGGCACAAATGGCTGACGACCTGTACGGGGGCTTCGCCCCAAAGCAAGGACGCTTTGGTTGCTTGCCAAAAGTTTTGCACGATGCAAAACCAACAAAGCAAGCAACGCTCGACACCCCATTTTAATGTTTACAAGAGGTTTTTCGACAGTCTGAAGCATCCGGTTTTATCCGGATGCTTCTCGTTCTTATGCCTTACCTTTTCCTGAGTAGCAAAGGTAAGTCTTTTTGATCTGCGCTCTGCTCCTGCTCCGTATCAGTACACTGTCGCCGTTGTCCAGCCTGAACTGTTCGTCAACCGCCGTGACATGATCCATATTGATGATATAACTCCTGTGGCATCTGAGAAAGCGTGACTTTTCGTCAGGCATCTGCTGTTCTATATCATCGAGCTTCATATAAAGCGGATATTCTTCATCAGCAGTGTGAAGTATACAGCGGTTATTGCGGCTTTCTATATAGATTATGTCGCTGTACATAATATCGACATAGCTGTTGCGTACCTTTATCCTGATATAGTCCCTTACATAATGCTCAAGCACTCTGTCAAGAACGCTTTCTATTCTTTCGCCGCTGAATGGCTTCAGAATATATCCGTTTGCCTTGACGCTGTAGCTCGCTATTGCGTATTCGGGAGTGATAGTAGAGAATATCAGCAGGTTATCGTAGCCCTCATTTCTGAGTTTTCCTGCAACGTCTATCCCCAACTCATCCCCGACATAGATATCCATAAAAACAATATCGAAAACTGTTCCGTTTTCAAAATCGGAAAGCAGTTTTGTGCCTGTTTCGTAGGTAATGATACTGCACGTCATTTTACGCTTCTTGAAATATTCACTTATCAGAAATTTAGACAGTATGCAGTCTATAGCACTGTCATCGCATATCGCTATTGTCATTACTGATCGGTCCTTTACCGTTTCGGAAATTATCTACGCTTATATTTTAGCATACTTTTGTCAGCAATGCAATACTACCTCAATGTAATCTGAAAATTCAATAAATTCGACAAATTATATACTGAGGATTTATCCTTTCACGCCCACGTTCCGTTTCTGAACACTGGTATCTCAGTGCCGTCCTCGCAAATGCCTGTTATATCAAGGTCATCTGAGCCTATCATAAAGTCAACGTGTATTATAGAATCGTTTACGCCAAGAGCGTGAATCTCGTCAAGAGTCATATTTTCAGCTCCCTCGATAACCTCCTGAAAGCCCTCGCCTACCGCAACGTGACAGCAGGCATTCTCATCAAAGAGGGTATTCATAAACAGAAGTCCGGAACGGTTTATCGGGGATTCCTTAGGAACAAGTGCAACCTCACCGAGCATTGAAGCGCCATTATCCATAGCGAACATCTTCTTCAATATTTCCTCGCCCTGCTTTGCTTTACAGCCGGATACCCTGCCGTTTGTGAATTCTACCTCAAAGCCGTCTATCAGGTTGCCCGACCAGCTCAGAGGCTTCGTGGCGACAAGTCTGCCCTCGCACTTGCCCTTCATCGGGCTTATGAACACTTCCTCGGTCGGCATATTCGGAACATAAGCCGCTCCGTTTACACGGTTTATGTCAGCCGCACCGCACCACTTTGCTCCGGGAATAAGCTGTACGGTGAAATCCGTGCCATTACTGCTACTGTATCTGAGGGATTTAAAGCGCTTGCTGTTGAGCCAATCGGCTTTTTCCCTCATAGTATCGGTATGCTGTTTCCACACCTGCTCCCAGTTTTTATTGCCGTCAAGATAAACGCATGAGAAAATTGCGTTCCAGAGTTTTTCCACTGCGGTATCGCTGTCATCGTCCGGGAACACTTTCTTTGCCCATTTGGGTGAAGCGGCGGCAACTATCAGCCACTGGTGCTTGCCGTCTATCTCATCGCGGTATTTCTTAAGCACCTTTGAACGCATCCTGCCTACCGTTGAAATTACATCCGCAGGAATGCCGCTCAACTCATCGGGGTCGGCAGATTCTATAAAAATCCTTGCAGGCAGGTCCTTAACCATCTGCTTCTGTCTTTCTTCTTCCCAACTAAGCACAGTACCAAGCGTTTCTACCGAAGCGTTTTCGTAATGAAGTCTTTCTACAGCGCCGCAACTCCAGAACATCTCAACATAGCTTGCGCCGGCATTGTAGCACTCCTTCGCAACAAGGGTGGCAAGCTCGTATTGGTCAACCTCTGCGTAAAGGCGTACCTTCTGCCCTTTCTGAACGTTTGCGCCGACCTTTACCATTAGTTTTGCATATTCGCTTAACATATTTTTATCCATCTGTAACCTCCGTCGGTTTACGGTTTTCCCGTTATTCTCTGCATTATACGGCAAATTATCCGTTAGCATTATATAACCGACATTAACTATTATAGAACTCTTTGCCTGCCGTGTCAAGAATATCTTATCGGTGTATATTCTTCCTCAATTATCGCAGAATAGGACAAGGAGGTAATTTTTATGGACGAAATGTTTTGTTTTCAGTGTCAGCAGACGGCACACAACGAAAAATGCAACGGAAAAGCAGGCGTATGCGGTAAGAAAAGCGATACCGCAAAAGCACAGGACGAGCTTATAGGTGCACTTATAGGTCTTGCAAAAGCGGCGGAGTGCGGTACTCCTACAAACAGCACAGACCGCCTTGTTTTGAAAGGACTTTTCACGACTATCACAAATGTCAGCTTCAATACAAAAACCGTAAATGAACTGACAGCAGAGGTCGAGGAGGAGAAACGAAAAATTTTCAAGAGCAAGGTTGACAACTACGACCTTTCAAGGCTATGGGAAGCAAGCGATGATATTCGCTCGCTGAAATCGCTTATTCTGTTCGGCATCAAGGGTATGGCGGCGTATGCGTATCATGCTCTTGTGCTTGGTAAGGCCGACAGCGAGGTGAATTCCTTCTTCTACACGGCACTAAGGGCGATCGAGGGCGAAAGCGATCCGGACAAGCTGTTAGGGCTTGTGCTTAAAACAGGCGAAGTGAATTTCAGGTGCATGGCGCTTCTTGACAGTGCAAACACGGAGAGCTACGGTAATCCCGTGCCGACTGTCGTTCCTTTGACGATAGAAAAAGGTCCGTTTATAGTGGTCAGCGGTCACGATCTGCATGATTTAAAGCTGTTGCTCGAACAGACAGAGGGCAAGGGTATAAACATCTACACCCACAGTGAAATGCTCCCTGCACACGGGTATCCCGAACTCAAAAAGTACAAGCACTTAAAGGGCAACTTCGGCACAGGCTGGCAAAATCAGCAGTCTGAGTTCCACAACATTCCCGCCCCGATACTGTTCACCACCAACTGCATTATGCCGGTAAGGCAGAGCTACAGCGACAGGGTTTTCACAACATCTGTAGTATCTTACCCTGAGCTTGTCCACATCGGTGACGATAAGGATTTTTCTCCTGTTATAGCAAAGGCTCTCGAATGCGGCGGCTATGATGAGGATAAGGAAATGACCGGCATGAACGGCGGTCATACGGTTATGACGGGCTTTGCGCATAATGCCGTACTGTCAAGAGCGGATGAGATAGTAGCGCTTGTAAAGCAGGGAAAGATAAAGCACTTCTTCCTTATCGGCGGCTGTGACGGCGCAAGTCCGAGCAGAAGCTACTATACGGATTTTGCAAAAGCGACACCTCCGGATTCACTTATCCTGACGCTCGCCTGCGGAAAGTACCGTATAAATGACCTTGACCTCGGTACGATCGAGGGTATACCGAGAATACTCGACTGCGGACAATGCAATGACGCATACAGTGCTATAAGAATCGCTCTTGCACTTGCGGATGCTTTCGGCTGTTCGGTGAATGACCTGCCGCTGACGCTTGTTCTGTCGTGGTATGAGCAGAAGGCTGTCTGCATACTGCTGACGCTTTTATATCTCGGAATAAAGAATATTTTCCTCGGCCCTACTCTGCCTGCGTTTATTTCACCGGGAGTGCTTGATATACTCGTAAAGAACTACAACATCACGCCGACCGACATTCCGGAAAAGGACCTTGCGAAAGCGCTTGGCAGAAAATAATCACACAAATATATAAAATCCGCCACAATTCAGGTATTGATTTTTCCTGCCTGCTGTTATAATAAAGCTGTAAACAAGGGAAATTGCAGGGGCTTACCCTGTACGGTGCCGAAAAGAACAAGGAGGAAACCATGAGAAATTTTGACGGATTTTATAAAGGTATAGACCTGGGCGGTTGGATCTCGCAGTGTGGAAGCAAGTACAATGACGAGCATTATTCCACCTTCATAACCGAAAAGGATATTGAAAAGATAGCGACAATGGGACTTGATCACGTCCGTATGCCTGTAGATTACAATGTTATCCAGACGGATGACGGCGAAATCATCGAAAGCGGAATGGCTTACATTGAAAGCTGTGTCGGCTGGTGCAAAAAGCACGGTCTTAATATCGTTATCGATCTGCACAAGACCTGCGGATATATCTTTGACGATCCGAGCTATTGCGGATTTTTCGGCAACGAAAAGCTGCAGGATCAGTTTGTATATCTGTGGCAGGAGATAGCAAGGCGTTACGGAAATGACAGTCATATAGCGTTCGAACTGCTCAACGAAATCACAAGCGCAGATTTCACAGATTCGTGGAACAAGATAGCAAGCCGTACCGTAAAGGAGATAAGAAAAATAGCGCCCGAAACAAAAATAGTCATCGGCGGTATCTTCAACTCGAGCATTTACGGGCTGACGCTCCTTGACATTGATTGGGATGAAAACATAGTGCTGACATTCCACTGCTACAATCCGCTTGTTTTCACTCATCAGGGTGCCGGCTGGGTAGATCGCCTTGATAAGTCATACCGCACAAAATTCCCTGCTACAGCCGAAAAGCTTCTTGCGGACAGCAGAAAATATTTCGGTGAGGATTTCACTTCGGATTTTGACGGTATAACAGGTATGATTGACAGCGGCTTCTTTGTAAAGATGTTTGCCGACGCTGTAAAGGTAGCGGAAAAGCTGAATCTTCCTCTTTACTGCGGTGAATACGGCGTAATAGACAGAGCTGACCCCGAAAGCACGCTGAACTGGTTCAGAATGATAAACGAAGCATTTGAACAGCTTCATATTGCCCGTGCGGTATGGTCGTACAAGGAAATGGATTTCGGCATAACGGATGAGCATTATGCGCCGATTTATGACGAACTTATAAAGGTGCTGTAAAGCAGGAGATTAAAAAAACCGATGCCAAAAAGCATCGGTTTTTTCAGGTTGCAGAAAAAGTCTGTTTTTGAAATAAACTTTCGATTTATTATCCCTATCCCCCTGCCCCCTTTCCCCCGGAAAGGGGGTGAATACGGGGACTGGGGTAGATTGTCAAGTCAAGTGCAACACTTTTTAGACAAAAATTCGAGAGGGGAAAGATAGCCAAGACATTTACGAGGACGACTATTGATTAAATGAATAA
>OCHJ01001025.1_pt1 | contig 25082 bp, 24 predicted proteins | sample 1538381 | NCBI WGS metagenome assembly OCHJ01 (sample SAMN04571688, study PRJEB22368) | human gut metagenome | biome: human gut; material: stool | host: Homo sapiens | place: Luxembourg | collected 2012-06-29 | reverse complement strand
TCCACATATTGTTATTACTTTCATTTTTTATATCTTCCCTACAACTTACTATTTTTTATTTTCTGCCATTTTTTATTCCTACATAATATATTTTTTCTGTATAATTTTCTTTAAATTCTATTGATTCATTCTCATTCATGCTACTTACCTCCATTTCTAATCGTTCAATCGTTCAACCTTATTATAAATTATACAAGATATATTTTAAAATTTTGCTTTTAATTGGTCGTATTGCTTTGGTTTTGTGCAATTATGTAGAGGAAATCTTTTTATATTCTATTTTCAAAGCTCTCCTCTTTCCTTTTAATAATATATGTAAATTAATTATTCTTCTAATTCTAAAATTCAAGTTAAATTTTATTATCATCTTTTCCTTTTAACTATATTCTATATTTTAAATTATTGGACATATTTTATTATGTATTCTTTTACTTTTTTTGAAGCTAATTCGTAATATTCTTTAGCATCATTCATAGTATAAAAATAATTAATATTATTAAATTCATAGTCTTTCCAAATTTCTTTTATCTTTTCTTTAACACTTTTGTTATTTATTAGATCTTCATTTTTTCAATTCATTAATTTAACTGATTTTACGTCTAGTACATTCATATTATCAAATAGTATTTTACTTATATCTTCAGTTTTTATTTTCAATTTTTTATACATATAATTGTCTATAAAAGCATAATCATTATAGAGTCTATCATCAGAATAAATTTCTAATTTTCTATATCTATTCATGTATAATTCAAACCAAATCTTATCTTCAATTAAATGAGCATAATATCCTAAAACTATCTCATTAAAATTATCTTGTAAGAGAAGAAACTTATTTAAGTCTATATTTTGGTCAATTTCAAAATGTGATAATTTTCTTTCATGTAAAATTAATTTTAGTACATCTGGTAAAATCGATCCTACAAGAAATAAATCTCCTAATTGTAATTCTTCTTTAACCTTTTTAGAAATTGCAATGTGCATTTTCAAAGAACTCATTATTATTGTCACCTCCTAATCTATATAACTCAATATTGTATTCAAATATATAAAAATTATCAATTTAAAAGAAGCTAATTTATTTTTAATTTAAACTAGCTTCCATGTATTTATAAATAAGCTTTTAATATTAATATTTTTTAGTCAAAATTCAATTATTTAAATCTTATTAAATATTCATCCATTTTTTCAACAAACTCTTCATTGTTTTTTGTTTGAGTCATTTGACTAATTACTTGTTCTGTTACATCAGCAACTGGCATACTATTCATTGCTTTTCTTAATGCAAATACAGTATCTTTTTCTTGTTTTGTCAATAATAGGTCTTCCCTTCTTGTTCCTGATTTATTTATATCTATTGCTGGGAAAATACGTTTTTCAGATAATTTTCTGTCTAAATGTACTTCCATATTACCAGTACCTTTAAATTCTTCGAATATAACATCATCCATTCTGCTACCAGTTTCTATTAATGCTGTAGCTAATATTGTTAAACTGCCTCCAAATTCAATATTTCTAGCAGCTCCAAAGAATTTCTTTGGTTTATGTAATGCTGCTGGATCAATACCACCTGATAAAGTTCTTCCTGATGATGGAATTACTAAGTTATAAGCTCTTGTTAATCTAGTTATGCTATCTAATAATATAACAACATCTTTTCCATGTTCTACGAGTCTTTTTGCTCTTTCTAATACCATTTCTGCAACTTTTACATGATGATCTGGTAATTCATCAAAAGTTGAATGTATTACTTGACCTTTTATTGATCTTTTCATATCTGTAACTTCTTCTGGTCTTTCATCAATTAGTAAAACAATTAATTCTACTTCTGGATTGTTCAGACTTATACTATTAGCAACTTTTTTCAAAAGAGTTGTTTTCCCTACTTTAGGTGGAGCAACAATCATACCTCTTTGTCCTTTTCCTATTGGGCACATTAAATCTATTATTCTAGTTGCGTATTCATTAGAAGTTGTTTCTAATCTTAATTTTTGGTTAGGATATATCGGAGTAAGCTCATCAAATCTTTTTCTTCTCATTGCTTTTTCAGGATGTTCACCATTTACTTCACCGACAAAAATTAATGATGGAAATTTTTCGCCTTCTCTATATCTTGAAATTCCTTTTATGATATCTCCTGTATCTAGTTTAAATCTACGAATTTGAACCATAGATACATATACATCTTTATCACTTGATAAGAAATTATCACCTCTTAAGAAGCCATATCCATCAGGTAAAATATCAAGAATTCCTTCAGCTATTGCATCACCATCATTTGTTAATTTATAATCAACAATTGGTTCTCCATTAGAATCATAGTGTTTTTCTACATTTTCTTCTTTTGATTTAGAATTACTAATATTTTCAAGTTTTTCTTCTTTTTTAGAAGATATTATTACTTTATTTAAAATTTCAATTAATTCATCTTTTTTTAGTTTTGAAATATTCTTTATATTATTTTCTTTAGCTAGTGCTTTTAGTTCTACTAATGTCATTTTTTCTAATTCAGACATAAAATACCTCCTATTTTCTAGTTTTTATATATTAATTATTATTATATTGTTTCTGGGAATTTTTTACGAATAAAATTATAACAAAGTAATTATAACATAATTATAAAATAAATACAAGGAATGCATTATAATTACATTCCTTGATCCATATATACTTTTTCATTTGGGTAATACATATCTAATTTTTCTCTAGCTGTTTGTTCTATAAATTCTAATGAGTTAACATCATCTTTCTTTTTAGCTAATTCTTCTTTTGTTTCTTTTTCTTGTGATATTTGTTCATTTAATTTTTGATTTTGATCATTATATTGATTTAAAGTTTTTTGTTGGTTCACTAATGTAACCACTGTATATATAGTTACTCCTAATATTATTAACTTTTTATATATTTTTTTATTTTTTTTCATCAGTTATTCTCTCCAATTCTAATGTAAAATTCCTTACGGACACTATAATTATATTATTCTACATTTTTCTAAAAAACCCTTGTTATATTTCAACTTTTTTTGAATTATTTTTAACTTTTTTATTTTTTTTCATCAATAAATTTATATTTTTGTAGCAATTTGTAAAATTTTTTCTGATATTGATAAAAATAAATGAAATTGGTTTGAAAAATATTTTACATATAAATTTATATAAATATTTAAATGGGAATATAATTATAGATATTATTTTTATTATAATGTTTTTTAAAAATAAAATAATATTAACAGAAATTTTTACAATATATTTACTTAGTGTAAGTATATAGATTGTAAAACCTAATATAATACTTACAAACATATATATACGAATTTCACCATTATTAAATATAAAAATAAAATATAAGATTAATAAACCTGTTAATAACCAAAAACATACATCTTCAATATATGTCATAAAATCTTTTGTATTAAAAGATTTTCGCAATATTCTAAAAAAATCAAATAATAGACCAATACTAATGCCATTTAGTAAGAAAATTAAAAATAAATGTGCTTGATTTATAACCATTTTTTCACACCTTTACTTCAAATTTATTTAAAAATTTTACTTATAATACTAGTCTTATTTTTATCTGAGTTTTTATTTTCACTATATGCCATTGAACAAATATCCCCTTCAACAATTGTTTCAGATGTGTCTATATTTAATTTATTAATTCTAAGATTTTCACCTTTTACTGTTAATAACCCTAATTCTGTTTCAATTATTACAACCTGATCATCAAAACTTAATACATCTAAAACTCCTGAAACGTTCAATTTTTCTCGATTTTCTAAAATAAGATTTTGTATCACACTCGTATTGTTATTATTTATTAATTTTCTTTCATCAATAGTCATCTTATAAATCCTCCTTGCTAATATATAATTAAACCTGCTATTTATATATATTCAAGGTTTGTCTTATTTAGAACTATCCTCAAAAATTACTTGATGTAGTACATTTAAAAAATCTTCGCCTAATTCGTTCTTGGAAGTTAATGTCATTTTAGTTTCATCAATTTCAACATTAAGTAATTCTATATTGTTTTCATGTATGAATTTCATAATTTTTTCTATAATTTCATAATTATTTATAATTTTATTTCCTATAATCGAAATTCTAGAAACCTCTTTCTTTACAATACTTTTTATATTGTTATCTTCTATTTTTTTTGAAATTTTTGTTCCTATTTCATTATTAGTTAAGCTAGAAAAAGTAGATTGTGTAACTATTGGTATAGAAAATTTTTCTGCTATTTTTACACATCTATTATGCAAAACTTTAGCACCTTCATTAGAAAGTTCACTCATTTCTTTATATGATATATTTTTTAATCTTTTGGCAGATTTTACTTTATTTGGATCAGCTGTATATACTCCATCAACATCAGAAAATATATAACATTTTTTAGTTTTTAATGCAGCTGCAAGAGCTACAGCAGTAGTATCTGATCCGCCTCTTCCTAAAGTTGTTATATCTCCATTTTTGTTTATTCCTTGAAATCCTGCTATTATAACTATTTTTCCTTTTTCTAATTCTTGTTTAATTTTTTTAGTATCTATATATTTTATATTAGAGTTTTCTGTTTTATCTTCTGTATATATTCCAGCCTGCCATCCAGTTAAAGATATTGACGGATATCCCATATAATTTAATAACATGCTTAATTTTGATATTGATATTTGTTCTCCTGTACTTAGCAATGTCGCTAATTCTCTGGGATATTTTCGCGGAACTAGATTGTTAGTTTCTTGTATCAATTTATCTGTTGTTTTTCCTTGTGCTGATAATACAACAACAACCTTTTTGTTCTTATCATATATTTTTATTATTCTTTTAGCTACTAATTCTAGTTTTTCGTTATCTGCAAGTGAACTACCACCAAATTTTAAAACAATAATCTCATTCATTTGTTCACCTCATCTTTTTTATAACAAATAATTTAATTATAAATTACTTCTTTATATTATATGTTTTTAATATTTTGAAGTGATACTTTAAAATAACAGTACAGTAAAATTATTAACAAAAATGAAGAATATATTGTAAGCTTATTAAAATATAAAAAATGGATTCTGTATTACACAAAATCCATTTTCTAATTAATATTAAATTAAGATTTATTTTTTATATTCATTTTTAGATAACTTTCTATAAAGCCATCAATTTCTCCATTCATAACAGCTTCAACATTTCCAACCTCATAATTAGTTCTATGGTCTTTTACCATTGTATATGGGCAAAACACATATGAGCGTATTTGACTTCCCCACGCTATATCTTTTTGTTCTCCTTGGATATTGTTTATTTTTTCTTGATGTTCTTTTTCTTTTAAATCAACTAATTTTGACATTAACATTTTCATTGCTGTTTCTCTATTTTGTAATTGTGAACGTTCAGATTGACAAGCTACAACTATATTTGTTGGAATGTGGGTTATTCTTACAGCTGAAGATGTTTTATTTATGTGTTGTCCTCCTGCCCCAGAAGCTCTATAAGTGTCTATTCTTAAATCGTCTGGATTTATTTCTATTTCAATATTATTCTCAATTTCAGGTAATATGTCAACAGAAGCAAAAGATGTATGTCTACGTCCTCCAGCATCAAAAGGTGAGATTCTAACTAATCTATGAATTCCTTTTTCAGATTTCAAATAACCATAAGCATTTTCTCCTATAATTTCAAATGTAACACTTTTTAAGCCTGCCTCTTCCCCATCTAAATAATCAAGTTCTTTTAATTCAAAATTGTTTTTATTTGCCCATCTGGTATACATTCTGTATAACATTTCTGCCCAATCTTGTGATTCTGTTCCACCTGCTCCTGGATGTATTGTAACAATTGCATTATTGTTATCATATTTTCCTGAAAGCATTGCAGAAACTTCTAGTTTTTCTACTTCTTTCTCAAGTTTTTTCGTGTTTTTCAATAATTCTTTTGCTAATTCATCATCATTTTCTATTGCTAGAAGTTCAGATAATTCAATTAAATTTTGAACTTCTGTTTCAACACTTTTAAAAGATAAACATTTTGATTTTAACCTCTTAATTTGTGCTAATACTTTAGCAGAATTGTTTGAATCTTCCCAAAAATGTTCTTTTAATGTTTGATTTTCTAAGTCTTTTAACTCATTTTCAGCTTTAGAAATGTCAAAGAGATTCACCCAAATCTGTAATTTTTTTATGTATTGTTTCTAATGTTTTAGAATTTTCTTCTAATTCTATCATTTCTATCACTCCCTGTCTTATACATCTTTTATAATATACCGCTTTTTATTAATAGTCAATACTATTGAAAATCTGTAATATCTATCCAATTATCTAAAAATTCTCTTTCTTCTTCTTTGTCATAAGTTTTTCTGACTGCTGCAACTATTGGAATCCAATTTTGAATTTCAATTTTGTTTTCTCCTGTTTTTTTACAATACATATCTACATATCTATTTGCTAAATCTTGCATTCCATGCATAGAAAATATTAAAAATGTATTAGCAATATCTGCTGAACTGTTACCTTGTGTTGCATGTGCCCAATCTATTACTGCATATTCTCCATTTTCTTTTATTATTATATTACTTGGTATAAAATCTCCATGACATAATTTATTATGATTTTTCATTCCTTCTAGTCTTTGCAATATATCATATTTTACATTTTCATCAATACTGCTGTCATCTTCTAGTTTTCTTTTATATTTATCTTTTGTTCTATTTAATAATGGAACTTTTTTAGACAATATTTCTAATTGAATATTTACAAATAAATCTAAATATTCTTCTTCTTTTTCAGGATGTTGTTTCATTAATACATCAAGTGGTGTTCCATCTATATATTCTGTAACTAAAGCCCATCTATTTTGGACTTTAGTTACTTCTATTAATTTTGATATACTTAAATCTGTATTTTCTTCTACTCTTGATTGAATTAATGCTTCGTTTAAAACATTTGCTTTTGAGTAGTTTTCAACAAATAATTTTATTGTTTTGTCATTATCTCTATATACTGTTTTTGTATTTCTTCCTGCTATTGGATTACTTAAATTAAGTTCCATTATCTTTCACCTCCATAATATGCTTTTAAATATAATTCTTTTATTTCACTAATTAATGGATATCTTGGGTTTGCTCCTGTACATTGGTCATCAAATGCTTTTTCACTCATTTCATCTAATGTAGCTAAAAAGTTTTCTTCGCTTATTCCATATTCTCTAATTGTTTTCTTCATTCCAACTTTTTCTTTTAATTCATCTATTTTTTGAATTAATTTTTCTAATTTCTCTTCGTCATTCTCTCCTTGAATTCCTAAAGCTTCTGCTATTTGCGCATATCTTCTTAAAGTATGTGGATGATCATATTGTGGGAATGTTCCCATTTTATTTGGAACTTCTGCACTGTTAAATCTCATAACTTCATCTAATACTAATCCTACTGTTACTCCATGTGCTAAATGATGATATGCTCCTAATTTATGTCCCATTGAGTGACATATTCCCAAAAACGCATTTGCAAAAGCCATACCTGCCATTGTTGCAGCATTTGCCATTTTTTCTCTAGCTTCTGGATCGTTTGCACCATTTTCATAAGCTCTTGGCAAATATTCAAAAATTATTTTTATAGCTTCTAAAGCAAGTCCATCTGTAAATTCTGTTGACATCATAGATACATATGCTTCTATTGAATGTACTAAGGCATCTATACCTGAAGCTGATGTTAAACCTTTAGGTGCATTCATCATCATATTACTATCAACTATTGCCATTTTAGGTAATAATTCATAATCTGCTAAAGGATATTTTTGACCTGTTTGTTCATCTGTTATTACTGCAAATGGTGTAACTTCTGAACCAGTACCTGCTGATGTTGGAACAGCTATAAAATAAGCTTTTTCTCCCATTTTAGGGAATGTATATACTCTTTTTCTTATATCCATAAATCTCATAGCCATATCTAAGAAATCAATTTCTGGATGTTCATATAATACCCACATAATTTTTGCTGCATCCATTGCAGAACCACCACCAACAGCGATTATGCAGTCTGGTTTAAATCTATCAATTATTGCAGCTCCTTCTTTTGCACAAGCAAGTGTTGGGTCTGGTGCTACATCTGCAAATGTTTCGTGCTCAATTCCCATCTCATCTAATTTATCTGTTACAACTTTTGTATAACCATTTTCATATAAAAATTTGTCTGTTACTATAAATACTCTTTTTTTATTAAGTACATTTCCTAATTCTTCTAAGGCTACTGGTAAACAACCTTTTTTAATATATACCTTTTCAGGTGCCCTAAACCAAAGCATATTTTCTCTCCTCTCTGCAACTGTTTTTATATTTATTAAATGTTTAATTCCTACATTTTCTGAAACAGAGTTTCCACCCCAAGTTCCACATCCTAATGTTAAAGATGGTGCTAATTTAAAATTGTATATATCCCCTATTCCACCTTGTGATGATGGTGTGTTTAGAAGAACTCTACAAGTTCTCATTTTATTATAAAATTTTTCAATTTTGTCTTGGGCTGTAAGTGGGTTTGCATATAATGAAGATGTATGCCCTATTCCCCCATCTTCTATTAGCTGATAAGCTTTTTCCATTGCATCTTCAAAATTTGTAGCCTTATACATTGCTAATACTGGTGAAAGTTTTTCATGTGCGAATTCTTCTGATAGTTCAACACTTTCTACTTCTCCAATTAATATTTTTGTTTCTTCTGGTACTTCCACATCTGCTAGTTTTGCTATTGTATATGCTGATTGTCCAACTATTTTAGCATTTAAGGCACCATTTATAATAATTGTTTTACGTACTTTTTCTGTTTCTTCTGGAGTTAATATATAACATCCTCTTTTAACAAATTCATTTTTTACATTATCATAAATTTTCTCACTTACAATTACAGATTGCTCTGATGCACAAATCATTCCATTGTCAAATGTTTTTGAATGTATAATTGAGTTTACTGCAAGTACAATATCTGCACTTTCGTCAATTACTGCTGGTGTATTTCCTGCACCAACTCCTAATGCTGGTTTTCCACTTGAATATGCTGATTTTACCATTCCTGGTCCACCTGTAGCTAAAATAATATCTGCTGATTGCATTAATAAATTTGTAAGTTCTAATGAAGGAACATCTATCCAACTTATTATTCCTTCTGGTGCACCTGCTTTTACTGCTGCTTCTAGAACTATTTTCGCTGCTTCAATTGTAGATTTTTTTGCTCTTGGATGTGGGCTTATTATAATTCCATTTCTCGTTTTTAAAGAAATTAAAGTTTTAAATATCGCTGTAGAGGTTGGATTTGTTGTAGGAATTACAGCTGCAATTACACCAACGGGTTCAGCTATTTTCTTTATGCCATAACTTTTATCTTCTTCTATTATTCCACATGTTTTTTCATTTTTATATTTATTATATACATATTCTGCTGCATAATGATTTTTTATTACTTTATCTTCTACTATTCCCATTCCAGTTTCTTGAACTGCCATTTTAGCAAGTGGTATTCTTAATTTGTTTGCTGCTATTGCTGCTGCTTGAAAAATTTTATCTACTTGTTCTTGAGAATATTTTGCAAATTCTGTTTGAGCTTTTTTTACTTGTTTTATTGTTTTTTCAAGCATTTCAACACTATCAACAATTTCATGTTTTTCTTCCATTTACACTTCCTCCTTATGTGTTTTTGCTGTCATCATCATATCAAAAAGCAAACAAATTTACAACAGTTATTGTAAAATAAATAAAATTATATATAGGAAATTTTTTCTTCTACTTGTGTTATACAATAAATTGTTATATAATATATTTTGCGTAACTTGTAGGTATATATTCAAATAAACAAAGGAGGACATTATTATGTCAGGTTTATGTCTAAACACAGGTGCTGAATTAGCATATTTTTCAAGATTAAGAAATGAGGAATTTTACTCTAAGTCAGAAGCTTGTGATATTATTCTTTCAATTAGACAAGAATATGAAAACAACATGGATGAATATCCATTAAAAGATGATCCTATAGCTTTAGGATTTTTTAATGAAGATGCAGATTAATACTATAACTGCAAAAATAAAAAGGTGTGTTTTTATAAACACACCTTTTTATTTGCTAATTCACAAATCAAATCTGCTGCACTTTCTATTCCTATTGAATCACTATTAATACAAATATCATAATTGGCAGGATCTTTCCATTCCATTTCTGTATAATATTTATAATGATTCGCTCTTAATTTATTTATTCTAGTAATTTCTTTTTCAGCTTTATTTTTATCTAATTTATAATACTCTGTAGCTCTGTTTATTTTATCTTGCATACTACTATCTATAAATATTTTTAAAACATTTTCCTTATCTTTTAATATAAAATCTGCGCATCTTCCTACAATTACACATGATTCATTATTTGCAACTTCTTCGATAAGTTCAGATTCTTTTATGAATAAATCATCTGAATTGTTAAGTCCTGAATAATATCCGTTATTAAGTATCTCCAAAAACGTTCTTTTTTGTTCATTGTCTTCAATATATTTTTCAGATAATCCAGTATCTTCAGCTAATTTTTCTACAAATTCTTTATCATATAATTTTATACCTAATTTTTCTGCTACTAATTTACCTATATATCTACCACCAGATCCATATTCTCTTGAAATTGTAATTACTATATTTTTATCTAAATGTTTATTAGTTATTACATCTTGTTTTGATGAGATGTCTTCTGCATTACCATTTTTTAAATTTCTAATTTCTTTTATTAAGAAAATAGTTGCTAAAATAAATGCCAATCCATCTGCTACTGGCCCTGCAAATAAAACACCTGTAATTCCAAAAATATGGCTAAGTATTATCATTGCAGGTATTAAAATAACAATTTGTCTTGAAAGTGATAATATCGCACTTTTTCCACTTTTTCCAATTGCTTGGAAAAATATACCAGAAGGAATTTGAATTCCATTAAATATACATAATAATAGATATGTTCTAAATGCTAAGCAAGCAAATTCCATATAATTTTCATCACCACTACCAAATACTAAGATTAATTTATCTGGTATTGTTTGGAATAATATAAATGCAATAGTACTAATTATAACACTTGAACCTAATACAATCTTTAATGCTTTTTTTACTCTATCATATTTTCTCGCACCATAATTATAACCAAATATTGGTTGGCTGCCTGCTGCAATTCCTATAATGATACTATTTAAAATTTGATTTATCTTCATAACAATTCCTAATACTGTTATAGGAATTTCCGCACCATATTTGCTGTTTGCACCATATTTTCCTAATAAATTATTTTCAGCAGTCATAACACATACAAAACTCATTTGTGTTATGAAGCTACTTATTCCTAATGTAGAAATTTTTCCACATACATTAGCTTCTAATTTTAAATTTTCTTTTGTTATTTTTATAGATTTAAATCTTTTTATATATGCCATATTTAAAACAAATGTTAATATTTGACTTATAACTGTAGCTATAGCTGCACCCTCAACACCTTTGTGAAAAACAAAGATAAATATTGGGTCTAATATTGTATTTAATATTGCTCCACTTACCATTGTAACCATTGAATATTTAGGGCTACCATCAGCTCTAATTATTGAATTTAAAGTTGTTCCTATCATTGAAAAAGGAAGACCTATTGCAATTATTCTACCATATGCAATTGCATATTCCTTTAAATTTTCTGTACAGCCAAATAATTTTAAAAATTGTGGTAAAAATGTTAATGTAATTAAACAAAATAAAATTGATATTATTGCTGAAAGCATTATACCATTTCCAATACCTGTTTCAGCTTCTTTTTTCTTTTTTTCTCCAAGTTTTAAACTCAAATATGCTGAAGCCCCATCTCCTAATAATAATGAAAAAGCTAACCCAATCATTACTAATGGGAATACAACATTTGTGGCTCCATTTCCTAAATATCCTACTCCCTGGCCTATAAATATTTGGTCTACAATATTATATAATGAATTTACTAACATTGATATAATACATGGGATTGAAAATTTTCTAATTAATTTTCCTATTTTTTCTGTTCCTAAAATGTTTTCAGTTTGTTCCATCTTAATTAAAATTTCTCCTTTCGTATTTTTTTGCAACTATACTATTATATACTTAAAAATCAGCAATGTCAAATATTCAACATATAAAAAATATCAAATCTTAATCATTCTAAGACTTGATATTTAAGCGCTCTATAATATTTTTTAAAGCTTTCTAAGAGTTTCATAAATTTTTTAGTATTCTGTACCAGATTCATTTTTACTTGCATGGCTATTATTATTATCTGTAGTATTTTTTGTACTTGTGTTTGCATCAGAGGAGCTATTAGTGTCATTTTTCGTATTTGCATTCAAAGAATTTGTTGTATTTTTATAAGTATTATTATTTGTATTAATATGCGTTGTATTTGTTGTATTATTCTGGTTATTAGTGTTTGTTTTATGTTTATTTTCATTTGTTGTAACATTATTAGTTATTGTAGTGTTAGTTGGTTCTGTTGTTCGTGCAGGTTCTTTTTCGTCTATTTCATTTGTAATTCCTTTTATAATTTCTGTTACGTTTTTATTTGTATCAGTTGTTGTATTTGATTGTAGTTCACTTCCTGAATGTTTATCACATGTACCAGGAGCTGTAAACCATAAGAAATATTCTGTATATGTTGCTTTACATCCAGTTGTTGCCTTTTGACCTGTTTCTGCACATATTGTTGCTGTTGTAATTCCTGTAGGTTTCTCAAATTGTGCTGTTTTCAAACCTGAATGTATCCTTGACATTACATTTGCCCAAATTAAGCCTGCTGGATTTCTTTGATTAAAATTAACACTTTCATTTTGATCATATCCAAACCAAGTTACAGCTGTATAATATGGTGTAAATCCGCAAAGCCATCTATCATAATTTTCATCTGTTGTACCTGTTTTTGCTGCAACATCTACCCCATTTATTTTACAATATGTAGCTGTTCCATTATCTCCTAAAACAGGTTGTGTTAATAATTCTTTGACTATATATGCAACTTCTTTAGAAAATACTCTTTTCTTCTTTTGATTTGTTTTTATTATTGTTGTACCATTTGATGTATTTATTTTTGTATAAAATGTTGGTTCTATATATTCTCCGTCATTTGCTATTGTTGAATATGCACCTGCCATCTGCAATGGACTGATACCTTTTTCAAGTCCTCCTAGTGAAAGTGGTAAACTATTATCCTTGTTTGTTAAAGTTGTTACTCCCATCTTTTCCATATATTTTATTGAAGTTTTTGGCTTTATCTTTTCCATCATTTCAACAAATGGTATATTTTGTGAAGATTCTACTGCTCTTCTAACTGTAATATTTCCAAGACTTTTACTATAATCTACTGGATGATATGAATTTTCAAAATCTTGCTCAGTATCATCAAAGATTGTTGACGCTGTAAATATTTTTTTATCAATTCCAGGAACTAATACAGCTATTGGTTTTATTGCAGATCCTGTTTGCCTTACACTTTGTGTTGCTCTATTAAAAGTTCTAGGTTCTGTCTTTTTTCCTAATCCACCTGTACATGCTAAAACTTGTCCCGTTTTATGGTCCATTACTACCATAGCAGCTTGTGATGTGTCTTTTCCATTTTGTGAAGCCAATATATATTTTTTCTTTGCTGATTCTTTTTCTGTTTCATCTTGGATATTACTATCTTGTGTACTATATATAGTAAGTCCAGCCATATTTATATAATTACTTGCAAATGTATCTGAAATTTTATATTTATTTTTTATATCATTTGCTATTTCTGTAATCATTGCATCTGTATGGTAAGAATATACTCCATCACTAATTGCTGTTACTTCTCCATTTTTAAATTTTAAACCATTCTCTACTTCTTGAATTGCACTGTTATATTCATCATCTGAAATATATTTTAACTCTTTCATTTTACTTAATACTGTTTTGGTTCTAGTTTTTATCTTATCTGTATTATCCTTATCTCCAAATGGATTGTAAGAATTTGGTGAATGATTTATGCCTGCTAAAAATGCACATTCTGCTATATCTAAATTAGAAACATGTTCATCAAAATAGTATTTTGCTCCATTTTCGACTCCATATATACTAGGTCCAGTATATATAACATTTAAATAACTTGTAATTATTTCGTCTTTTGAAAGTGCAGTTTCTAATATCCATGCTTTCCACCATTCTTTCACTTTTCTTGTAATACTATCTGTTGAGTCACCAGTTATATTTTTAACTAATTGTTGTGTTATAGTACTTCCTCCAAATGATGATGATCCAAAATGTATAACATAAGAAAATATTGCTGATGCCGTTCTTTTTGTATCAACTCCACTATGTTTGTAAAATCTTTCATCTTCTATAGAAATATATGCATTTTTTAAGTTTTTCGGTATTTCCTCTGATGTCACATTTTTCTTTTTTCTTTCATCTCCAAGTTTAGCAATAGTTTGACCATCTTTATCAACAACTGTTGAACTTTCATTTTTTACCATCTCTACCGATAATTTTTTCCATGTGTTTGCAGATATTCCTAGTGATATTCCTAATATTAATATAACAATTATAATTAAACTTATAATTACTTTTTTAAATTTATTTTTCTTATTTTTAGTCTTCTTTATATTTTCGCTATTTTTGTCTTTATTATTTTTCTTCATATTTCTAAGTGCCTTAGGAATTTCATCATCTTCTGAATGCTTACTTTTTCTTTTTTTCATTATATCACTTCTTTCTTTTAAAAGCATTTTTAGTATATCATAAAAATATTAAAAATCAAAGTATATCATTTATTATATTTTATTGCGCAAAATTTAAAATTCATATTGTATTGCTTCTTTGTTTGATATATAATTACAAAAACAAAGGAGATTGATACATATGATAAACAGAAATGATAATCCAGACTTTTTAAATGCTTTTTTAGATTATTCTACTATAATTCTAAATAAGTCACCTAACAGTGTAAAAGAATATAATTACGATTTAGCTATGTTTTTAAAATTTATAAAGATACATTTTAAATTAACTAATGAAACTGACTTTAAAAATATCAAAATTGATGATTTAACAATTAATAATATAAATAAAATTAAAATTGATGATATTCATTCATTTTTGGGGTATTTAACTACTGAATACCACAGTAAAGCCTCTACACGTGCAAGAAAAATATCAACAATACGTATATTTTTTAAATATTTATCTCAAGAAGCTAGTAAAGAATTTACTATTGATCATAATCCTGCCTTAACTTTAAAAACTCCTAAAAAGGAAAAAAGATTACCAAAATATTTATCACTTGCTGATAGTAGAAAATTACTTGATGCATCTGGAAATGAAGACAATCCAAATTATGAAAGAGATTTTGCTATTATTACTTTATTTTTAAATTGTGGTATGCGTCTTTCTGAATTAGTTGGGATTAATCTTACAGATATTGACTTAAAAGATTGTAAACTTACAGTAATTGGAAAAGGAAACAAAGAAAGAACAATATATTTAAATAAAGCTTGTTTAAAAGCTATTTCTGAATATTTAGAAGTTAGACCTAAACAACGGAGTCCAACATGATAGTAAACATTCTGAAAATGCACTATTTTTAAGCAAAAGAAAAACTAGAATTAGTAATAGAACTGTTCAATACATTGTAAACCAAGAATTAAAACGTGCTGGTCTTGACTCTAATAAGTATTCTGTTCATAAATTAAGACATACAGCTGCTACTTTAATGTATCAATATGGTCAAGTTGATATACGTGCTTTGCAAGAAATCCTTGGTCATGAAAGTATTTCTACAACTGAAATTTATACACATGTTAGTAACGAACAAGCTCGTGATGCATTAGATAGAAATCCTTTAGCTACTTACTAATTTATATATTAATTATTCATATATAAGTCAAAAAGAAAAACGAAAATTTAATAAATTTCCGTTTTTCTTTTAAATTTATAATGATGTTTTTACCCTATCATTCTACTATTAATCTTTTTTCCAATAATATGATTTTGCTTCTGGCAATAAATCTTTTAAATATATAACATTTTCATCTTTATCTTTAATTTTCATATTTGGAAAAGTTAGTACCATTTTTTCATCATTACCACAAATTTGAATAATCTTATCTAGCACTTTATTTTGTTTTACATAGTCATATTGCTTTTTATATTTATTATAATCTCTTTCACTTACATTAATATTATTGTCAATTACCATTCTTGCTATAAATTGTTCTTGTGCAAATATTGTAGCAACACAGTCAATACATAAAAATGTCATTATTATTGCAGTTACAATTTTTAATATTTTTCTTGAAATTTTATTTTGTATTTTTGTGCATAATTTGTCTATTTTAGGATTTACTAATTTCACTAAAAATACTGTTAAAATCCCCCAAAATATTGAATATAATAAGCAAACTCTTCCATTAATATTTAATATTTTGTCAGAATAATCCCACCATCTTGTTCCTATTAAAATCTCTGTTCCAAAGCTTACAATATATTCAGTTACTGACCCAATTACACATCCTCCCAAAAATAATGAAAAATTATTCTTTTTAAAATACTGTGAAAATAAAATTATACAAACTGCTCCAATACCATATACGCCTAAAAATGGTCCATATAGGAAACTCTGTCTACATTCCCATACACCCATAGTTGCTAATGCAAATAAAGTTTCTACTACATATCCTGCAAAACCATAAATAATAAAATACACAAACAGTTTCCATATACTTATTCCTAAAATTTTAATTTCATTATGTTTGTTTTCACTCATGATAAGCTCCCTTTAAAAATATTTTTTTCAAATGAATGATAACACAAAAAACATATACTTGCAAGAAATATATCATAATAATATTGGGCTTATTTGATCTCCTTCTAATGCAAATTCAATTGTTTTTATTAGATATTTTTCATCAAAAACTATTGATCTTGGTTTCGTAATTGGGTTGTCTTGCCTAAATGGTACAAAATAATAATTTCTTCTGTTTAATAATTTACCTATGTTTTCTGCATTTCCACTCAAACCATTGTTAGTTGATGGTGCTATTATTAAAGGTCTATCATTTCTCAAATGTGATTTTGCTGCCATAGTCACAGGTGTGTCTATTATATCTACTGCAAGTTTAGACATTGTATTCCCCGAACATGGTGCAATAATCATTATATCTGTTAACTTTTTTGGACCTATTGGCTCTGCTCCTTGTATTGTATGAATAATTTCTTTGCCTGTTATTTCTTTCAATTTATCTATAAATTCTTGTGCCTTTCCAAATTTTGTATCTAATTTATAACTATTATATGACATTATTGGTATTACTTCTGCTCCTTTATTTATCAATTCTTGAATTTTAGGAATTGTCTTTTTAAATGTACAAAATGAACCTGTTAATGCAAATCCTATTTTTATTTTATTTAATTCCAATTTTGTTAGTCCCTCCCTTCTATTTTGCTTTATATATAATATGAATTTATGTAAAGTTTTGAGTTGGTTTTGTCTAAAAACATTTCATATATTTTAGTATTTAGTCATAAAATTAAAGGGTGATATTGTGAAAAAATTTATAATGAATGGACTTATATTAACTATAACTTCTATTATAATGAGAACTGTTTCAATGGCTTTTAACATATATGTATCAAATAAAATTGGAGCAGAAGCTATTGGCCTATTTGGCCTGGTTATGTCTGTATATTTATTTTTTATAACAATTGCTACATCTGGTTTAAGCCTTGCGTGTACATACTTAGTTTCAGAACACTTTGCTAAAAAGCAGTATTTACAAGGCTTAAAAATCTCTAAAACTTGCATATACTTTGGATTAGTTTTAGGTTTAATTAGTAGTTGTATATTGTTAGTTCTTTCAAATACAATCTCACGGCAATTGGCTTAATAATAGAGTATCACCTACCCCATTTTATTTGATTGCTATTGGTTTGCCTTGTATTGCAATCTCATCTGTTATTAATGGTTATTTTACAGCTGTTAGAAAAGCATACAAAAGTGCAATATCACAAGTATTAGAATTATTCATAAAAATTTTATTAAGTATCATTTTATTAAAATATTCCCCTATAAAAAATGTAGAATTAGTTTGTATTTACTTAATTTTAGCTGATATTATCTCTGAGATATTTTCAGTATCATTTTTATTTATTTTGTACAAAATTGATATTTCAAAATATTTAAAGAGAATGTCAATAAAAACTGATTTCAAAAATATTATTTTAAGAATTAGTTTACCAGTTGCTATTACTTCTTATATACGTTCTGGCTTATCCACTTTAAAACAATTTATTGTTCCTAACAGATTACTTATGTTTGGTTTACCATATACTATCGCATTAGCCGAATATGGAAAAATCACAGGTATGGCTTTACCTGTGATTATGTTTCCAACCGTATTTATTGGATCTTTTAGCAATCTAATTGTACCAGAATTTTCTAGTTTACTTGCTAAAGGTTATAAAAAAAGAATTGTAACAATAATAAAAAAAATATTTATAATATCTTCTATTTTTTCAATTATCATAACAATACTTTTAATTGTATTTTCAAACAGTTTAAGTTTATATATTTTTCAAAATATTGATTGTGGTATATATATACAAATACTTTCTCCTTTAATAATTTTTATGTATATTGATAATATCATTGATAATATGCTAAAAGGATTAAACCAGCAATTTAAAGTGATGGTTTGTAATATTATAGATTTAATTATTTCTATTAGTATCCTTTATATAGTATTGCCCAAAATTGGAATAACTGGTTTCATTATTGCAATATATGTTAGCGAAATTTTCAATTTTACAGTAAGTTACATTACTCTTAAAAAAACAACAGGTTTTAAATTTTTTTAATAGATTAGAACAAAAACGGACATTTATAACATTTGTAATTATTAAAACATCTTGAAGTCCGCGTTTTTGTTTGTATGTAAAAATTAAGGCTATTTTTATTATTTATAAATTCAATTTTTACTATTTTCTAATAATTCTTTATTATATTTATATCTTTTTTCTTTCCTAGCTAGTTTTCTTTTGTTTAATTTAATTTGATACATTAAAATAAATATCAGTATAATCAATAAACATATTAGTGTTAACTTATCTTTTAATAGTTCAACAAAATTTCCCAATCCTTTTATTTTAAAAATATATTTTCCTTCTACTTTGGAATAGGCGACTAAATTTCTGTCATTTCTTTTATTATTGTCACCTTTTGTTCTATATTCAGTATTCCCATTCTCATCTATAATTTCTACTATTCTGTGTGTATTAACAAATCCATCATCTTGAAAAGAAATAATATCTCCTACTTTTAATTCATCTTTAGATACATTTTTAACAAAAATTGCATCATTAGGCATAATTGTTGGTTCCATGCTTTCTGATATTATAACTAAACTTTTCATTCCTAAAAAACTTGGAATTTTATTAGGATTTATCATAGATTTTGCCATCAAAACTATATTATAAATAATAATTGGAATTATTATTATGGCACAAAATATACTTAGTATTTTTAGTATTTTATGTACGTTTTCAGCTGATTCATCAAACTTTTTTATTTTATACACTTTTTTAACTCCTTTGCTTTAGTACATTTACAATATATCATATAGAAAAATCCTTTTCAATATGATTTTATTATGTTACATAAATGTAATATTTTTTTCACACATTATTATTTACTTATACACTATTTATATATATAATAAATTATAAATTTATTTATAGGAGGACTTTAATGGATCGTAATATTTTATTAGTTTCTGAACAAGATCAAAAAGCTTATTTGCCATATAAATATGAAGATATAGAATACATATATAAAACTTATAATAAAGAATTTTCTTCTATTCAGGATGTAATAAAAAAATTTTACATTCTTCCATTATCTCGTTTTAAAAATGCTCCTATATCCAGATTTAGGGAAACACTTAATCTTGTAAAGAACAAAGAAAAATTGTCTTTAATTAAAGCTTTAGACTTAGGAATTGAATTAATGTTCAATTATAAATTAAATCCCATTATAATTGCAGCTTGTAGAAATCTTGATGAACTAGATATATACTTAGATTGCTTAGAAGAAAATCAATTATTTGATTTTAAGTGTTTTGAAATTAAATTTGAGGTAACTCCAGATATTTATTCTAAACATGCTAAAGTTTTTTATCAGTAATTTTTTAATATAAATGTAAAAAGAACTAAAATTATAACAATCAATAATTTTAGTTCTTTTATGTCTATAGATCTTATTTTTCTTTTCTATATTTAACTGGTTGATATGTACTATATTTCAAATCTTCTTTTGAGTATTGATCAGGTTTTAACCCTACTCTATCTTTCATTTTATCTAATATTAACACTGCCGCAATTGTCATTATACAGCCTATAATTATAAATGTATTTGCCGTTGTTGTAAATTTCAATAAAAATGCACATGTTAATGATATACAAGCTGTAAATAAATTAAGTGTTAATTTACTTAATGCTGTAATTTTAGGTCTAATTGTTTTATTTGTGAAATTATTTAAGTATCGTGTCATTAACGCATTATATGGCCCTTTAAATGCATATTGAACTAAATATAATAAAAAGATTAATACTAGTGATGATTTTGACAATGGATCAGTTCCTATAAATCCAATTATTATACAAGATATTGTTACAGGAAATGTCAAAAATCCAAGCACTTTATTTCTTAAAGCTTTATGAAAACGTTCACTATTTCTAGCTGTAATTGCTGCTGAAAATTGTAATAATGCAAATATAATTCCAAAATAAATTTCTGGAACTTGCATTTCGCTAAGCATACTACTTCTTAAATTAACTATTCCAAGTATCAATCCCATAAATATAGCATTTAATAATATTAATAATCGTATTCTGTCAGATTTTTTGAAAAATTTCATTGAATCTTTTAATTGTTTAAAATATTTTTTTAGACTAATAGGTTTTACTTTTTCTTCTTTAATTACTGTATGTCTAAATTTAAATGATATTATTGTTGATGCTACACAACATATAAAACATAATACCATTGGTATATATCCATTAATAGCAAATGCAAAGCCTGCTATTATAGAAGATATTCCATCAAATATATAAAAATATGATGAAGATTTTCCATCTATTGCTGCAAAAACCTTTCCCCTCTTTTTACTTGCTGGCAACGAATCATATAATATGTTTGATTCACATATTCCTTTTATTGAATACCCTAATGCATAAATAAATTGTATCAATAACAATTCATAAAAATCTTTCATAAATATCATTGCTAATATGCTTAAAGCATACAAAATATTGCCAATAATAAGGCAATTTTTCTTTCCAATTCTATCTACTAAACTAGTAATAGGTAATTGCCAAAATGTATTTGCTAATGTATAAAATGCATCTGCAAATAAAACTTCAGCTGGTGTTAATCCTTTTACTTGTGTTAAAAATAGAAAAATAATTGGGAAATAAAACAATAAATCCCAAGAAACAGTTTTATATATTGGAAAAATCCTAACATTTTTTCTCTTTTTTCTTCTTATTGTTTCTTTTGTTTTTGCCATTACATACTCCTTAATTTTATATTTTTATAATAACAAAATTCTAAGATTTTGACAAGTTTTTTATTATATTTTTTAAGAATTTACATACACTATTATAGCTATGAATCAAATATTAGTTACTAAAAATAATAAAAAAGTAAAATTAAATAAAAGTTTCTTTAAATTGCAGTTTTTATTTTCTTTTATGATATCTGTTCTTTTAATTTGCAGTATAATTTATACCCTATATTCTATAAAAGAATCTGAAAAAGAATCTGCTAAATTAGTCGGAAATTACAATATATACAAACTATATAGTGACTTCTCATATTTTCAAGATAATACAGAAATATCCACTAATATATTTGGAACTATTGAAATTCCAAAATTAGATATATCTTATCCGATTTTTTCAAGTTTATCTGAAGAAAATTTGAAATTGTCTCCTTGTAAATTTTATGGCCCATCACTTACTGAAAATGGTAATATATGTATTGCTGGACATAATTATGACAATAATAAATTTTTTAGCAATTTAGATTCTTTAAATCTTTTAGATAACATAATTATATATGACAATAACAAAATTAGATATTTATATAAAATATTTGATATTTATGAAGTTAAAGAAAATGACTTGTCACCTATTTTTAGCTATGATTTAAATGCTAAGACACTAACGTTGATTACATGCAATAATTTAAATAAAAATAGGCTTATTATTAAATCAACTCAATTAAAATAGCTTTATTACTTTTATATTCACAAATAAAAACCTTTGAATATCAAAGGTTTTTATCTATAAATATCTAATTATAACTGACATTAAATGTTTCTATAATCTTTTACTTTTTTATAAGCATATACTGCTGATATACCAAATATAACAACTAATGCAGCTATTGGTAATGAACTTGCTACACCTGTTTTTGGTAAATTTGTATTATTATAAACACTTGAATTATTAGATTTGTTTGTGTTTTTTGCTGTATTATTTGTTAATGAGTTATTTGTTGCATTATTTGTATTTGCAGTATTATTAGCAGAATTAGTATTTGCATTATTACTGCTATTGTTTGATAATAATGTACCAGATAAATCATTAAATCCTGTATTATTATCTGCAGCATTAACTATTGAACACATTAAAACTAGCATAACACTTAAAATTAAAGCTGAAAATGTTTTGATTAAATTTGATTTCTTCATATTAATATCTCCTCTACTTTTTGATTTTTTATTATTATAATTACAATCATTCTTAATTATACTACTTTTATATATATATTTCAAGAAAAAATCGCAATAAATAATAAAATACTCTTTTCTTGTGTTTCTATAAATTTATTTTATACTTAAAAATATTATTAGTCAATATAATTTATCCATTTTTTCTTTACAGTTTCATTACAAAACTATTACATATTTTACACTTTTAAAATTAGATAAAATTGATTATACATTAAATTTAAACAACACAATGTCTCCATCTTGCATTATATATTCTTTGCCTTCTTGACGTACTAGCCCTTTTTCCTTAGCTTGAACCATTCCTCCTGATGATATTAAATCATCAAAAGAAACAACTTCTGCTTTTATAAATCCTCTTTCTATATCTGAATGAATTTTTCCAGCTGCTTGAGGAGCCTTAGTACCTTTCTTTATTGTCCAAGCTCTAACTTCTGGCTCTCCTGCTGTTAAGAATGACATTAATCCTAATAAATCATAACTTCTTTTTATAACCTTGTCTAATCCTGATTCTTCTAATCCCATTGCCTCTAGCATTTCTTTTTTGTCATCATCTTCTAAGCCTGATAATTCTTCCTCAATTTTAACACATAGCGGAATCACTTCTGCATTTTCTTGTGCTGCATATTCTTTTACTTTTAAAACTAATGGATCATTTTCAGCATTATCTATTTGACTTTCTGAAATATTTGCAACATATAATATTGGTTTTGTGGTTAATAAAAATGTTTCTTTTACTATTGGAAGTTCATCTTCATTGAAGTCCAATGTTCTTGCAGATTTTCCTTCTTCTAATGTTTTCTTTATTTTTTCAAATAAATCAATTTCTGTTTGATATTTTTTATCAGCTTTCAAATTTTTTCTTGCTTTATCTAATCTTTTATTTACCATCTCTAAATCTGCAAATATTAATTCTAAATTAATTGTTTCAATATCTCTAATTGGGTCTACGCTTCCATCTACATGTACCACATTTCCATCTTCAAAACATCTTACAACTTCTACAATTGCATCTGTTTCTCTAATATGTGATAAAAATTTATTTCCAAGACCTTCACCTTTGCTTGCCCCCTTAACTAATCCAGCTATGTCAACAAATTCAATTACAGCATGTGTTGTTTTTTGCGGATTGTACATTTCAGTTAATTTATCTAATCTCTCATCTGGTACAGGTACAACTCCTACATTTGGTTCTATTGTGCAGAATGGATAGTTTGCACATTCTGCACCTGCTTTTGTTATACTATTAAATAATGTACTCTTCCCCACATTTGGAAGTCCTACAATTCCTAATTTCATTATAATTCCTCTTTCTTTTTATTTACTTTTATTTTCTACTTCTTCTTTAATTTTAGCTACAAATTCGTCTACATTTATTGTTTCATTTTCTGCATTTCCTCTTGAACGAACAGCAACTGTATTTTCTTCAACTTCTTTATTTCCTACAACTAACATATATGGAACTTTTTCAAGTTGTGCTTCACGAATTTTGTATCCAACTTTTTCGTTTCTATCGTCAACGACAACACGAATACCTGCTTTATGAAGTTTTTCTTCAATTTGTTTAGCATAATCTAATTGTGCATCTGCAATTGGTAATATTTTTACTTGTGTTGGTGAAAGCCACAATGGGAATGCACCTTTTGTTTCTTCTATTAAGAAACACATAAATCTATCAAATGTACCAAGTATTGCTCTGTGAATAACAACCGGTCTATGTTTTTCTCCATCTTCTCCAATATATTCTAATTTAAATCTTTCAGGTAATAAAAAGTCTAATTGGCAAGTAGATACTGTTACATCATGTCCAACAGCAGATTTTAATTGAACATCTAATTTAGGTCCATAAAAAGCTGCTTCTCCTTCTGCCTCATAGAATGGGACTCCAAGTTCTTTTAATATTTCTCTTAATTGTCCTTCAGCTTTTTCCCACATTTCGTCATCATCAAAATACTTCTCTTTGTTGTTTTTATCTCTTAAAGATAGTCTAAATTCATAATCTTCAAATCCAAAATCTTTATATACAGATAAAATTAATTGAACTACTTTTCCAAATTCTTCTTTTATTTGATCTGGTCTTACAAATAAATGTGCATCATTTTGACACATTTCACGTACTCTTTCTAGCCCACAAACACTTCCACTATCTTCATATCTAAAGTCATGTGCTAATTCTCCAATTCTTATTGGTAAATCTCTATATGAACGCATTTTGTTTTTATATATTAACATATGATGTGGACAGTTCATTGGTCTTAATACCATTTCT
>OCHJ01001004.1_pt1 | contig 25685 bp, 21 predicted proteins | sample 1538381 | NCBI WGS metagenome assembly OCHJ01 (sample SAMN04571688, study PRJEB22368) | human gut metagenome | biome: human gut; material: stool | host: Homo sapiens | place: Luxembourg | collected 2012-06-29 | reverse complement strand
TATTTTGTCGTCAGACAAAAGATTTAATGGTAAAATGTTCTCAGACGTGCGGTGCACCGCAAGCCGTGCTTTTGCACGGCAAAATCCGCTCTCTGCGGATTTTAAGTCTGGGGTTATTATAGCACCGGTTTTTCACTCTGTCAACTGTTTTGGATAAGAACGATATTTTTATCTGCGGCATTTTGATAAGCTGTCTTAAAGATTAATCTTATTAAATCAAATTATTGACATTCGTCTAATATTATGTTATTATGAAGAAAACTTTCAGGGAGGTATAAACATGAACGAACAGAACAATTATCAGCAGCCTGTTGAACAGAACTATCAGCAGCCCGCACCGCAGTATCAGCAGCCCGCACCGCAGTATCAGCAGCCTGCACCGCAGTATCAGCAGCCATACGGACAGCAGTTTTACGGACCGGTAAGACAGCTCAATACACGCAGAAGCCTTCTTAAGCTGATTCTGTTAACAATTATAACTTTCGGAATTTATCCCTATGTTTTCTTTTCCGGAATTTCAGAAGATATAAATCTCATCGCAAGCAGATTTGACGGAAGAAAGACAATGCACTACTGCCTTATGTCGTTTATCGTCGGACCCCTTACATTCGGTATCGGTTTTATCGTATGGTTCCATAACCTTTCTTCAAGAATGGGTAACGAGCTTGCAAGACGTGGTATAGCATATTCTTTCGGTGCTTCGGATTACTGGCTATGGAACGTTCTGGGAAGCCTTATCATTGTCGGACCGTTTGTTTATCTGCATAAGCTCGCAAAAGCGTCTGTGCTTCTTGCAGAGGATTATAATATCAGAGGCTGAGCCGATACATATTTACATATTGTATAAGCACAAGTAAAGAAGGGGCGATTTTCCGGTTCCCTTTTCAATATTCAGTAAAGCTTATTTATCACCGAATACCTTGCGGTAGTCATCCTGGAACTTGATGATGCCCTGATCGGTGAGCGGATGCTTGGTCATCTGCTCAATGACCTTGTAAGGAACGGTCGCGATATCCGCACCGGCCAGAGCGCAATCGGTAACATGGATCGGGTTGCGGACAGACGCGCAGATGATCTCGGTCTTGATCTCGGGAAAACGGGAGAACATGGCAGTGATCGTTTCGATCAGCTCAATGCCGGGCTGAGAAATATCATCCAGACAGCCAAGGAAGGGGCTGACATAAGTAGCACCTGCACGAGCGGCAAGAAGTGCCTGGTTTGCGGAGAAGATCAACGTGCAGTTGGTCGGAATTCCTTCGGAGGAGAGAACCTTGATGGCTTTCAAGCCTTCAACGGTCATCGGGATCTTAACGACCATGTGCTTGGGGTCGAGCGCATAGATTGCTCTTCCCTATTCGATCATGCCTTCAGCGTCCTCAGTGGTCGCTTTGACCTCGCCGGAGATCGGGCCGTCAACGATCTGGGCAATTTCTTTCAGAACGGTCGCATAGTCGCGGCCTTCTTTGGCAATCAGAGAAGGATTGGTGGTAACGCCAGCGATAACGCCCATGTCGTTTGCCTTACGGATTTATTCAATATTGGCGGTGTCGATAAAGAATTTCATGATAATTACACTCCTGTCATTTGGTCAGAACGCTTGCGACAGCCGCTTTCCAGCCGTCATAGCGCTTTTTACGGGAAGATTCGTCCACCTTCGACAGATAGCGGGTGCGTTCTTCTTTTTCATAAACAGACTGATCCCACAGCCCCAGAGCAAAACCGGCAGCATAAGCTGCGCCGATGCCCGAAAGTTCTTCGTTTTTCGGAACTGCAACCGGGATCGAAAGCATATCCGACTGGAACTGCATCAAATATTTGTCTTTAGTCGGACCGCCGTCTACCCGGATCTCAGTGATCGGCAGACCGGACTCCTGCTGCATCAGCAGAACAAGATCGGTGATCTGATACGCAATGCATTCTTCCGCCGCCTTTACGATTTCGGCTTTTCCGGTGCTGCGGGTCATACCGACGATTGCGGCCTTTGCCTCACTGTCCCAATAGGGGGCGCCCAGCCCGGAGAAAGCCGGAACGAGGTAGGTCGTATCCTCGGGATTGGCCTTTGCAGCAAATTCGCCCGATTCGCGGGAAGCACCCAACAGCTTCACATCATCGACCAGCCATTTGATAACCGAGCCGGTATAGTTGATGTTGCCTTCCAAGACGTAGTTTACTTTCCCGCCCATGCTCCATGCCAGCGAGGTTACGATACCGGCGTCAGAGAAGATCGGTTTTTCACCAATATTCATCATAACGGAGGAGCCGGTTCCGAAGGTCGCTTTAATCATGCCGGGAGTCAGACAGCCCTGCCCGAAGAGAGCGCCGTGACTGTCGCCGAGAACGCCGTGAATCGGGATTTCTTTGGAAAAGTACCCATCAAGATCGGTATAACCGTAAAGACCGTCGGAGTCGGTCACAGTCGGAAGCGTCTCCGGGTCAATTCCAAAGATCGAGCAGATCTCACTGTCCCAGGAAAGGGTACGGATATTGAAAAGCTGTGTACGGGAAGCGTTGGAGTAATCGCATCGGAATTCTTTTCCGTGGGTCATCTTAAAGACGAGCCACGAATCAATCGTGCCGCAGCAAAGGTGTCTGCCGGAAAGGTCGCCAGCGTTCCGGAGAACCCATGCGATCTTTGCCGCAGAGAAATATGGAGAGAGCCGCAGACCTGTGTGCTCGCACACCATTTCGGCATAATCAGACAGTCCTTCACAGATCTTTGCACCGCGTGCGCACTGCCATACGATCGCATCATAAACCGGAAGGCCGGTATCGCGATCCCAAACCAGAGCCGTCTCGCGCTGGTTGCTGATGCCGATGCCAATGACTTCGTCTTTGTTGATGCCGGTTTTTTCAATAATAGCACGGGCAACGCCTTTGGTGTTCTCCCAGATTTCCATCGGATCATGCGCGACCCATCCGTTTTCTGAAATCTTCTGTTTATGCGGAAGGTCGCTTCGGCCGATCAGCCGGGCGTCTTCGTCAAAAAGAAGGGCTTTGGTTCCGGAAGTGCTCTGGTCAATCGCCAGAATATATTTCATGCTGAAAACCAGTCCTTTCCCCTCCCGCACCGGATATGTCGATCCGATGCGGGAGGAACAGTCGCTTATTTTAACAGTTCTTTTGCGGCAGCAATGATACCGTCTTTATTCAGATGATAATAGTCAAAGACCTCGCGGGAATTACCGGTGATAACAGGAGCATCGGGCAGACCCATGCAGGTGACTTTACGGGGAGCATTGGCTGCGACAATCTGGCAGACCATTGAACCGAGTCCGCCGATCCGGGTATGCTCTTCGATTACGATCACAGCTTTTGCTTTTTCAGCTGCACGGATAACTGCCTGTTCATCCAGCGGCTTGACGCAGTACATATCGAGCACACCGGCGGAGATCCCCTGCTCATTCAGTTCTTTGGAAGCGGCAACGGCTGCTTCTACCATTTCACCGCAGGCGATGATGGCAACATCCGTCCCTTCGCCGATAACGGTCGCTTTATCCATCTCAAAGGGGCAGTTGTCCTCCGAGTAAACATCCGGAACGGCGTAGCGGCCGACGCGGATATAAGCGGTCTGATCGTCCTGATAAAGTGCTTCCATCAGCTTACGGGTCTGGAAACGGTCGGAAGGAAGATAAACGCGCATTCCGGGGATCGATGCCATGTCAGCAATATCGGTCGCCGAATGATGGGTCATGCCGAGCGCGCCGTAGGAAACACCGCCCGAAATACCGATCAGCTTAACATTGGTATGGGAATAAGCACAGTCAACCTTCGCCTGTTCCATGCTTCTGGTCGAGAGGAAGCATGCGGGAGAAGCCGCATAGGCTTTTTTGCCGCATTTAGCAAGACCGGCAGAGATCGAAACCAGGCTCTGCTCAGCGATGCCAACTTCAACAAACTGGTCGGGATATGTATCGGCAAACGGAGTCAGTGAAGCGCTTCCGCGGGAGTCGGAGCAGAGAACAACAACGTCTCTGTCCTCTTTAGCCTTTTCCATCAGAACTTCGCAGATCACCTGCTTATTCGCAATCTTATTCATTTGCCGCAGCCTCCTTTGCTTTCAGTTCCGCCATACCCTGTTCGTATTCTTCGGGAGTCGGAACTTTGTGATGCCATGCAGCTTTATTTTCCATAAAGGATACGCCGCAGCCCTTCGTGGTGTTGGCAACGATCAGGGTGGGTTTGCCTTTGGTGGCTTTTGCTTCGTCAAATGCACGATCCAACGCATCAACATCGTTTCCGTCGATCGAGATGACGTGCCAACCGAAGGTCGCCCAACGCTCTTCCTGGCTTTCCTGGTTCATAACATATTCGGTCGTGCCGGAGATCTGGAGACGGTTTCGGTCAATGACGGCGCAGAGATTGTCCAGCTTATAGTGACCGCCGGCCATGACGCCTTCCCAGACGCTTCCTTCGGCAAGCTCACCATCGCCCATGACAACATATACGCGGTAATCGCGCTTGTCCATCTTACCGGCGAGTGCCATACCGATCGCGACCGACAGACCGTGGCCGAGAGAACCGGAGTTCATCTCGATACCATTGACTTTATTGTTGGGGTGACCGATGTACTTGGAGAGATACTGGGAAACCGTTTTCAAATCCTCGCGGGGGAAGAATCCTTTCTGGCAGAGAACCGCGTAAAGTGCCTCAACCGCATGACCTTTACTGAGGATAAAGCGGTCATGATCGGGATCATGAAAATTCTCGGGAGTAACATTCATCTGCTTGTTATACAGGACGTTGAGCGTATCGATTACGCTCATGTCACCGCCGATATGTCCGCCCTTTGCGTGGCAGACGATATCGAGGATATCCTGACGCAGTTTGTAAGAGTTTGCTTTCAGGTTCATAAGTCTGTGTCCTTTCCTGATCAGGAGTCGGAAGAGATACTCTTTTCTCCCGGCTCTCCTTCATTTATTCGCCGCGAAGATATGCTTTGATTTCTTCGTCGTTATCGTCATAAAGGTCGGGCTTGACGCCGATGTATTTGCAGGCTTCGTAAAGTCTCGCGACAACATCGCCGTGAATACCGGCACAGTGATGAATATAGGGGCCTTCGACAATCTTTGCCTCCAGCTTCTTCCAGTTTTTGACCTCGACCCAGAGATAGGTACCCTTGGTGTAAGGACCGTCAATACCTTTAGCGGTACCGAGCAGCAGGCTGTATTCGCCGTTGTCGCCGTCAAAACGGCAGAGGGTAACGTTGCCGTGTTTGCACTCGGCAGCAACCGCACCGGGGTAATCAAATGCCAGCGGATAGGTCAGCTGAGGACGCTCTTTAGCAAGAGAAAGGGGCCAGGGGCCGCAGTGCTGAAGCAGCTCAGCGTTGTCGTTGGTAGGATGGCGAACCGTCCAGTCAGCAAAGAATACGGGATGCTCGTCCATACCGGCAGCCTGAATCAGCAGAGAAGTGATCGCACCGTGGATATCGGTCTCACAGACGACCGGGAAGCCTTCATCAAAGAGCAGGGAGTTTGCACAGCAGGGCATAACGCCAAGTTCATCCTGAAGGGCGTTCCAACACTGAATAACAGCGGCGTTGCAACCGTATTTCTTTGCCATCGTTTCGATCGCAACTTTCATAGCGGCTACATTGTAAAGCTCGTCCTCGGTGACGTGGATGTCCATCTTCATTCGCATATAAGCGACACAGGCTTCGACCAGCGTTTTTTCCTCTTTTGCCTTGTTGACGTTCTGAACCAGTTCGGTCATCGGAACGGGCGAAAGCTGGATGTTGAATTTCTCAAGCAGCTCACCTTCGTTGCACATCGTGCTCCAGAAGTCAAACGGACGGGTCGAGATCTGAAGGATGCGGGTATGACGGAAGGTGCGGACGATATTGCAGACGGCAAGGAAGTCCTTGATTCCCCGCTCAAATTCGGGATCGGTCAGGTTGCAGTTGGTCATGTAGGTGAAAGGTACGCGGAAACGGCGGAGAACCTTACCAGTCGCGAACAGGCCGCACTGGGAATCTCTCAGGCGGACGCCGGTTTCGGGATCGGGACATTCATCGCGGGGACCCCAGAGCAGAACCGGAAGATTCATTTCCTTGGCCAGTCTTGCGACCTCGTACTCGGTGCCGAAGTTTCCGTGAGGGAAGAAGATACCGTCAACCTTCTCGGCTTTGAATTTTTCCACAATTGCGGGCAGATCGTTGTCATCGTAGAGAAGCCCTTCTTTATTGATATCGGTGATGTCAACAAAATCCACGCCCAGTTCGCGCAGACGATCTGCGGTCAGATTGCGGTATTCAATAGCTGCAGGTGCGGAAAAGATACTGCGTCTGGTCGGTGCATAACCGATTTTAATTTTTGCAGGAGTCATAAAAATTCCTTCCTTTCTGAAATTAGAGACTGTCGGCATTTATCATAAGCGGTCAGTCAGTGCGTTTGCACACGCTTCCCCGCTCAACAAACTCAGTACAGATCTGAGATTTGGTCACAAACCGGTCGCCGTTCCGGATCAGTTCCAGAAGCCTTCGGACGGCTGTGCGTCCCATTTCCTGTTTATAAACATGAATGGTGGTCAGGCCGGGGGTCGTGATGCTGCAAAACGGAAGATCATCAAACCCGATGATCGATACGTCCTCAGGGATCCGGATCCCGTGATCCTGCATGGCCTTCAGCGCGCCCAGAGCAATGATATCGTTATCGGCTAGGAGTGCTTCGGGAAGCCTGATCCCGGCGGAAAGCAAACGGTTCATCTGTACTCTTGCCCCGTCCATCGTCGGAGGCAGAGAAATCAGCCCGTTTTCCGGGATCTCAAGTCCATGCGCTTTAAGCGCCCGTTCATATCCTTCCTGGCGGTAGAAGAAGTTTTTGATGTTAATGTTGCTTTTCAGGTATCCGATCTCCTTATGACCATTTGCGATCAGATACTCGGCTGCGGCACAGGTCGAATCGGTGTTGCTGATCAGGACAGAGTTGAAAGAGGAGTTTTCAAACCAGTTATCCAGTACAACGACCGGTGCCAGCGCGCTTTTGAACTTAGCGGCTTCTTCTTCATCCAACTCGGTTGCCAGAAGCAGGATACCGTTTGTCGGATCGGTCAGAAGCTGTTTTAAGCGTTCGTCATAATCCGGCGCAGACCGGTTCAGGTTCCAGATCACCGTTTCAAAATTCCCGACCCGGCTTTCCATCTCGACTCCTTCGATCAGGGCGGAGAAAAAAGGCGTATCGGAAACGACCTGTCCGCTGTCTTTATAAATGACGAAACGAATGCTGTGGATATTTCCGCCTTCGGATAAATATCCGCAGGCATGGGCGGCTTCGAGAATCTTTGCGGCGGTTTCATGGTTGACGCCGCGTTTATTGTTAAGCGCGTTGGATACAGTTGCCGGAGAAAATCCGGTCATTTCACTGATCTGTCGGATACTCGCTTTCATCTCGTTCCCTCCTTTGTTTTTATTATAATACGTGTGTTGCAAAAACACAAGTGTTTTATATAAATCTTCATATAAATTTTTAGATTTTGTCTTTATGCAAATTACTCAACCGTTCCGACTCCGTCGCCGTCTTTACGTCTGAATTCCAGTGGCGTCATCCCTTGAGAACGTTTGAACTGGCGCGCCTGCTTTGAATAGACAACCGCCGTATACTCTTCGCCACGCTGTGATGTGCGTTGCCTTGTTTCTATTCCGAGCTTTACACCCTGCTAGGTAGGCAGTCTGGTTTTTCTGCCGCTCGGAAGCTCGGTGTTTTCAAGTATGTCCTGTTCTTCGAGCCATTTTGATACAGAGCCTGTTTTAAGCGTACCCGACTTTTCTTCATCAACATAAGAATTGATATTCTGCGTTATATCCGTTGCCGTAACGAATTTCTCCGTGGAAGTAAGCTTCTGACGCATTTCGTCTGTGACCTCAAACGGCAGTCTGTTACGTTTATCTCTCGGCAAGCCGTTCATTTCCGCTATTGCGTCTATGTTGTCAAGCACAAACTGCTGTGCCGCAGGGCTGAGCATTATTGCATATCTCGGAAAACCGCCCGGAGTGAAATATTCATTAAGCCGTATGCCCTCGGAAATGCCGTTTTCGGTCGGCACTCTTTTGAGCTTGCCGTTAGGCAGTGTTTCTTCCGTCAGCATGCCTATCACGGTCAGCCAGTCGGCGATTGCAGAGCCTTTCAGCTTTACGGAAACATCGCTGTCAATATGCTTGTTTATCATATCCGTAAAGGTTGACAGCGACACTTCATTTATAAAACATCTGAATTTTGCCCGTGCCTCGTCGGTTATTACCACACTGCCACGCTTATGCGGCCTTACAGCTTCGGTGACTTGCGGCTTAGCCACCTCTCCGCCGTTTTCAATCACCTTTTCAAGTATTCCCGAAATGTAGAAAAAGCATCGTGACAGCTTGACGTTATTGATAATATCGCCGTCCGGCACAGGCTTATCGGTAAAAGGGTCTATTCCGTTTGCGAGCTTGTCTATGTATTCCTTGGCATGCTTCATAGTTTCGAGTTCTGTAGGCATAGCGATTCCTCCGTAAAAATATGTTAATTTATTTTAGCACAGATGAATTCTGATTGCAATGTTATTTGCAAAATCAGAACGGTTTGCCGTATTTTCTGCGTTCTGATTTTTCACCAAAAATTTCATCTGATATTTAAAAAATCTCCGAACATAATAATGTTGCAAGGTCAAAAGGACCTGCATAACAAATACGGAGGAAAACAACAATGGCTAGTACCAATAAAAAGAACAAGGCAGCATTAAACAGCATCAAGATGCAGGCTGCAAGCGAAGTAGGCGTACCCCTTAAGGATAACGGCTACAACGGCGACCTTACTTCAAAGCAGGCAGGTTCAATCGGCGGTCAGATGGTCAAGAAGATGATCGAATCCTACGAAATGTCAAACAAGCAGTAACCTGAAATATTGCGATCGGTCCGGTGCCATTCAACAGGCATCGGACCGATTTATTTGCATAATAATATACGCACGGACTTTTGATGAAAGAAATCCGCTCAAAAAATTCAAATAATGCGAAAAAGATATTGAACTTTTGCAAGAATAGTGCTATAATTTTCTTTGTACAATCAGTCGGTACTGCAAGCATATATAATTTTCCTGTGCTTTCATCGGACAGATGCTGAAAGGAAACGGTATTTCGCTTGCATAAGGCAGACGAGCTGCCGCTATGGCGGAAATTACGGCGAGAAAATCGCTTTCAGGAAGGAATGTTTTTACAATGGAAATCAAAATTGAGAAAACTAAAACACCTAAGGCAAAGCCCGTTGACGAAACAAAGCTCGGTTTCGGTCACATATTTACCGATCATATGTTCGTTATGGAATATGACATGGGCAAGGGCTGGCATGACGCAAGAATAGTTCCCTACGGGGATATTTCTATTTCACCTGCCGCTATGGTTCTTCACTACGGACAGGAAATCTTCGAGGGCATGAAGGCATACAGAACTCCCGACGGCAGCATTCAGTTCTTCCGTCCGGAAGAAAACTTCAAGAGAATGAACATCTCCGCTGAGCGTCTTGTTATCCCTCAGTTAAACGTTGACGACTGCTTACAGGCTCTCCACGAGCTTGTAAAGATAGATGCGGACTGGGTACCTCATACAGACGGTGCTTCGCTTTACATACGTCCGTTCATATTTGCCGCTGATCCGTTCCTCGGCGTTCGTCCCGGCGACAAGTATTACTTTATGATAATCATGTCACCCTCAGGCGCATATTACGCTTCGGGTCTTGATCCCGTTAATATCTATGTTGAAACAAACTATGTCCGTGCAGTAAGAGGCGGTATGGGCTTTACAAAGACAGGCGGTAACTACGCCGCATCGCTCATCGGTCAGGACGAGGCTCACAAGCAGAACTACTCACAGGTACTGTGGCTTGACGGCGTTGAGCGTAAGTACATTGAAGAAGTAGGCGCTATGAACATCTTCTTCGTAATTGACGGCGAGGTTGTTACTCCCGCACTTCAGGGCTCTATCCTTTCAGGTATCACAAGAAAGTCATCTATAGAGCTGTGCAAGAAGTGGGGCCTTAAGGTAAGCGAAAAGAGAATCACAATACAGGAAATCGCAGACGCTTACGATGCAGGCAAGCTGAATGAAGTATTCGGTACAGGTACAGCCGCTGTTATCTCACCTGTAGGTCACTTAAAGTGGGGCGATAAGGTTATGCTTATCAACGACAACAAGATAGGACCTATCTCTCAGCGTCTTTACGACACAATGACAGGTATGCAGTACGGCAAGCTCCCCGATGAAATGGGCTGGATCGAAAAGCTGTAAGGCACTGTAAGTTCCGACCTTTCTGTACAGCGAAACGGTCGGAGGCAAACACTATTTAAAACGAATTATACGGCAGACAAGCACGACAGCGCAGATACGTTGCCGTGCACTGCTTTTAAACGCAAAACATGAAAGGAAATTTCGTACATGAAAAACACAGAAAAAACCATGGATAAGCTGGTTGCTCTCTGCAAGGGCAGAGGCTTTATATATCCCGGCAGTGAGATATACGGAGGACTTGCAAATACATGGGATTTCGGACCTCTCGGCGTTGAGCTGAAGAACAATATCAAGTCCGCATGGCGTAAAAAATTCATACAGGAGTGCAAGTACAACGTAGGTCTTGACAGTGCTATCCTCATGAACCCTCAGACATGGGTAGCATCGGGTCATATCGGCGGATTTTCCGATCCCCTTATGGATTGCAAGGCTTGTAAGACACGTCACAGAGCGGATAATCTTATCGAGGACTTTGACGGCACAAACTGTGCAGGCTGGTCAAACGAGCAGATGATGGATTATATCCGCGAAAAAGGCATCACCTGCCCCAACTGCGGCAAGGCTGATTTCACAGACATAAGACAGTTCAACCTTATGTTCAAGACATTCCAGGGTGTTACAGAGGACTCTAAGAGTGAGCTTTATCTCCGTCCCGAAACAGCGCAGGGTATCTTCGTAAACTTTATGAATATCCAGCGTACTACCCGTAAAAAAGTACCTTTCGGTGTTGCACAGGTAGGTAAGTCATTCAGAAACGAGATCACTCCCGGCAACTTCATCTTCCGTGTAAGAGAATTTGAGCAGATGGAACTTGAATTCTTCTGCAAGCCCGGCACAGACCTTGACTGGTTCTATTTCTGGAAGGACTACTGCAAGAAGTGGCTCCTGTCCCTCGGCATAAACGAAGAAAACTTAAGACTGCGTGATCACGATAAGGAAGAGCTTTGCTTCTACTCAAAGGCTACAACCGACTTCGAATATCTGTTCCCGTTCGGCTGGGGCGAGCTTTGGGGCGTTGCGGACAGAACCGACTACGATCTTACACAGCACATCAAGACAAGCGGTCAGAAGATGGAATATTTCGATCCCGAAACAAACGAGAAGTACGTTCCTTATGTTATCGAACCCTCGCTCGGTGTTGAGCGTCTGTTCCTTGCAGTTATAACTGAGGCTTATGACGAAGAACAGCTCGAGGACGGCACAACGAGAAACGTTATGCACTTCCACCCCTACTTAGCTCCCGTCAAGGCGGCAGTTCTGCCCCTGTCAAAGAAGCTTGCCGACAAAGCAGGCGAGATTGCAGACGAGCTGTCAAAGTACTTCTGCGTTGACTATGACGATGCAGGCGCTATCGGCAAGAGATACAGAAGACAGGACGAGATCGGTACTCCCTTCTGCATCACATACGACTTCGACAGTGTTGAGGACGGTTGCGTAACAGTCCGTGAGCGTGACTCTATGAAGCAGGAAAGAATGCCTATCGCAGATGTAAAGAAGTACATCGAGGACAGAATTGCGTTCTGATAAGATAGATGATATGATATAGCAAAACGAGGTGCCAACGCACCTCGTTTTTTATTTTCATAATACTTCTCCCCCTCTTGCATTTCTTCCCCCTTTATGCTATACTTATCCTTAACCGAATATCGAAAATACGGTACGAAAGGCTTTTTGCCCGGTAGGTAATAGGGAATCCGGTGAGAATCCGGAGCAACCGTCATTACTGTATCTGAGCCTATGCTCACAAGTCAGAATACCCCCGTATTTTTCGGCATTGTCTCTTGGACGAGGAAGAAGTACAGCCGATCTTCAGCTAAGGCTGTACCTTTATGCTTTTTTGCATATCCGTATGGCTTATGTTTGCTATGCTTAAAGATCAGTTGTGCTTTCACTTTTTGGTGAAGGCATTTTTATTGCCGTTTTTCGTATTTGTTTACGGAGGTGACGTTATGGCGGACGAAAAAATGAGCAAGGCTGTCGCTATGCTTTGCGAAAAGTATGAACAGCTTGGCACTCTGCCCAAACGCTCCGATTTTACTCCAAGCGAAGTCTGCTTTATAAAGCAGAAGCTGGGTCCGTGGACAAGGGCGCTTGAAGCCGCAGGGCTGAAAGAGCCTCCTGCGGTTTCAGCAAAGGAGAAAAGCCGTGAAAAGCGTGAACGCTCCAGACAAAGAAGAAAAGCGGCAAAACGCAGATTAGACGGTTAAGCCTTACGGCAAAAAAGAATAAAGGAAGGTAAAACTATGACAAATGTAAAGAAATTTACAGCAAAAGTGACAGCTTTACTGCTGGCACTTTCACTGGCACTGCTGTCAGTACCGCAGGTGAGCTTTACTGTATTTGCCGATGATGACCTCGGAAGCGTCCGTGTTATTGTAGAAAACACAACGTTTACCGAAGCGGTCGACGGCGGCGAAGCTCCCGCATGGATAGGCACCAAGGTCGACAAGTGGGTATCGCTTGATAAAAATTCAAGCGCTATGACCTGCATAAAGGACGCTATTGAAAGCTCAGGCTTTACACAGACCGGCGCTGATGCAGGCTACATAAGTGAGATCGCAGGCCTTGCGGCGTTTGACGGCGGTTCAATGAGCGGCTGGATGGGTACGCTCAACGACTGGTTTACAAACGAAGGCTTCACAGCCTATACCGTTGCTAACGGCAAGCTTGCAAGCGGCGATGAGATCCGTATGCAGTACACTATGGACTGGGGTGCAGACCTCGGCAATGACTGGAGCGGTACAGATACATCGCTTAAAGCGATAAGCAGCGATTACGGCACGCTTTCCCCCGAATTCAGCGCAAAGACCTATAATTATACTCTTACTGTTCCTTTCGGCACAAAGAGCATCAATTTCCGTCCTACCGCACTGAACAAGTATTTCAAGACGGTAAGCAAGATCGGCGACAAGACACTGAGCCTTACAAAACCTACTGAAATAAAGGACGGCGATGTTATCACCGTTACGGTAGGCGAGGGTGCAACAGCAAGCACTTATAAGGTAACAATAAAGGAGGGCACAAGACCCGCCGCACGTTTTGACAGCTTTGCACTTTCGGCTTTCTCGCTTGACGGCTGGGACAATGACGCTTTCGACCCCGAAAAGCTCGAATATGATGTAAAGATAAAGTCTTACAGTACATCATCTTTCTATATCAACAGCGGAACTAAGTTCAACAAGGACCTGCTGAAGTGCTATGCGGTATACACCGATATAAACGGAGTTGCACAGAGAAACGAGATAAAGTCCGGCAGCTTCAACAGCATTTCTAATATTCCTTTCGGCTTGACTAAGCTGATTTTAGAGCTTTGCTACATTGATGATGAAAGCATAAAGACGCAGTATGTGTTCAACATAACACGTCCCTATGACTACACTGCGGAAATCGCAAGCGCAAGCGGCATCACGCTTGTTCCTGCCGGCAGAGAGCTGTATGCGACAAAGTACAACGGCTTTGCAGAAGGAACGGTTTTCAGAAATGACGAAAACGGCAATGTGACCGATACGACCGGCACAAACGCAGAATGCCACAGCTACACAGCCTATGTTTTGGGAAGCACCGACGGAGTTGCGCTTACTCTCAAGGGCAAAACCGCAAACGTTCATTTCAGAGCAAAGGCTGACGGCGAATATACAGAGCTTAAAAGCGGCGAAACAACGCCCGCATATTCCTTCGGCAAGGACGGCACTGTTACAGTATCAATAGATGCGGTTTCGGACGGCGATTATCTTACAGACAAGTTTGATGACGCAGACAAGATTACAAGCTACAAAATAAAGCTAGTAAAGGCTGACGTTTCTATAAAGAACGTACACTTTACAGAGCTTAAAAGCGAACACGGCGATATGTATCCCGCATTCGACCCGTCACTTCTCAGCTATAATATAGTTATAGCAAATGACGCAGAATTCCCCACAGTATATTTCAAGGTTGCCGACGGTTGCACAGTTAAGATAGGCAACGATGCCGCAACAGCAGATGAAAACGGCGTTTACAGCCTTGTTACCAAGAGCGCAAACACTACTGTAACGGTAACAGACGGCACTCTTTCCGAAAGCTATACTGTCAAGGCTACAAAGAGAAGCAAGTATGACGTACCCGACAAGGTCGTTGATTATCTTTGCATCAACAGCCAGTACACCAACGTTTCCTACGGTGTAGGCCCCGAGCAGACGCTCGCAGGCACTATAAAATCACTCGGTAACTTCGGCGGTTATATCACATATTACTATGAAAACCCAGTAACAGATGACCCCTCAAACCCCTACGGTCTTGACTTCTACGCTTACGGCAATAGCTTTGTAAGCGGCGGAAGTGCGGCTGAAAGCGGACAGGTATATGTTTCTGAGGACGGCAAAACATGGTATGCGCTCGCAGGAAGTGAGCATTTTGAAGATACGACCATCACCGATTACGAAGTAACATACAAAAAGACAGCCGACGGTAAAACAAGTTGGACAGACAATCAGGGCAACTCAAACGACGGCTCAAAGCAGACAGGCAGATGGGTTTCACCCAGCGTTTACTATATGAACGATCTTGCAAAGGGCGATACTGTCACACTCAGAGGCGTTGTTATCCCCGGTGTTCAGGGTAGTATACAGGGCGACAGCTCTACAGCTTCCTTTGTAGGCACGACAAGGTTCGGCTATGTTGACTACTTCAAGAACGGCACGATAGGCACTAATGTAAACGCATACAGCGAAAATGCCGAATCAAACGGCTTCGACTTAAAGTGGGCAGTAGATGAAAACGGCAACCCCGTTACATTCAAAAATGGCGTTCACTATATAAAGATACAGACGGCAAGCAACATCTGGGCAGGCGTATTCAACGAGAAATCGACAGAGGTTTCTTATGTTGTAAGAACAACTGCAAACGAGGAAGAGGTCGGCACGACAGCACTTCCCGGAAAAATAGTCTTAACAGACGCAAACGGCAAGACAATAAAGGAAATCACTCCCGATGATAACGGTGTTTACGAGATAAGCACAGGCATCGAGGAAAGCGTGAACGTTTCCGTTTTGGGCGCTGACGATGATAACATTTATATCAACAATCAGCGTGTAGCATCCGGCACAGAGGCTAAAATCGCACTTAATCAGTCTGAAATAAAGGTTGTCAGAATAATCGTTCAGAACGGTGAAAAACAGCCCGTATACGCTTACTTAAAGCTCGTTCCCGATGATGTAAAGGCGGCTGAGCAGGTTGAAGAGCTTATTGACGCTATAGGCGATGTAACGCTCGACAGTTATGACAGCATCACAGCGGCAAGAGCGGCTTACGACAAGCTCAGCGACAACGCAAAGGCACTTGTAGGAAACTACGAAACCTTAACAGCCGCAGAAGAAGCTCTCGCTAAGGCTGAGGCTGACGTTATAAGCAATGCGATAAAGGCAATAAACGCAATCGGCAAGGTAACCGCTGACAGCAAGAATAAGATCGAAAAGGCAAAGGATGCTTACTCGGCAGTTCCCGAGCGTTTAAGAGATAAGGTCACAAATTCGGATACTCTTGACAAGGCAACAGAAAGATTTGCCGTTATCGACACGATAAAGCAGGCAGGCACAAAGAGCGAAAAGCACTTCGACACTGTTCTCGGCACTCTTGCGAATAACGATATCTACCCCGTTCAGTCTATCGGCGGTGAATGGTCGGTTATCGCACTCGCAAGAGCAGGAAAGCTCTCTGCCGACAAGGCGGCAAAATACTACAGCGAGCTTTGTGAAGCAGTAAAGGCTAACGGTTCAGACAGACTTTCAGACAGAAAGCCTACAGAGAACGCAAGAGTTATAATCGCTCTGTCCTCACTCGGAAAGAATTCCGCAGACATCGCAGGTCATAACCTGCTGAGCGGTCTTGACGATATGGACTATATCACATCGCAGGGTATCAATGCGGTTATATTCTCACTTATAGCATTCGACACTACAGATTACAGCGCAAAGACGCACGATGAACTTATCACTTATATCGTTGACAATATGACGGGCAAGGGCTGGGCGCTTGCAGGCGATACCGCTGACGTTGACCTTACGGCTATGGCTATACAGGCACTCGCTCCCTATGCGGCTGACGAGAAGGTAAATGCGGCTATAGACAGCGGTCTTGAGTTCCTTGCAGAATCTCTTGACGAGAACGCAAGATATGCAAACGGCAGTGAAAGCACCTCGCAGGTACTTATCGCACTTGCCGCTCTCGGCATCGACCCGCTTACAGATTCAAGATTCATCGTTGACGGCATCACGCTTATCGACGCACTTGAAAGCTACGCTACAGAAAACGGCTACAGCCACACACTCGGCGGCGAAGAAAACTATATGGCTACCGAACAGGCGGCGCTCGCTCTTACAGCTTATGAGCTTTCAAAGGACGGCTCTTCACTTTACGAAATGTCTGCGAAGGCTGAGCCGACAGAACCTGAAAAACCCGATACGCCCGCACAGCCCGGCGATTCTGTAAAGCCCGGCGACTGCTCAGGCAAGCCCGAAGATAAAAACGATCCCATAAATCCCGGTACAGGCGTACTTGTAACAGGCGGTATGGCAGTTCTCATCTCAGGCGCAGTTATGCTTATTTCGAAGAAAAAGCGCAAATAAGTAAAACTATTATGTAAATGCTTGTTCCGTACCTGTTTTTATGATAAAATAGGTGCGGAACAATTTTTGTATAACCGATATTTCACGGAGAAAAAATGAAAGCTTTTTTTGATAAATACAAATATATACTCGGTCTTGGGCTGGCTCTTGTCGTTGTGGTGATAATTGCGGTAGTTTCCGCCGTTGCAGGAAAAGATGCCGCCGAAAACAGCGGTATATCATACGTTACCCCCGAAACATCATCGTTTACAACCGTAGAAAGCCTTGTCGCAACAACGACTTTTCAGACAGACAGCAATTCTCAGACAACGCCCGCAACAACCGTTACGGACATTTCTTCAAAAACCTTACCTGAAAGCGAAAAGCCGGAAACAACGGCAATAACCTCTGTCGCATCAACATCATCTACCGCCGCAGACATTTCAGAGCCAACCGAAAAACCAATCACGGTAACAAGCACTGCAAAGGCTACCGCAAAAGCCACAACTACCGTTAAATCCACGACCAAAGCCACCGCTAAGGCGACAACTCTGAAGCCTGCCGACAAGCCGATAAAGAAATATGACAACACCTGCACATTCGTTATAGAGTGCAAAACCATACTCAACAACAAGGATAAGCTGAAAAAAGGACTTGAAAAGTACATTCCCGATGATGCCGTAATATTCAGCGGAACGGTCGGATTCGACAGCGGTGAAAGCGTATACGATATACTCCGCCGTATCTGTGACGAAAACAGTATTCAGATGGAGGCAAGCTACACCCCTGCGTTCAGCTCATACTATGTCGAAGGTATAAACAACCTTTATGAATTCGACTGCGGACAAGGCTCAGGCTGGATGTACAGTGTAAACGGCGTTTTCCCAAACTACGGCTGTTCATCATACAAGCCAGTAAACAACGACAAGATAGCGTTCCGCTATACCTGCGAGCTTGGCTATGACCTTCAAAACTAAGGAGCAACAATGGAAAGAACACACCCTGTAACAGCGGCAATGTATTTTCTGTCGGTGATACTGATAACCGCAATAGTGCAAAGCCCCGTCTTTATGGCGGAGGCTCTTGTCTGCTCAGCCGTTTTTGCTTTTTTACTGAACGGAAAAACCGCCGCAAGAACGCTTTTTGTAATGCTGCCTATGGCACTGCTTGCGGCGTTTATAAATCTTCTGTTTTCAAACAGAGGAGTTACTGAGCTTGCAAAGTTGCCGAGCGGCAACAGTATCACACTTGAAACGCTTATTTTTTCGCTGTTTACAGGCGCTATGACAATATCGCTCGTTATGTGGTTTATCGGACTTAACAAGTGTATGACAAGCGACAAAACGGTATATCTTCTCGGAAAAGCACTGCCGTCACTCGCTTTGCTGTTGTCTATGACACTGCGTTCAGTGCCTATGTTTGCAAGACGGGCAAAGCAAGCGGCGGCGGCTCAGCGTTTTGTAGGAAACGATATATACGAGGGTAACTTTAGAAGCCGTATCAGAAGCGGTGTTCACGTTCTCTCCGTTGCGGTAACGGATACCCTTGAGCATAGCGCATATACCGCCCGCTCTATGAAATACAGAGGTTACGGTACAGCAAAACGTACAGCCTACAGCATATTCCGCTTCGCACCGTCCGACTTTATTATAATGTCTGTTACCGTGATATGCACAACCGCAATTATTATTCTTTTTGCAAGCGGTAAAGCCTATTATCTCTATTATCCCGAATTTATCCTGCCGCTGACAGCTTTCGATATTTCTGCGGATGTTTTCTGGCTCATACTTTGTGCGATGCCTGTTGTAGCCGAGCTTTATTCACGTTTTAAACGGAGGGAAAGAAATGGAACTTTATAATATTTCAAATCTGTCATATTCCTATCCCGGCTCGGATATGAACGCACTCTCCGATATTTCGCTTAAAATAAACAAAGGAGAATTCGTAATACTCTGCGGCAGCTCGGGAAGCGGAAAATCCACCCTTTTAAATCTTATGAAAGCACCTGCCGACGCAGGAACGCAAAAAGGGAAAATTTCTTTCAGCGGTCATTTTGCCGGCTTTGTCACGCAGTTTACCGACGAGCAGATCGTCTGCGACAAGGTTTGGCACGAGCTTGCCTTCGGTGCGGAAAGCATAGGACTTTCACAAAACGAAATACGCTCGCAGGTTTCCCAGACCGCTTTGTTCTTCGGCATAGAGGACTTGCTGTACTGCGACTGCGACAAGCTCTCGGGCGGTCAGAAGCAGATGATTAACTTAGCGTCTGTAATGGCTATGAATCCCGATGTACTGCTCCTTGACGAGCCGCTGTCACAGCTTGACCCTATCGCATCCACGCAGTTTATTTCACTGCTTGTGAGAATAAATAAGGAACTTGGTACAACAGTGATTGTTGCCGAGCATCAGCTCGGCGGTCTTTTGTCCGTTGCAAAACGTGCGATTATGCTCGACAACGGCAAGGTGTGTCACGACGGCGACGCAAGCTCTCTTACAGAGCATCTGTCAGAAAACAATCACCCTATGCTTTTTGAAATGCCGGCAGGTGTAAGAGCAAGCGCATCTGTCAGCAATGTTCTTCCACTGCTTGACGTTCCCTCCGCTAAGGACTGGTATACGTCCTATGGCGAAAATCACAGGCTCGTATCACCTGCCGCCGCAGACGATACGCTGTCGGAAGAAAGCTGTATATCCGTTAAAAATCTGTCTTTCGGCTATAAGAACAGCAAAAGAGATATTATAAGAAACCTTTCGCTTGACATAAAGCAAGGGAGCATAACCGCAATTGTGGGCGGCAACGGCGCAGGAAAATCGACCCTGCTAAGCCTTATCTGCGGTACGCTCAAGCAAAACAGCGGAAAAATAACGATAAACGGCGGAAAGATAGGTTTCCTTCCACAAGACCCTACCCTGCTTTTCAATAAGGAAACGCTCAGAGAAGAATTTGCCGGCAATGCCGATGAAATAGCCGCCGCATTTAATCTTACGCACCTGCTGTCACGTCACCCGTTTGACTTATCCGGCGGGGAGCGGCAGAAGGCGGCACTTGCAAAGCTCGTTTCCTACGGTGCGGATATACTTCTTCTTGATGAGCCGACTAAGGCGGCGGACGCAGTATATAAGCAGATGTTCTCGGCATTATTGAAACAGCTTAAAGCTGACGGGAAAACGATTGTGATTGTCAGTCACGATATGGATTTCTGTGCCGAAACGGCTGATATATGCGCCCTGCTTTTTGACGGCGAAATAAGCGTATCTCTGCCGCCGTCACAGTTCTTTGCCGATTCTTCATTCTTCACAACAGACAGTGCGAAAATTGCCAAAAACGTATGCGATAATGTTTACACTGTCGCAGGGCTTATAGCTTCTCTCGGAGGAAAGGCTGAAAACTACGGCGATCTCTCCGGACGTTTTCACGGCATAAAAGGCGATAAGCCCGACACAGCAGTACCGCAACGCAAAAAACGCAAAAGGCTCTCGGTTTTCCGAAAGGTAATGCTTTTGCTCGGCAGTGTCGGATTTGTTTTTATGCTTTTAGCCGGTACCGGCATATTCCCATTTGAGATACCGTCAGAGCCGTTCTGGCTGCAATATGCGTTGCTGTGCGTTCCTATGATTATGCTTATAATCGGCGTTGCCCCGAAAAACTCAATGGCAAAGCCGCCCGTAACCGCAAAAAAAGTAACTCCGTCCGATATTGTCGCAGGCGTTATAACCGCCGTTCTTATTCCTTTCACAGTGATACTCGGCACACTTTTTATTCCGAACGGCACAAGAAAGCATCTGCTGATAATTCTTGCTGTGCTTGTCGAGTGCCTTGCCGCTTTCTTTATCAGCTTCGAAAAAAAGAAGCCGTCCGCAAAGGATATTGCGGTGCTTGCCGTGCTTTCTGCGGCGGCTGTCGCAGGAAGGGAGCTTTTCTTTATGTTCCCGCAGTTCAAGCCCGTTGCCGCAATCGTTATCATAAGCGGAACGGCGCTCGGTGCGCAGGCAGGCTTTCTTGTCGGTGCGGTTTCCATGCTTGTATCGAATATGCTGTTCGGTCAGGGTATGTGGACGCCGTGGCAGATGTTTGCAATGGGGCTTCTTGGCTTTTTCGCAGGTATCATCTTCTCGAAAAAGCGCAACACGCTCGCCCTTTGTATCTACTCCTTCCTGTCAGTCCTCGTTATTTACGGCGGAATAATGAATATATCAAGTGTGCTTACCTACACGACTGATATAAACTTACAGACAATTACCGCATATATTGTTTCAGGCATACCCTTTGACCTTATCCACGCAGTATCCACAGTAATATTTGTGCTTATAACAGGCGACGCACTATTGAAAAAATGTTGCCGTCTGAGAGTAAAATTCGGATTATTTCAGTGATTTCAATAAATTCGACAAAATTTCTGACATATTATCCCATTTTTCAACTTTATTTTTGATTTGTTATTGAAATGCGCCTTTCTTTAAATTATAATTTTATTATCGGATAATTGTAAAGTGAGGTGGGAGCATGGCTTATGTACTCGAGGTTATAAGCAAGGATGGGAAAATCAAATACATTAATTCCGCAAAAGCAACCGTATATTGTCCGGAATATGCTGCACGGTATGATGACAAGAAAACTGCTATGACAGTAGCGGCGGCACTCCTGAGAAATGAATGCTACCGGTCTATAAGTGTTAAAAAGCTCTCGTTGGAGCTATGTGTTGCTTCGTATAAAAGGAACCGTTCATTATCATTCAATTTAATTTATCCCGATATATATAAGGGGAGCAGCTACAAATAAAACGGCTGTTTTATCTGCGTTTTCAGCAGGAAAAACTCACGCCGTTAAAAATTATGAACGTCTGCATTTATGTACAAACTTTCCCGTAACCAAAATGACGTCACGCTTTTCAGCGTGACGTCATTTTCATATATAGCAAGGAGAATCGGAAGCGTTTTTATTCCTTTACAGAGCCTGAAACAAGGTTGCTGTAAATAAACTTCTGCATCGAAAGGAAGATTATCAGAGTAGGTATAATACAGATAATTACACCGGCAAAGATAATTTCCCACTGTGAGCCGTAAGGACCGATGAACTTGTAAAGGGCTGTTGATACGACCTGAAGTCCGTCGCTGGGCATATACAGGTTTGCTGTATAGAAGTCGTTGTATATGCTTACAAACTTGATTACAAGCACGGTCGCAATAGCAGGACGGAGCATAGGGAGAATGATGCTCAGGTATACTCTCGGATATGAACAGCCGTCAAGTATCGCACTTTCGTCAAGGGATACGGATATGTTATTGAGGAACTGTATGAAGATATAGATCGAAACTATATCCGTACCGATATAAAGGATAATCGGTGCGGCGAGGGTGTCATAAAGACCGAGTGCGTGTACTACCTGGAATACCGTTACCTGCATAGAGATATTCGGCAGGAGTGCGGCAATAAGGAATATATTCTTTACGAGCTTTGTGAACACCATTGTAAAACGCTGTACAACAAAGGCGGTCATAGTACCTGTGATTATCGTTCCCGCACACGAGAACACAAGGATAATAGCGGTATTGATAAGGCCTTTCATTACGTTACCCTGCAGGAACGCCGTCTTGAAGTTTGTCAGCTCCACCACCTTAGGAAGCTCAAACGCTCCGCTTGTCAGAAAATCCTCGTGGCTTTTCAGCGAGCCGAGTAATACGACTACCAGAGGCACGATAACTATAAGGCAGGCTATGACAAGCACGGCGTATTTCAATACGTCTATCAGCATTCTTACACCCTTAGGCGTTTCCTTAAACCTGTATTTATCCATATTGAAAGAGGTCTGTCCGGAGTTTTCGGTTGTTGTGATATTGTCTGTCATTGTTACACCTACTTTTCTTCCTTAAAGAATATCTTCTGGATCATCGTAATCACTATTATTATAAACAGCAGGACGATAGCCATTGCGGATGCAAGTCCGATCTTCTGGTACTGGAAGCCCGTTTCGATCGTCTTAATAACGAAGGTCGATGTTCCCATCTTACCGCCGGTTATAATATACGGTATCTCAAATACAGATGCAGCACCCTTGATGGCAAGGATAAGCTGTAATGCGATGATTGTTCTGATACCGGGGAAAATTATGTGCCAGAACTTCTGCCATGCGTTTGCGCCGTCAAGGTCAGCCGCTTCGTAAATGTCGGGCGAGATAGACTGGATAGCGCCGATGAACATCAGAATATCAAAGCCGATATAACGCCATACCGACGCAAAAACCAGACACCAGTTGTTGATAGCACCGTTTGACAGCCACTTTACAGGATCTGCTCCGAAAAGTGCGATTATGGAGTTGAGCGTACCGCCGTCATCGCCTCTGAAGAATCTCTGGAATATAAGCGCTACCGCAACGCCGTTCATAAGATAAGGGAAGAAGATAACTCCCTTGAACAGTCCTGCGAGCTTTATTTTTGAGCATAACAGAGTTGCGATGAAAAGTGCAAGTCCGAGCTGTATAAACGAGCCGACAAAGTAGTACAAGCTGTTGATGAGCGTTGAAAGATATGCCATATCGGTAAACAGCGTCTTATAGTTGTCGAAACCGACCCATTGTACATTTACGCCAAGCTGGTCACGTTGCTGGAAGCTGAATATTATCATATTAACAGCAGGGATAATAGTGAAAAGTATCAGCAGTGCGACAGGTATTGCCAGAAACAGCACTGTGGTCATGTATTTCTGACCTGTATAGCCTTTAAGCCACTGCCCTAATGTGCGACGCTTCTGAATTGCGGTAACGCCTTGAGTAGCCATAAATCTGTCCTTTCAAGAAATAATTTCTATTTTTGTAAATTAGTTAATTTTCTCCATAAAAACCTATACGGAAAGACTTACGCCTTTCCGTACGGGTTTGTGTGTTTGGAGTATCTATGAAGAAAATACGATAGCGTTAATTAGCCGTTAGCCTTGATGTATGCTTCAAGCTCTGCGTTAGCATCTCTTGTAGCTGCCCATTTCTGATTAACGGAGTCTGCGATAGCCTTAAAGCCTGCGTCGCCCTTGCCTGCAAATGCTGCTTCAGCAAGCTGGAGCTTGAAGTTAGCGGAGTCGCCTGTCCATATACCAACCTCAGAATCCTTGTCGATAGCGTTGAATACACCTGTCAGACCTTCGGGAGCTGATGCCGCTGTGAAGAATTCACAACCGTCAAATGCTGAGAGGTAATCGGGGAGCTTGCTGCCTTCAAGTGTATTGATACCGCCTTCAGCCTCAGAGAAGCCGGATTCAGCGATGAACCATTCAATATACTTCTTGCCGAGATCCTTCTTGTTATCGGCAATGTTCTTGTTTACGCCCATGCAGTAGTCTGCTGCGTACTGTGCGTACTGCTTGCCGTCCTTAGAGAAGGGAGCGGGCATATAACCGATATTTTCGGGATCAAGGTTATTATCCTTAGCAATCTGCTGGAACTGTGAAACTGCCCATGAACCCATTGTCATTGTAGCAACTTCGCCCTTTGCAATCATCAGCTTTGAGCCTTCCCAGTCGGAGCTCATCGGGTCGCCCTCGATAAGAGTAGGATCTGAATATATATCGTACATCAGCTTGAATACGTTGTAGTAGGGCTTGCCTTCTGTGAAGAAGTCTTCCTTGTTTACGATAAGGTCTGTTTCAAAGTTGGGGTTACCCGAAGAAGGAACAACAAGGCTTGACCACTGTGAAGCTGTCCAGCTTGCTTCCTTGAAGTTTGTGTAGTAAGGAATTACATCGGGGAACTTTTCCTTGATCTTCTTTAAGTCAGCGATGAATTCGTCGGCTGTCTTGGGCATTGTTGTGATGCCTGCGTCTGCCCATACCTTCTTATTGTAGCAGATACCGCCGCTAACAGAACCTAAGTGAGCAAGGCCGTATACTGTTCCGTCATACATCTTCTGATCTGCCCACTTGTACTTATCCTTAAGTTCATCGTACTTGCCGAGAGGCTCGAAGAAGTTCGAAAGATCGGCGAGCTTAACTGTATCGGGTATCATGAGTACATCGCCATATTCCTTGGTGCTCATCATTGTCGAAACGTCATCTGCGTAGCTCTTGAATGACTGATATTCAACAGTGCAGTTGTACTTTTCTTCAAAAGCATCTGTCATCTTGTCGAGTGAGCCGTCATCCTTACGGTCTGTACGGTGAGTAAGAACCTTGAGTGTGATCTTTTCGCCCGAAGGTGTAGTCGAAGATTCTTCACCCGATGTCGCAGAACTGTTATCTTCTGTCTTTGATGAAGATGAAGATGATGTACTGCCTGATGTTGATGATGTTGCATTGTTACTGTTGCAGGCTGCCAGCGAAACTGCTGTGCTTGCCGCAAGGATACCTGCGAGTATCTTCTTTGCTTTCATGTGATAATTTCCTTTCTGGTCGGACAGTGCTTAGCCACTGGTCCTTAGTTGATAGTTAATGAATTTAGCTTATGTTTATTAAGCTGTTTCCGCTTGCTTAATTCACTTAAGATTATACAACGTTTTAGCTAAAAGTCAATACGGCTATAGGAAATTCAGCTAAAACACATAAATAATAATTGCCTATTATGTGCATTAAAAACAAAATTCACACTAACTTAACAGTGTTACACAATTTTATTAAGTAAGTATCGGTGTAACCCGTTTTCACACTTACAAATTCGTTTAACTAAAATTAGTTTACGTTAGGTTACATATATTTCACACTGTTTTTAGTTGTTTTTAAACGCTGTTAAATTCGCCCGTAAATATGATAACTCAAAAAATCCCGGCTATTCATTAAAAATAAAGGAGATAAAGTTGCGGGTGTAGGGGAAGTGTGGTATAATAACCTCAGACTTAAAATCCGCCGGGAGCGGATTTTGCCGTGCAAAA
>OCHJ01000996.1_pt1 | contig 25929 bp, 27 predicted proteins | sample 1538381 | NCBI WGS metagenome assembly OCHJ01 (sample SAMN04571688, study PRJEB22368) | human gut metagenome | biome: human gut; material: stool | host: Homo sapiens | place: Luxembourg | collected 2012-06-29 | reverse complement strand
TTGCTACAAAGCTAAAGCCTATGTTACTACCGGCATAGCCGGAAGGTTATTTACACAAAAAGACGTAAAATGGCTAATTTTACGTCTGGGATGGTGGAGATGAGGAGAGTCGAACTCCTGTCCATAACACTTTCAAAACAGACTTCTACAAGTTTAGTTTGTTTTTTATATTCATTTTTACAGCACCAACAAACAGGTTTTATAAAAATATATCTTTCTTAAATACCCACTGTTTTGAAAGATAAAACAGCTTTGTTTCCCACTAATATGACACTTTATCTAAATATGTGGGAATATTTAGTAAAGCGTAGCCGCAATTAGGCAGCTAATGCTAATTCTCTATTATCAGCGTTTATATTTAAGTTTCCCGCTTTTTTAAGTGGCCAACGAGAATCCACTACCTGCTATCTATTTTTCTGGTGTAATGTCGAAACCATTACATCCCCATGTACTTTTTAATTATACTATAATATTTTACTTTTTTCAATTGAAATTTATTACTATTTATTTTTTCCTAATAATATATTCAAAATGTTATTCACCTTATATTTTCATTTTCCTTCTAATATATTTAAAATACTTTTTATAATTATTTATCACACTTTTTCCTATACTTAATAATATATCTTAGGGTGATTTATATGTCTATTGTAAAAACAGATATTAATTATACTTATGAAATTATGATGTCAAATATTTATGAATTAAATAACAAATTTTCTTTTTTACAAGTTCAAAATGCTGGATATAGTGTTTTAGGTAAGCAACTTCCTGTTATTAGATTACGGTAGAGGTTCTAAAAAAGTTTTTTATTCAGGTAGTTTTCATGCAAATGAATGGATCACAAGTGTTTTACTTATGAAATTCATTGAAGATTACTGTAGTTCTTATATTAGTAATTCTACTTTATATAATTATAATATTAGGGATTTATTTAAATCTTGTTCTATTTATATTATGCCTATGGTAAATCCAGATGGAGTTGATATTGTAAATCGGTGTATATCCTCCTGACAGCACCATATATAAAGTTACAGCTGAGCTTGCTAGACCGTATGCAACTATTCCTTTTCCTAGTGGATGGAAAGCTAATTTTAATGGTGTGGATTTAAAAAACTTCCAACCATTCTCTCAAAGTCTTGTATATGTTTAATTACACAACTTTGAGAGTTTTTTCTTTTTCATTTATTATCTCTTCAATTTTAATAAATTCGTCTAGATTTTCATTAATAGAATTTAGTCTCGAAAAGTTAAAATATATGTATATATTTTTGTCTTTATCAATCTCAATTTTATTTATTAATCTGTATAAAAACATTTTATCTGGCTTTTCAAATTTTAAAAAGTTTTCTATTAATTCATCTAATTCTTTTTCTTCTTTTGTATGATTTTTTGTTTCAATCTTATCTTCTGTTATAATTAGTTTTTGTTCTAATTCTTGTCTTTGTTCATTTAATTTCGTTCTTTCTAAACTCAACTTTCCAGATACTCTAATATAATCTTCTTCTTGCAAAACACCTTTTAATTTATCCATATACATCTTGTCTAAATTATTATTTATATCAGTTATTGCTCTATCAATTTGTTCAATTTTTTTCTTGTATCCTTCTCTAATATCAAGAGTTTTATTTTGATATTGTTCATATATTGAATAAAAAATTTCTTTATCAGCATATATTTGGCATATCTTTTGAACAACATAAATAATATGTTGTTCAAATTTTTCGTAGTTTAAATTTAACGGATAGCATCCTCTTTCTTTTGCATCACTACAAGTTATATATGGATGTGATTTCGAATTTCTTTTAGAGTTCTTTTTCAAAACAATCTGCAATTTTCTTTTGCAATGATAACAATAAAGTAATCCCCTTAATAAATAATCATATTTTAGTTTAGTATTTGTCCCTCTTCTTTCTATAATGCACTGTACTTTTTCAAATACATCTATGTCAATAATGGCTTCGTGGGTATTTTCAACTCTTATATGTTCTTCCTTATCAACTGTTCTAAATTTCTTAACTTTATATGATATGATAGATCTTTTATTTTGAACTGTATTTCCTATATATACTTCATTTTTAAGCATATTGCATAGTGTAACTTCATTCCAGTTATAATTTGTTTTATTTTCATCTTGAACTAATCCTGTTTTTCTATAACCTGTTGGAGATAGATATTTTTTATTATTTAAATAATTTACTATCTCAACACTTCCATGTCCATTTGCGTACATTTCAAAAATCTTTTCTACAACATTTCGTACTTGTTCATCAACAATTAATTTGTTTTTAATTGTAGGATGTCTTTTATAACCATAAGCCGGAATACTACACATATATTCTCCTTGCTTTTGTTTTTCCTTTAAAACACTTCTAATCTTCTTTGAAATATCTTTTGCATACATGTCATTCATTATAGCTTTAAAAGGTGTTATATCGTTATTTGTGCTATCTATATATGTATCTATTCCATCTGTTATTGCAACATATCTAATATTATTTTTGGGGAAATAGTCCTCTAAATAAAAACCCGTTTTGATATAATCTCTACCAAGTCTTGATAAATCTTTTGTAATTACCATATCAATGGTTTTATTTTCTATATCTTGCAATAACTCATTAAATGAAGGTCTATCAAATGTTGTACCACTTATACCATCATCAACATATTCTTTAATTAAACATAGATTATTCTCCTTTACATATCTTTGCAAAATTTTTCTTTGATTACCGATACTTTCGCTTTCTTGCTTGTCGCCATCTTCTCTTGATAGTCTGATATACATTCCGTACTTTAAAATTTTGACCTCTTAAATCCAGCATTTAACCTCCTATCCGTAATCATCTATGCTTATACTATAACGTGCTCAATAAAATTTTGCAAATATTTTGATATAATTACTTGTTTTTAATTTTCATGCTTTCCAAATAATCTTTAAAGACTAATCCTATCGTATCTTTAATATCTTGCTTATCTTCTGTAAAAATACAATATGTATTAAACTCTAATCTATTATCTTTTGTGTTAATATTGTTCTCATTCATTGAATCCTCCTAACCAAACCTAAATTAAGAATTGTTATTTGGCTAGGCAAACGAACAAGAAAACCGCAGGCGTACTTTTGTACGCCAAAGGATTTTCGCAGTGAAGTTTAACAACGTCAAATGGCGATTATTAATTTAGGTTAATACAGAATATTAAAGAAAATGGCTAAATATGACACTTAAATCAAGTGTGTTTGTCAATGTACATTTTTACCCATACATATAGGTAAGAAGTTTAAAAATTGTCCCGATTTTCAGAATTTTTATATCTCTACTATTAACAACAATCGAAAATTAAAAATCTTATGGGCAATATTAAAATTTTTTTCTTTTAATATTAACAGCAGTTAAAATTTAAAAAAATTATCCTTTCTAATATAAACAGCAATTGAAATCTAAAAATCTTACGGGTAAATTTAAATTTTTATATTTTTCCTCCTAATATTAATAGCGATTCAAAATCAAAAACGTTATGGACAAAATGAAAAAATTTTTTCTTTCTAACCTTAACAGCACTTTAAATTTAAAAATATGACGGGTAAAATGAAAAAAATTTAAAATTTTAACAAAAAAATAAACATGTGGTTAATTCCACATGCCTATAAAATAAATATCTTTATATTATATTTCTCGTTTAATACACTCAAATACCAAATTTATTGCATCAGCAAATCCAATCTTATAAAATTTTTCATTTTCATAAGATCCAATCACATTTACTTTATCAATATAACTTTCCAAGCTGTCTTTTACTTTAGATTTTGATATATCATCATCTGATAAATCTTCTAATTTATCTAATAGCATTTGATAAGTATCATTATCTTTTGTTAATTCTTTAATCCTTCTTTTATCATATTCATTAAAAGCACAAATATTTTCTTCTTTGCTTACAAATAATTGATTTAAAATACTTTGTTCATTCTCCATTTCTACTACCTCCAAATATAAATTTACTAGTAGTATAACGTGATCTGTTTAATTTGTCAGCGCCCTTTTTGATTTTTTAGTTCCAACCTGTAGTATTATTTTGCATTTGTATACGTGTATTATCAATATTATTTTTTAATTTTTTTCTGTTTTCAAATGCTTCATCAATTATTATTTTAAAGTTACTCATTGCATAATCCCAATTATACATTTTACTATATCCACTCTTTATATTATCAGCTAATCGAGCTGGTATATCATCATAAGAATATGTGTTATTGGCTCTCTGCATTTCTGGTAATAATATTCCTATAAGCCCTGAATTTCCGTTAATACTTCCTCTAAGTCCAGCATATATTTCCCAATCCACATGTTTTCTTGTTTTAGTATTTTTTCCAACTAATACAACTACTACAGAAGAATCTGAAATATATTCTTCTCTAATTAATCTTTTTATATATTTGTCGCTATTGTCTGAATCTATGTCATTATTCATTACAGATTTGTTTATCATAATATCTTTAAAATTATTATCAATATAATCTTTATATTTTTGATCATCTTTGTGATAATAACTTACAAAAACTTTGTGTTTTTCACTATCGTTAAAATAATTATACATTTTCATCTTCCTTTCCTTTTATAATTTCTGCTATTTCTTCTGCTATTTCTTCAATTGTATTTGTACTTGTACTTCTGGCAACTTTATCAGCTATAGATGGTGAATAATCTATAACTTCCTGTTTAGTTATGTTATGCCAAATTGGTAATAATAGTTGCTGATTTGAAATTGAACGAGTTATCAATCCATCAAGTTCATAATTTGTCCATCCTTTTTTTATAAAATTCTTTGAAAGTATTACTATACCAAATTTACTATTAGCAACTCCTTTATCAATTTTTTGTCTTAGACTATCTCCTATTTTTAGTTCAAATTCATCATACCAAACATTTAAGCTTTTATCTTTTAATGCATTTGCTAGTGGTCTTACAACTTCTTCTTTATCTTCTGAAGCATGGGATATAAACACATCATACTCTTTATCAGTATCGTCATCTAATTTATTTCCCAAAAATAATGAAGATAATTCAGAAACATTATATTTTTTTGCTGGTGGCATAGCACCTGGTAAAACTCTAACTGAACTTCTAACCTGTCCACTATATCCACCTAAATTAATAACTATGAACCATCTTCCATCATTTGGAACCACTACTCTATATGGTGAACTCTTTACATATCCACCGTAATATCTATATCTTCTACCGTTTTTATAATTATTGTAATTGCTAGTATCCAAAAGCAAGACATTTGCTGCATTTCCTCTCAATGTTACTTCAACTATATTGCCTCTTGATAAGTTCCCTAACTGATATACCGTATATTTCATTCTTTTCCTCCACGTCTTATCAATTTTGATTTAATTATTTAATAATACACTGTTAATTTTAAAATAATTTCTTTAGTTCTTCAGCAAATTGAACCATTTGCTTATTAGTTTCCTTTAAATCACAAATTAACTCATCATATTTTTTATATTTTTTTTGAATTTCTTGTGGAGATAATTCATTATTAGTCTCTTTTTCAATTTCTTGATTATACCATCTTCTATATTTTGCCTGCCATTTTGTTAAGTGAGGTCTTAGTCCATAGTTTAAGGTTTGAACTAAAACATTTTCTAATTTTTCTAAATCTTTATCTTTTTTTCTAGGTTCGATTTCTTTTAATAAATCCCTAATTATTCCAAATAATGAATACCAAGAATTATATACTTCTACAATAACATCTTTATCTTCCTCAAATAATAATCCTACTTTTCTTGTCATTATTTCTACCCAAGCTTTATGAGCTATTCTAGAAGTATCTTTGTTTTTTTCAATGCTTATATTTCCAATATTAGCTATACTTATATTCATCTCAACAACTTTAAATTTTTTAGCCAAAAAATATTTAAATATTTTATAAATTAAATAAATTAATATAAGCGTAATAATAATTAACCCAATAGCTACAATAACATTATCTACAGTTAATGTTATTGATATGGAATGCAAGTAATTTAATATATCCATACATTTTTCTCCTTTTAAGCTAAAATTATTCTAAATTCTTGAATCCCTCATATTCTTTAAATGCCAATAAATATAATGCCTTTAATAAGTCAGGATTTTTTTCTCTTAATTCATTTACTACTGTATCTGAACCAACTTGTAATTCTCTATTTTCTTCTATAATTTCATCAATTAGCTTTGGTAACTCCATGCATATCTTGTAAAAGGCTTCTTTATCTCCTGTAACTATTTCATAGAACTTGTCCATTGAAACACGTCTAATTCTTTCGTTTTCCATTCTTTCTCCATCTAGCGAAACCTTCCAAACTATGTTTTGACTATTTTTTGCTATAACTTCTACAAGGTAACATTCAGCTTTATTATCACTTGCAATTTTATTTAACATTCTCATATATGTTTTTTGTGATGAAGAAGAATTCATTGTATTATGCTTATTTTTCATTTCTACATATATTTTAGTTCCATCTTTCTTTGTATAAATAACATCAAATCCCTCTTTTGGAACTTCACAATTGTTTATATACTTAAACATATTTTGATGAAAATATCCAATAGCATTTGAATTTGTTTTATCTCTTTGTCTTACTAATTCATCTTTTATTACTTCTTCAAAGTCTTTACTATAAACTTTACTATCAAATACCATTTTTATAGGATCAACAATATTTGAATTAAATTTGCTTAAATCAATTCCATCTAAAGTTTTTTCGTATGTAGCAATTGTGTTTTTAATATGTTGTTTTAAATTTTCTCTTGTTATAAATTTAAGATTCCACATTTACACCAACTCCTTTATTTAATGCATTCATAATTGATATTCCTACTTCTTTTGCAAGTTCTACAGGTACAGCATTTCCTATTTGTTTATATATGTCATTCATTTTTCCTGAAAAGTTCCATTCATCAGGGAAAGATTGAATTCTTGCATATTCTCTAGTAGTAAAAGGTCTACTTTCATCTGGATGACATCTATCAGTTTGTTTCATCATAGGAGAACATGTCAATGTTAATGATGGCTCGTCCCATGAAATTCTTCTTGCTATTCCGGTTCTTCCACCACCCATAAAATAGCATGATTTCATATAATCTCTTGCAACATCATCAGGCAAATCTCTCCAGTATCCTCCAGGTGGTACTAGGTCAAATACTTTTTTCTTCTTTTCTGGATATTTTGCACCAACTGATTCTGGTACATTTTGTAGTACATCTCTCAAAACTGGTTTATAATCATGAGGCTCTGGATATTCAAACTTAACACTTTCTTTTAAATCATTTCTTGTTCCTATTATAACAACCCTTTGTCTTTTTTCAGCTACACCATAATCCCACGCATTTAGAACTTTCCATTCAACTGTATATCCTAAATCTTCAAAAACATCTACCATTGTTTGAATTGTTCTTCCACCATCATGTGTTGTTAATCCTTTAACATTTTCAGCTAAAAACATTTTAGGTTGTAATTGTCTTAAAAATTCTGCATAATAGAAAAACATTGTTCCTCTAACATCTTCTAAGCCTAGCTTTTTACCTGCATAGCTAAAAGATTGACAAGGATATCCTCCAGATAATAAATCTAATTCTCCCTTTTTTAAATTAAATTCCTTTAATAAATCCTTTTGAGAGAACTTTACAATATCCTCTTCAATCACATTCCAATTTGGTCTATTTAATCTTAATGTATCACACGCTGTTTTATCTATTTCTACTAATCCTATTTCCTCAAATCCTGCTTTCTCTAATCCTAATGCTAAACCTCCTGCTCCAGCAAATAATTCTATACATTTTCTTTTCATTAAATTTCGCTCCTTTAGTACAATTTTGTTATCCCTACTTTATCTATATATTCTAATAATTCTTGATGTTTTTCGCCATAAGCAAATGACTGTGGTGCAGTAAAATTATATTTTTGTTTTAAGATATCTAATTTTATTGGTTTATTTATTTCATAAACACTTTCTATTGGATAAGCATATTTTTCTTTATTAGTATTATTAAATTCTTTGTTTCCATATCCATCTATATTAATCTTGTTTGGAGTAACTACTGGTTGTTTTACCTTCAAAACATATTTAAGTTCCTTTATAGGTGTTGGAACATATACTATTATATAATCAAAATCTTTTTTAGGTTTTTTAGTTCTAAATTCATGATTTTTTATTTTGCTTAAAATTCTATTTATATGTATTTCTTTTATACTCATGAATACTGCACTAATCATATTAGCTATCCTCTTTCTTACAAAATCATATACACTATATCATAAAATCCAATTTTTTTCTACAAACTAACAGTATTTCTTACTATTTTTTCTCCATTCTTTATTTAATTCTTTTTCTTCACGTTCATCAATCTGCTCTTGCTCCACGTTAATTAAATATACTTTATCTTTAAAGCAACCTTTTTTCTTATTTTTTTGCTCTCTAGCAATTTCTATATCTTCAAATGATATATTTTTTGTTTTCATAATTGCATAAATCACTTCCATTAAATCAGCCAATTCTTCCACGCTATGTTCTTCAATAAATTCATGAGCTTCCTCGAAAAGTTTTTTATCTAATTCTTGTATATATTCATCATCATTTAAAATTTTATAGTTTGCTTTTCTTCCATCCATATTATTTATTTCTTCTGGTATTTTATCTCTTACTAATTTATTATAATTATATATCATTTTCATCATCTCCAAAAAGCATTATAAACAATTGTTCGTAGTTTGTCAATATGATTATAAATATTTTTAAAATTTTAATTTTTTATAAAATATTTACCCCAAATTTTGGAGAGCATTTTTTGATGCCCAAAATTCGCCAGCTTGGTGTTTTGACACCATTTTTGCTTTTTAGGTCAAAATCCCTAAAACCCTTTTTATCCCGCTGGGAGATATTTTTTAATCTAATTTTATTAGTAAAATGGATTATTTTTTTAGTAATATTATAAAATTTTTAATTCTAATTTGCATATAAACTTTCCAAAAATTCTTTAGTATATACTCTTTGATTTTTGTAATTTGATATGTATTTTCTATGACCTTTATTATTATTTTTATTATTAAATCTTATATTATTATCTTCCGTATTTTGATGTATAGCCTGTCCATTTTTTGATGGATATATATATCCATTATTTAATGGATATGGTACATCATTTATATAAATTTTCCTTTGAACTATTTGCTTGTTTTCTTTTCTAACCATTTCAACTTTTATATAATTTTTATCTCTTAAATCTGATATCCAACTTGAAACTGTTTTAGGATGTACTCCTAATTCTTCTGCAAAATAATTATTAGTTGCAAAACAATATCCTTCTTTACAAGCAAGAGAAGTTATCATTGCATATAGTAGTTTTTCATTTGCTTTTAGTTCTTTATTATATAGTATTTTTGATGGTATTATTGAATAATATCCTACTTTATTTTTTTGTTTTTCTTCCATTTTTCCACTCCAGTTCTAGCAGTAAAAACATAAAAAAATACAGAATATTTCTTTAATATCGAAATACTCTGTAATATAGATGATTACTGCATTTTAACATTTTATTTTTGTGGTTGGAAGTTTTTAAAGTTCACAGGTGTGGATTTAAATTTACAGTTTCCTGCTGAATGGGAAATGGCTAAAAAAATAAAATATAATTTAGGTTTTACTGGCTCTGCCCCACGTGATTTTGTAGGATATGGTCCTTTAACTGAACCTGAAGCTCTTGCAATTTATAATTTTACTCTTAAATATGATTTTAAATTAGTTATTACTTATCATACTCAGGGTAAAGAAATTTATTGGCAATTTGCTAATTTTAATCCACCTAATAGTTTCTACATTGGGACTCAATTTGCTAAAAGTAGTGGCTATAAATTAACTGATACCCCTTACAATTCAAGTTTTGCAGGCTATAAAGATTGGTTTATTCAAGATTATAATAAACCTGGCTATACTATAGAAGCTGGTATTGGAGAAAGTCCTTTGCCTATCTCACAATTTGATGAAATTTATAGAGATAATATTGGTATTTTAATTTTAGGAGCAGTGCTATAAAATTATTTTTTTAATATTTTATATTAATAAAGTGAACCCAAATTATTAAACTTTTAGTCTAATTATTTGGGTTCACTTCAAGCATAATGATATATTCTATTTATTTTTTTCTTTATATTACCTTGCAAATATTATTTAACCGGCCCTATTCTTTAGTTATCCATTTTACCAAATCTAAATTTGCTGGTTCTAATATCATTTCATTTTTAGGCATTACTCTAAATGTATAGCCATAATTTCCACCTGTTGTTAATTCTATTTTAGCTGTGAAATAGTATTTTCTTTGCTCTTCGTCAGAATCTGTTAATTCCATTGGTATTATACTAACATTTTCTACTATTCCATTTTCTAGTATCTTTCCATAATATACTTCTACTTCTATATTTTCTATGTCAATATTAGGAAGTTCCACTTCACACCCAACTTCTATTTTATTTCCTGCATCTATTGTTATATTATCGAAATTGTCTGTTTGTGTTATTTTGATGTCTTTCCAATTTCTATATAAGTCTTTTTTCCATCCATTATATTCTGCAACATTATCTATATCTAAATAATATTTTTTTGTTAATTTGGCAAGTGGCATATAATATTGGTTTGTATAATCTACCAACATTCTAGCAGTACTATATTTTCCTCCTGTTGATACAATTGAATTTTTCATAAATCCTATCCATTTTTGTGGTATATTACTGTTTTCTCTATTATAATAAGTTGGTATTATCTTTTCTTCTAATGTCCTATATAAGCTTTGGCTATCAGCTTGGTCTTGTGCTTCATAAGAATCATATTCACTATTATTTCCTATTGTCCAACCATTTTTTTGGTTATATCCTTCTGCCCACCATCCATCTAATACGCTAAAGTTTATAACTCCATTTACTGAGGCTTTTTGTCCACTTGTTCCAGATGCTTCCATTGGTCTTCTTGGATTATTTAACCATACATCAACACCACTTATTAAATATCTTGACATTGCTATGTTGTAGTTTTCTAATAAGAATATTTTTCCTTTAAATTGTGGCATCATTGATACTTGGTGTATAAATTTTATTAAGTCTTGTCCTTCTTTATCTGCTGGATGTGCTTTTCCTGCAAATATTAATTGAACTGGTCTATCTGCATTATTTAATATTTGTGTTATTCTTTCTAAGTCTTTAAATATTAATGTTGCTCTTTTATATGTTGCAAATCTTCTTGCAAATCCTATTGTTAGTGCATTTGGATTTATTTTTGATACAATTTCATTTATGTCTTCATAACTATATCCTGAACGTCTTAATCTTTCTGTTGTGTTTTCTTTTACTAATTTTAGTAATTTAGCTTTTCTTTCATTATGAACATTCCATAATTTTTCATCTGGTATTGTATTTATTTTTTCCCAAACTTTGTCTTGATACATGCTGTCTTGCCAATATGGCATTAAATATTGATTGTATAATTCTTTCATTTTTGGAGCTAACCATGAACATGTATGAATACCATTTGTTACATATCCAATTGGTGATTCATTTGCAGCAATATTAGGCCATACATCTCCAAATAGTTCTCTTGATACTGCTCCATGTAATTTACTTACACCGTTTTTCTTTCCAGCAATTTTTAAAGCTAGTATTCCCATATTAAATCCATTTTCTAGTTCTTTTACAGGTTTCATTCCTAGTTTTAAGAATTCTTCTCTTGATAATCCTAATCTTGGCCAGAAATCTTTAAAATATCTTTCTACTAAATCTAATGGAAATATATCATTTCCAGCAGGTACTGGTGTATGTGTTGTAAATACTGTTTTTGAGCTTGTTATATCTTTTGCTACTTCAAAAGATACTTGTTTTTCTGCTATTATATTTTTAATTATTTCTAAAGTTAAAAACGCTGAATGTCCTTCATTCATGTGATATACAGTTGGATTTAATTTTAAATATTTTGTTAATAATTCAACTCCAGCTTGTCCTAAAACTATTTCTTGGCGAATTCTCATCTCTTGATCTCCACCATATAATTTTAGTGTTACATCTCTATCTTCTGGATTATTTTTTTCTATATCAGAGTCTAATAAATATAATTTTATTCTACCTACATTTATGCTCCATACTTTTAAGTATAATCTTCTTTTTGGGAATTTTACATATATTATTAGATCTTCTCCAACTTCATTTTTTACTGGATTAATAGGTAAATCATATAAGTCTATTTCATTATATTCACATTGTTGTTGACCTTCTCCATCTATTTTTTGATTAAAATATCCATCTTTATATAATAATCCTACAGCAACTAATGGAATACCTAAATCACTTGCTGATTTTAAATGATCACCTGATAATATTCCTAATCCACCTGAATAAATTGGAATAGTTTGATCTAATCCATATTCAGCTGAAAAATATGCTATTAAATCTCCTTTTTCTTCAGGATAATTTTTTGAAAACCATGTATTTTTGCTATTCATATAATCTTCAAATTCTTCAACTATTTTGTCATATTCTTTTAAAAATGTTACATCTTTTGCAGCATCTTCTAATTTTTCTTGTGATACATGTTTTAAAAATTTAACTGGATTTTTATTAGATTGTTCCCATAAATCCATATCGATTCTTTGAAATAAACGTAAAAATTCTGTATTCCATGACCACCATAAATTATTTGCCACTGTTGCCAATTTGCTTATTCTTTTTGGCAATTGTGGATTAACTGTTATTCTATTAAATAAATACATTTTGTATTTCCTCCTTCGTATTTTCCTGCGTCTTTTCTTCTCGTAATTTTACATTTCTATTATCTATTAAATAGTTTTTTTTGTCAATAATTTTAGCTGAATTTGCTAATTTAAAACTTAATGATTAGCTATAAAATCAATATATATTATTTTATGTAATGCCGCGTAAGCGATCAAACGAACAAGTGTGAGTGCGATTGGAGCAATCAACATACTAGTTATTTTTAATATGGAGATTGCGACGCACAAGGCATAATGAAAATAATATATATTGATTTTTATAACAAAACTAGTAGCAATTAAAAAATTCTTAAAATATCATTATATGTTATTATTAGTGATAATCCTATAAGTATAGCAAAACCTAACATTTGAATCCCAATTTCTGTTTCTTGTTTCATTGGTTTTCTTCTTATTGCTTCTATAATTAGAATTAATATTTTTCCACCATCTAGTGCCGGTATTGGAAGTAAATTTGTTATTCCTAATGATATTGATATTAATGCCATCATTTGTAAAAATTCACTTATTCCATTTGTTTTAGCTACAACTTCTGATATTCCAACTGGTCCCATCATTTGATTTATTCCAACATTTCCTGTAAATAATTGTTTTAAATTATCTCCTATTTCACTAATAAATTCTGTTGTTTGAATTCCTCCATTTATGCATCTATTTAAAAAATTATCTTCTGCATATTTCATGGTAATACCTAAATAATATTTATGTGAATCATTTTGTAATGTTACTTCTGTAGGTTTTATACTGTATTCTTCTATTTTTCCATCTCTTTGAATCTTCAATTCTATATTTTCGCCATTGTTTTTAGACATTATTTTATCTATATCATATTTGCTATTTACTTTTTTATTATTTATCTCAATAATTTTATCTCCAGCTTGCATCCCTGCTATTTGTGCAGCATATCCTTCTATTGTTGTTTCTAATTCATTTGATATATATGGTCCTGTTGATATTGCTAATATAAAATAAACACAAAGTCCAAATATAATGTTTACAGTTGCTCCTGCTGCTACTATTGCTATTCTTTTTGGAATACTTGCTTTAGAAAAAGAACCTTCATTTTCTGATTGTTCTTCTTCTCCTTCCATACTTATAAAACCACCTAATGGTATCAACCTAAGTGCATATTTAGTTTCTTTTCCTTGTTTTTTCCATATTGTTGGTCCAAAGCCAATTGCAAATTCATTTACTTTAACTTTGCACAATTTAGCAATTGTAAAATGACCTAATTCATGTATAAAAATTAAAAATCCTAATAAGATTATTATTTTTATTGCTATTAACAAAATATTTAGCAATTTCTTCCTCCTTATAGAAATATAATTAATCCAAACTACTTCTAATTACTATTGTAAATAGAAATATTTTGGATTTTATTTAATTTATAATAATGTAAATAATGCATATGCAAATGGTGCTAAAAATATTAAACTGTCTATTCTATCTAGCATTCCACCATGCCCTGGGATCAAATTACTGTAATCTTTTATATCTACATATCTTTTTATTGATGATGCAGCTAAGTCTCCTATTTGACCAACTAAACTTAATATTATTCCTATTCCTGCTATAAATGTATATGAATAATTCATGCCAAAATATTTATTTACTACATATGTATAAATTAGCATTAATATAATTGCTCCTAAAGTTCCACCTATACATCCTTCTATTGATTTTTTAGGGCTTACTGCTGTGTATTTATGTTTTCCTATTGCCATTCCTACTACGTATGCAAATATGTCTGTTCCCCATGCTGCAATAATTGCATACCAAATTAATATTTTTCCATTATTCATTCCATCTATAAGTGCAACAAACATCATGAAAAATACCACATAAAATATCCCTATAAAAGTATATGCAATATCTTTAAAATTAGTCTTCATATCTGTTGCAATTACTTGTGCAAATAGTATTGTTAATATTGTTGGTACAGCTAATGTTACTACCATATTTAAACTTTCTACTGGTATTATATGTATAAACGCTATACTAAAACAACTTACATACCCTAACCATCTAACTGGTTTTGATACTTTTTCTACTGCATTAAAATATTCACTCATTGCAAGTAATGCAATAATTGCTAATGCAATATCTACTACAATTTTATTTCCTATTAATAATACTGCTAAAACTAATGGAAATCCTAATAAACCTGATGTAATTCTTTTTATATCCATATTATCCTCCGTATATCGAGCTTAATTTGCTCCAAATTTTCTTGTTCTTTTTTCATATTCTATTATAGCTTCATCTAAATCTTGTTCTGTAAATTCTGGCCAGTTTTTATCAACAAACAAAAATTCTGTATATACTAATTGCCACGGTAAGAAGTTGCTTAATCTTAATTCTCCACTTGTTCTTATAAGTAAGTCTGGATCTGGCATTCCTTTTGTATATAAATTATCTGAAACAACTTTTTCGTCTATATCTTCTATTTTTATCTTTTCATCTTTTACATCTGTTGCTATTTTCTTTATAGCTTTTATTATTTCATCTCTTCCACCATAATTTAATGCTATATTAAATGTTACACCTGTATTATTTTTGGTTCTATCCATACATTTTAATATACTTTTTTGCATTCCTTCTGATAAAGCTGTAATATCTCCTAAAACTTTTACTCTTATGTTTTCTGTATCAGCTCTTTTAGAATAATCATCTAAATATGTTTGTAAAAGTAACATTAATGCACTTACTTCTTCTTCTGCTCTTTTCCAATTTTCTGTTGAAAATGCATAAACAGTTATATATCCTAATCCTATTTTATTTGCATATCTAACTATCTTTTCTAAAGTTTTAGCTCCTTCTTTGTGTCCATAACTTGCTGCTTTTCCTCTAGCTCTTGCCCATCTTCTATTGCCATCCATAATTATTGCGATATGTTTAGGCATATGTTCTTTATTTATTTCCATGCTATTCTCCCTTTTTATTTATTTCGATTTTGAATGTATTTTGCTAATTCTTTTAAGAATATTGCTTTTTCTCCATATTTATCTAATTCTTGTATTGCTTCATTTGTAATATTTTCTAAAATTTCTTTGGATTTTTGTAAACCATATTTTGAAACATATGTGCATTTTTTCATTTCTTTATCATTTCCAACAGGTTTTCCTAGGACCTTTTCGTCTCCTTCTTCTGATAAAATATCATCTTTTATTTGAAAAGCTAATCCTATTTTTTCTGCATATATTGTTAAACTTTTTGCATCTTCTTCACTTGCATTTGCTAATATTGCTCCCATTCTAACACATAGTTTTAGTAATGCTCCTGTTTTATTTTGATGTATATAATCCAGGTCTTCTGTTGTTATATCTTTTCCTTCATATTCTGTATCTACATATTCTCCTGCTATCATTCTATCCACTGCATTTGAAAATTCATTAAACACTTTTATTTTATTATTTAAAATTTCTTCTTGATTTTTTTCAGTTTTACTTTCTTTAAGGCTTTGTTGTAAGTCTTTGCTTATTATTATATATGCATTATTTAAAAGACTATCACCTGCAAGTATTGCTGTTGCTTCATTAAATTTTTTATGGTTTGTTAGTTTTCCATGTCTAAAATCATCATTATCTATTCCTGGTAAATCATCATGTATTAGTGAAAAATTGTGTACCATTTCTATTGCAATTGCATATGGCAAACATATTTCTATATCTTTTTTAAATATTTCATATGTTGCTAATACTAGAATTGGTCTTAGTCTTTTTCCACCTGCCATCAAGCTATATTCGACTGATCTATTTAATATATATTCTAGACATTCTTGCTTTCTTACTTTTTTTTCTAATTCCTTATTAATAAATTCTTGGTAATTTCTTAGTTGGTCTTTAAAGTCCATAGTTAGTCTCCTTTTATATATTAAACTAGATTTTTATTATACAGACATTACTTCTTTTTCTTTTGTTTCTGCTATTTTGTCAATTTCTTCAACATATTTGTCTGTTAATTTTTGAATTTCATTTTCAGCACCTTTTAATTCGTCTTCTGTCATGTCTCCTGCCTTTTGGTCTGCTTTTGCTTTGTCTATTCCTTCTCTTCTAACATTTCTAACTGCTACTTTTGCTTCTTCTGCCATTTTCTTTACATCTTTTACTATTTCTTTTCTTCTTTCTTCTGTTAATTCTGGGAAGGTCAATCTAATTACTTTTCCATCATTATTAGGGTTAATTCCTATGTCTGATGCTAATATTGCTTTTTCTATTTCTTTTAATACACTTGCATCCCATGGTTGTATTACTATTAATCTTGCTTCTGGTACTGATACTGCTGCAACTTGATTAATTGGTGTTTGTGTACCATAGTAATCTATTTTTACTTTATTTAATATTGCAGGGTTTGCTCTTCCTGCTCTTATTTCTGATAATCTTTCATTATATGAGTTTATTGCTTTTTCCATTTTTTCTTTTAAATTTGTATAATCCATTTTATATCCTCCTTTTAAGATTTAATGTTTTACATTAATCTTATTTTAATTTTTATATTTTTGTTTTATTACTTTTTATTACCTGAATTATTTTACTATTGTTCCTATTTTTTCTCCTTTTACAGCTCTTACAATGTTTTCTGGATCTTCTATTGCAAATACTAATAATGGCATTTTATTGTCTCTACACATTGCAGTTGCTGTTGAATCCATAACTTTTAAATCTCTTTCTAAAACTTCCATGTATGATATTTCTTCGAATTTCTTTGCATTTGGATTTATTGCTGGATCATCATCATATACTCCATCTACTGTTTTTCCTAATAAAATTATGTCTGCTTTTATTTCTGTTGCTCTTAATACTGCTGCTGTATCTGTTGTAAAATATGGGTGTCCTGTACCTCCTGCAAATATTACTACTCTACTTTTTCCTAAGTGTTTTTCTGCTTTTCTTTGTATAAATGGTTCTGCTATTTCTCTCATTTCTATTGCAGTTTGTACTCTTGTATAAATTTCTCTTGCTTCTAATGCGTCTTGTAATGCTAACCCATTCATTACTGTTGCTAACATTCCCATATAGTCTGCTGTTGTTCTTTCCATTTGGTGTCCGTTTCTTCCTCTCCAGAAGTTTCCTCCACCTACTACTACTGCAACTTCTACACCCATTTCTACTATTTCTTTTATTTTATCACAAATATTACCTATGGTTTCTGCATCTACTCCTGTTCCTTTTTTTCCTGCTAATGCTTCTCCACTTAATTTTAATAATACTCTTCTGTATTTTAGATCTGCCAAAATACCCACTCTCCTTAATTTCATTTTCTTGCTTATTTTATCATAGTTTATAAAAAAATACATCATTTTTTTGAGATTTTATTAATATTTTATAAGTAAAATTTTATACAATAATAAAAACCGCAAATGAATTAAATTCACTGCGGTTTTATTTATTGTTATTTTAAATTTTTTAAACTATCTTAAAATGATTTTTTGCTCCGTCCCCAAAATCATCTTATTGTAATTGTTTCATTACTTCTTCAGCAAAGTTTTCTTCTTTTTTCTCTATTCCTTCACCTTTTTCAAATCTTGCAAATTCTGTTACTTCTGCATTATGTTCTTTTAATAATTGAGAAACTTTTTTGCTTGGATCTTTTACGAATTCTTGGTCTACTAAGCATATTTCGCTGTAGAATTTACCAATTCTTCCTAATACGATTTTTTCTGCAATTGCTTCTGGTTTTCCTTCATTCATTGTTTGTGCTTTTAAGATTTCTTTTTCTTTTTCTAATCTTTCAGCTGGAACTGAAGCTTCGTTTAAGTATTCAGGTCTTGCTGCTGCAATTTGCATACATACGTCTTTTGCAACTTCTTTATCTCCTGATTTCATGTTTACTAAAACTGCTATTTTTCCATCACCATGGATATATTTTTCAACTAATCCTTCTGATTCAAATCTAGCAAATCTTCTAATATTCATGTTTTCACCAATTGTAGCTATTTTTCCAACTAATACTTCATTAACTGTTTTTCCTGGTTCTTCAATTGAATCTTGTGCTAATAATTCTTCTACATCTTTTGGATTTTTTTCAGCTACTTGTTTTGCTACATTTGCTACAAATGTTTTAAATTCTTCATTTTTAGCAACAAAATCTGTTTCTGCATTTACTTCTACTACTGCTCCAACTTTTCCGTCTTCTGATACATATGCTTCAACTAATCCTTCTGCTGCAACTCTTCCTGATTTTTTAGCTGCTTTTGCAATTCCTCTTTCACGTAATAATTCGATTGCTTTTTCCATATCTCCATCTGTTTCTGTTAAAACTTTTTTGCAGTCCATCATCCCTGCTCCTGTTTTTTCTCTTAGGTCTTTTACTTGACTTGCAGTAATCATATTATATTCCTCCTTTTATTATATAACTAATATACTAATAGAGAGTAGAGCAGAAAAGCTCCACCCTCTTTTTATTTAATATAAATAGGTTTTATTAAATTATTCTGTTACTTCTTCAGCTTCTTCGTTAGCAACAACTTGTTCAATTGTTGTTGTTTCTTCTTCTACTGATTGTTCTTCTTGTTCAGCTTCAAAGCTTTCACCTTGTTTTCCTTCAATAACTGCATTTGCCATAACATCAGCTATTAATTTAACTGCTCTTATAGCATCATCATTTCCAGGAATTACATAATCCACATCTTCTGGATTACAGTTTGTATCTACTAATCCAACTAATGGAATTCCTAATTTTTTAGCTTCTAATACAGCTATTCTTTCTTTTTTAGGATCTACTAAGAATATTACTCCTGGTAGTTCTTTCATGTCTTTGATTCCACCAAGGTTTCTTTCTAATTTTTCCATTTCTTTCTTTAATAATATTACTTCTTTTTTAGGTAATACTTCAAATGTACCATCTTCTGCCATTGTTTCTAAGTCTTTTAATCTTTTAATTCTTGTTTGGATAGTATCGAAGTTTGTTAACATTCCTCCTAACCATCTTTTATCAACATAGTACATTCCACATTTTAAAGCTGCTTCTTTCATGCAGTCTTGAGCTTGTTTTTTAGTTCCAACAAATAATATTGTTTTTCCTTCTTCAGCTTGTTCTCTCATGAAGTTATATGCTTCATCTAATTTTTTTGATGTCTTTTGTAAATCGATAATATGGATACCATTTCTAGCTTGGAATATATATTCAGCCATTTTAGGATCCCATCTTCTTGTTTGATGTCCAAAGTGAACACCTGCTTCTAGTAATTGTTTCATTGCAACTACTGCCATTTTTAATTCCTCCCTTTTTGTTATTCTTCCGCCTAAGTTTCTCGTTTTTTAGGACCTAACTTTTAGGCACTTCCCGTAAAACTAGCTTATGACGTGATTAATTACGTTAGCTATTATACCAAGATTTTTGTTAAAAATCAACCCTTTTTCCATATTTTGTGCATATTTGTGAATTATCATTCCGTTATTTTAAACATATTGTGCAAAATATGTCAATTTATAACATATTATGTATTAATAGAATATAATATTTATTTATTATTTTCTAGGTATTCAATTTTAGAAAGGAGGGTTTTTATGTCAAAAAGAACAAGTACAATACTATTCTTCTTTGTTTTTTCATTATTTTTAATGTTTTTTTATTGCACTTCTTTGGCATTTGGTCCTTCAAATGAAAATCTTTATCAAGGAATTGATATTAGTTCTTGGCAAGGTTATGTTAATTTTTCTGCTGTGAAAAAATCTGGAATTGATATTGTATATATAAAATCAAGTGAAGGAATATCATATGTTAATCCTTATTTAGAATATAGTTACAAAAATGCTAAATCTAATGGGCTAAAAGTTGGATTTTATCACTATGTTACTGCTAAAAATACAATACAAGCTCGTAATCAAGCCATTTTTTTTGCTAAAACTATTTTGGGAAAACAATTTGATTGTAAGCTTGCAATGGATTTTGAAGATTTTAGTAGTTTATCAAAATATGAAGTTAATCAAATATCTAAAGTATTTTTAAATACATTGCAATCATTATCTAATTCACAACCTATCATTTATAGTAATTCTTATTCTGCTAGAACCATTTTTGATAAAAGTTTAAATTCTTATCCTCTTTGGGTTGCAAATTACGGTGTTACTTCCCCTAGCAATAATGGTAAATGGCAATATTGGCAAGGTTGGCAATATACAAGTTCAGGTAGAATAAATGGTGTTTCAGGTAATGTTGATAGGAATGTTTTTACTTCTGATATTTTTGTTACTAATTCTTCTATTTCAACTTCTCCTACTTCATCATCTTCTTCAATTATATATACTGTAAAACGTGGCGATACTTTAAGTGCAATTGCTTTAAAATATAAAACTACTGTAAGTTCAATAGTTGCTCAAAATTCTTTTATAGTTAATCCAAATTTGATTTACCCAGGACAAAAAATTTCTATTAGTTCAAATATTAATTTTGGAAGTTCCTCTACTAGCACTAAATACTACAAAATAAAATATGGTGATACTTTAAGTCAAATTGCATCTAGATTTGGTACTACAGTATCTAAAATTGCTAGATTAAATAATATTTCTAATCCGAACCTTATATATGCTGGAAGAACTATTCTAATTCCTAGTAGGTAACTACAATTAATATTTAAAAAAAGGAATAAAAATAATTTTTTATTCCTTTTTTATATTTTATAATGTTGCTCCTATTATTCCAGCTTCATTTCCTAATACTGCTGTTTGTATATTTATCTCTTTTCTAGGATTAAACAACATATCTTCTTTTAATATTGTTTTTTTTACATCTTGTAGCAATACTTCGGAAAAGTATACAAAGCTTCCACCAATTCCAATTGCTTCTGGTTCAAAAATATTTACTAAGTTTGCTATACCTACACTTAAATCTCTAATGTATTGTTTTCTAACTTTTTCTATTTTAGCATAATCTTTACTTTCTTTTGTTGTGTCTTTTAAAATTGCCATTAATTCTTTTCCACTTGTTTTATCTTCTAACCATAGTTCGTTCCTTAAATTATCCTTAAAAGCTCTCATTGAACCATACTTTTCGAAACATCCTTTTCTTCCGCAATTACACTTTAATCCATTTTCTTTTATTACCATATGACCAAATTCACACCCTGGATATTCCCCAGTTTCTAATAAATTTCCATTTATTATTACTGCTCCACCAATTCCTGTTCCTAATGTCATAAATAATATTCTATTATATTTTTTTAATGCTCCATATTTATTTTCTGCTAAAGCTGCACACTTTGCATCATTACGTATTTTTATTGGTAAATTTATTTCTTTATTAATTGCATCTACTATATTATAATCTTTTAGTCCTAAATTTACAGATTTAATAATTTTATTTTGATTTACTGTTCCTGGTATTGCGATTCCTATTTCTGTTATTTTGTAATTATTTTGATATTCTTTTACATTATCTATAATTGTTTCTTCTATTGTTTTTTTTATTAGTCTATTTGCAATTCCTCTTAACTTTTTTTCTCTTTTATCCAAAATTTTTCCATCTTTGTCTACAACTCCTATTGCAATGTGGCTTCCTCCTAAATCTATTCCTATTTTCATTTATTTCCCTTTCATTTTATATTTATATAAAAAGACTGATAGTATTTCTACTTTCAGCCTTTTTGAATTTTTTATTTTTTCGTGTTTTAAAATGATTTTTTGCTCCGTCCCCAAAATCATTAGCCAACTCCATACGCTGAGAATAAGAAATTTCCCATATATACTTGGATACAAGGTACTAATACTACTAATACAAAGAATATTAATACTACACCTACTATTGCATATACTACTTGTGGTAATGCTTTCATTATCTTTGTCATTATGTTGTCTATATCTATTTCCATATATTCAACTAATTTTTCCATCATTTCTGATAAATCTGTTTGCATACCTATTTTTAACATTTCTGTTACCATTGGTTTTGACAATCCTGCTTTTTCAAATGGTTCTATCCATGATGTTCCCATTAATATATTATTTATTGATGTTTCAATCATTGATAGCATGACATAGTTTTTTGCTACGCTTTTACTTACTTCTAATGCTTCTTGAATTCTCATTCCATTACGTAAGTTTAGTAACATTGCCTTCATTAATCTTGAAAAATCTAAGGCATATATAAGTTCTCCAAATATTGGCATTTTATATTTAAAATAATGAAAATTATATTTTCCTCTTGGTGTATTTATATATACTATAATTGCTACAACAATTGCTACTACAATAAATGTTGGTATATACCAATATTGAATAACTTTGTTTAAGAAGTCTGCAAACCATAATGTAACTGCTGGTAGTGTGTCTTGTGTTCCCATTTCATCAAATACATTTTGAATTGCTGGTATTGCTACTAATGTTCCTACAACTAGCATTACAAGTAATAATACAAATTGTACTATATTAGGTATTAAGATTGATCTTATCTTTCTATTTAAACTTTCTGATTCATCTAAGTATTGAACTGCTTGTTCTAGTGATTTTGTTAATGATCCAGATAATTCACCAACTTTTATCATATTTATATAAATATAAGGAAATACATTTGAATAATATTCCATTGTTGTATACATATTTTCACCAGCTTCTACCCCTGCAAGTATATCTTCTAGTATTCCTTTAAATGATACATTTTCAGTTCCTTCAATAATTGTACTTAAAGCATGAATATTATTAAAGTTGGCCTTTTTTAACAAGTAAAAGTTCTGTGTAAATACAACCACATCTCTTGTTGTTATTTTTTCTGTTTTAGCAAAATATAAATTTATTTTTTCTTTTGTTGTAAGTGTTTTTGGCTTTCCTGCTATTTGTGTTGTATTAACATTTTTCATTATTTCTTGAATATCTGTTACATTTTTCTTTTTCTTTTTTGGTGCACTGTTTTTTCTATATGCCATTTGTTCTATAGATATTGGAAGTAAATTATTTTCTTTTAAACTTTTTATAAGATATAATCTACTTGATACTTCAACTTTATTTTTTACAATTACGCCTTTATCTGTCATTGCTTTATACATATATGTTGGCATAAATTTATCCTCCTTCTATTAAAGTTTTCTATCTCCTTTTTTTATCTTTAGTTGCATTATTGTTCTATTTAATATTTCTTGATTTTTCTCTTCTATTTGTGCTTTTGCTTGATCTAATGTTATTTTATTTTCAACAAATAATTCTGCAAGTGAATTTATTAATCCTATACTTCCTTTTTCTAAGTTACTTTGTATAGCATCTTCTATTTCTGATACACTTAATTTTTCTTTACGAATAATACCTGCTACTATGTTATCTACAACCATTACTTCTGGTACTAATACTAATTTGCCATCTCTTCCTTTTAATAATCTTTGTGATACAACAAGTTTTAATAATGCTGATAATAAGTATTTAATACTTGCTTGATCTCTTACTTCGTAGAAGTTTATCATTCTGTCTATTGTTTCTGCACAAGATTTTGTATGCAATGTTCCTATAACTAAATGTCCAGATTCTGCCATTTCTATTGCTGCTTCCATTGTTACTTTATCACGAATCTCTCCTATTACAAGAATATCACAGTCTTCTCTTAATGCGTTTTTAACACCATCACTAAATGTTAAAGAATCTCTACCTTTTCCCACCTCTTTTTGTACAATTAATGACATTTTAGAATGATGCTTATATTCTACTGGATTTTCTAGTGTTAATATTTTCTTATTTTGATTTTCATTTATATAATCTATTAATGAGTTTAATGTTGTTGTTTTACCAGAGTTTGTTTTACCTGTTACTAATATCAATCCTTGTGGTTGATATGACATTCTTCTAACTATATCAGGTATTCCTAATGATTCATATGGTGGTAATTCACTTTTTATTAATCTTAGTGTGCAAAGTGGCACTTCATCTGTTAATGATATATTTACTCTTAAACGTATATCTTTATATTCATAAGACATATCTAATTTTCTAGTTGTATTAAAAACTTCATCTTTATCTATATTCCCTCTAACTAAAAAATCATATATTTCGTTCATATCATCTGGTGTTAATATTTTTGTCCCTTTAACTGGTATCAAATCTCTTGATACTCTAAGCATTGGTTTGTTTCCAGGTACTAAATGTATATCTGAAGCATCTAATTCTATTGCTTCATCTAATATTTTATTCATATCCATACTCTTTTTCTCCTTTGCAAAATTAATAAATAAGTAATTTTTTATTTAGTTCTTCTAATGTTGTATAACCTTGTACAACTTTTCTTATTCCATCTACAACTAATGGTCTATATCCTTGTTTTAATGCTTCTTGTTTTATTTCTATACTAGATTTTCCTCTCATTATTTCAGTTTGAATTTCTTCTGTTACATTCAATATTTCAAACACACCTATTCTATCAAAAAATCCAGTATTATTACAATGTTTACATCCTATTGCATCATATGTCATTCCATTTAAGTTATATTCTACACCATATTTTTTACCTATTTTTTCTATTATTTGTTTTTCTTCTTCTGTAAATGGTCTTTCTTTTCTACATTTTGTGCATAATTTTCTTACTAATCTTTGTGATATTATAGTTGCTAATGTACTTGCTACATCATAATCTGAAAGTCCCATTTTTCTAAGTCTTGTTATAACTTCTACTGCATTTATTGTGTGAATTGTTGATAAAACATAATGTCCTGTTTGCCCTGCTTGTATTGCAATTTCTCCTGTTTCTTTGTCTCTTATTTCTCCAACTAAAATTATATCAGGGTCTTGTCTTAAAACTGTTCTTAATGAATCTGAGAATGATGCTCTTGCATCTATTTCTATTTGGTTTAGCCCTTCTATACGAATTTCAACTGGGTCTTCTATTGTTGTTATATTTATTTCTGGACTATTTAAATAATCTATAATACTATATAAACTTGTTGTTTTACCTTCACCAGTAGGTGCTGCCATAATTGTTATACTATTTCTTTTGTTAATACTTTTACTAAGTTCTTCTTCTGTTGCTGGAAATCCTAGATCAAATATATTACGTATATTTAAATTTTTCTTTAATAATCTTAAAACAAATTTTTCTCCATATACATTTGGTTGTGAAGATACACGAATATTATAATCTTCATATAATAAAATTCTACCATCTTGTGCTTCTTGCTTTTCTTGATGCATATTTGATATAGCTT
>OCHJ01000976.1_pt1 | contig 26527 bp, 30 predicted proteins | sample 1538381 | NCBI WGS metagenome assembly OCHJ01 (sample SAMN04571688, study PRJEB22368) | human gut metagenome | biome: human gut; material: stool | host: Homo sapiens | place: Luxembourg | collected 2012-06-29 | reverse complement strand
CGATCCGTAAGACGGCCATGAACCCCGACCGGGGCAACGGCCTGCGCATGGAGTACGGCTACATCCCGTGCGAGATGTTCAACGAGGCCGTGGCCTATGACATGGAGTACGCTTTGGCTGACGGCGCGGCGGCGCGTGCCGCCGAAGCGCTGGGCAAGGCGGAGGATGCGAAGTATTTCGAGGAACGCAGCCATAGCTACCGCAACTATTTCGACCCGCAGACGGGATTTATGCGGGGCCGGGATTCGAAAAAAGGCTGGAGGACGCCCTTCAATGCGTTCGCCTCGACGCACCGCGCCGACGATTACTGCGAGGGCAACGCCTGGCAGTATACGTGGCTGGCTCCGCATGATGTCGCAGGTCTTGTCGGATGCTTCGGCAGCCGGGCGCGGATGCTCGAAAAACTGGACTCGCTGTTCACGGTAAGCTCCGTGGTCGAGGGCGGCGAGACATCGCCCGACATTTCGGGCCTGATTGGCCAGTACGCCCACGGCAACGAACCGAGCCACCATATTTTGTACCTTTATACGATGCTGGGGCAGCCGTGGGAAACGGCCGACAAGGTTCGCGAGGTGCTCACGACGCTCTACCACGCCGCTCCGGACGGCCTTTCGGGCAACGAGGACGTGGGTCAGATGTCGGCCTGGTACGTCCTCTCGTCGCTGGGCATGTACGAGGCCGAGCCTGCGGGCGGAAGATACTGGTTCGGATCGCCCCTGTTCGACAGGGTCGAAATCACCGTCCCGGGCGGGACCTTCACGATTGTCGCCGAGAACAACTCCGCTGCGAACAAATATATCCAGCGGGTGTGGCTCAATGGCCAACCCTACACAAAGCCTTGGATCGGTCATGCCGACGTGATGAAGGGCGGGGAACTGCGCTTCGAGATGGGGGCCGAAGAGAAGGTGTGGTACTGTCCGGACGAGCCGGAGGCGTACGCCGACCAGCGGCCCGCGGAGGAGCAGCGGCTTTTTAAGTCGGAAGCGGTAGAGGGGGAGATCGCCCGCGTGTGCGGTCTTCTGACCAACGAACGCCTGCGGTGGATGTTCGCCAACTGCTTCCCCAACACGCTCGACACCACGGTGCACTACGGCGAGGACGAGGCGGGCAATCCCGATACCTACGTCTACACGGGCGACATTCCGGCCATGTGGCTCCGCGACTCGGGGGCGCAGGTGTGGCCCTACGTGCAGTTGTGTAAGGAGGACCCGGCGTTGCAGAAGATGATCGCGGGGGTGATCCGGCGGCAATTCAAACTCATCAATATCGATCCTTACGCTAATGCCTTCAACGTCGGCCCTACGGGTGACGGCGAGGATGTCGGCTATCCGGGCAACGATCAAAGTCCCTGGGTTTTCGAGCGCAAATGGGAGATCGACTCGCACTGCTATCCTCTGCGCCTTGCGCACCATTACTGGAAAACCACGGGCGACACGTCGGTCTTCGACGGGGAGTGGATCTCTGCGATGCGCAATATCCTGAAGACGCTGCGCGAGCAGCAGATGAAGGAGGGGCCGGGCGACTATATCTTCCTGCGCACGACCGACCGCCAGTTGGATACCCGCTGCCATGTGGGGCGCGGCAATCCGGTGAAGCCCGTGGGGCTGATCGTCTCGGCGTTCCGGCCCTCTGACGACGCTACGACCTTCGGGTTCCTCATCCCGTCGAACTTTATGGCCGTCACGTCGCTAAGGAAGGCCGCCGAGATACTGACGGCGGTGAACGGCGAGCGGGAGCTGGCCGCGGAGTGCACGGCGCTGGCCGGAGAGGTGGAAGAGGCGTTGCAGAAATACGCGGTGGTCGAGCATCCGGAGTTCGGGAAGATCTACGCCTTCGAGGTGGACGGATTCGGAGGCCGATTCCTGATGGACGATGCCAACGTGCCGTCGCTCTTGGCCATGCCCTATCTGGGCGACGTGGAGCGCACGAACCCTGTCTACGAGAACACCCGGCGGTTCGTCTGGAGCGAAGAGAACCCCTACTTTTGGAGAGGCCCCGCCGGCGAGGGCATCGGCGGCCCCCATATCGGGGTGGAGATGATCTGGCCCATGAGCATCATGATGCGGGCTTTCACGGCGACCGATGACGAAGAGATTCGCGACTGCATCTGCCAGCTGATTACCACCGACGCCGGAACGGGATTCATGCACGAAAGTTTTTCGCGCCACGATGCTGCGAATTTCACCCGCCCGTGGTTCGCCTGGCAGAACACGCTCTTCGGGGAACTCATATTAAAACTCGTAAACGAAAACAAGGTCGACTTACTTAATTCCATTGACTGACCGGAAAAAACCAAATAACAATGATAAAACCTGTTTCTTTGCTGTTACTTGCCGCCGTTCTGTGCGGCAGCTGCGGAAGCCGCACGGGGCGCACCGCGGCAACCTCCTGCGACGAACCTTCGGCGCGGCCTTCGGAATACGTCTCGACGCTCGTAGGCACGCACTCCGACTTCACGCTCTCGACGGGCAACACCTACCCGGCCGTCGCCCTGCCGTGGGGCATGAACTTCTGGACGCCCCAGACGGGCGAGATAGGCAGCGGATGGGCCTATACCTACGGCTCCCACACCATCCGGGGCCTGAAGCAGACCCACCAGCCCTCACCGTGGATCAACGACTACGGGCAGTTTTCCATCATGCCCGTGCGCGGGAAGGATAAGGTGGATGAAGAATCGCGCCAAAGCTGGTTTTCGCACCAGTCGGAGGAGGCACGCCCCTACTACTATTCGGTTTACCTTGCCGACCACGACATCAAGGCCGAGATCGCCCCGACCGAGCGGGCTGCGATCATGCGTTTCACGTTCCCCGAATCGGACGAGTCGGGGGTGGTGATCGACGCCTTCGACCACGGATCGTACATCAGGGTCATGCACGACAAACGGACTGTCGTGGGATACACCACGCGCAACAGCGGAGGTGTGCCCGACAACTTCAAGAACTGGTTTATCGTGCGCTTCGACCGGAAGATCCGGGATTTCCAGATCTATGACGGCACGAAGCCGGTCGGGGGAGAGCAGTTAGTCGGCGAACACGCCCTCGTGCGGGTAGGCTTCGAAACCCGGCGCGGCGAGCAGGTCTCGGCGCGCGTGGCCTCGTCGTTCATCTCGCAGATGCAGGCCGTGCAGAACCTCGAAGAGCTGGGAAAGGACGATTTCGAAACCGTAAAATCGAAAGCCCAAGCACGCTGGGACGAGGTGCTGGGACGCATCGAGGTTGCGGGAGGAACCGTAGATCAGTACCGCACGTTCTATTCGTGCCTCTACCGTTCGACCTTGTTCCCGCGCAAGTTCTACGAGATCGACAAGAACGGCAATATCTTGCATTACAGCCCCTACAACGGTGAGGTACTGCCGGGATACATGTATACCGACACGGGATTCTGGGACACCTTCCGCAGTCTGTTCCCGCTGCTCAATCTGGTCTATCCGTCGGTCAACGCCGAGATTCAAACCGGGCTGGCCAACGCTTACCGCGAGAGCGGATTTCTGCCCGAATGGGCTTCGCCCGGACACCGCGGATGCATGGTCGGAAACAACTCGGCATCGGTCGTTTCGGATGCCATCCTGAAAGGTGTCACCCCCGAGGAAGACATTGCGACGCTCTACGAGGCGATGCTCGCAGGACGCCGGAAGGTACACCCCACGGTGAGCTCCACGGGGCGCCTCGGACACGAATACTACAACACACTGGGATACATCCCTTACGATGTGGGTATCAACGAGAATGTCGCACGAACGCTCGAATACGCCTACGACGACTGGTGCATCGCGCAGGTGGCGAAAAAACTGGGAAAAACGAACGACGCTGCGATGCTGGAAAAGGCTTCGCAGAACTATAAAAACCTCTTCGATCCCGAAACGCGCCTGATGCGCGGACGCAATGCCGATGGGACGTTCCAGACGCCCTTCAGCCCCTACAAGTGGGGCGACGCCTTCACCGAGGGAAACGCGTGGCACTACACATGGTCGGTGTTCCACGATGTCGAGGGACTGATCGACCTGATGGGAGGACACAAAGGATTCACGCGGATGCTCGACTCGGTCTTCGTCGTGCCGCCCGTCTACGACGACAGCTACTACGGGTTCCGCATCCACGAAATTACCGAAATGCAGGTGGCCGACATGGGCAACTACGCCCACGGAAACCAGCCCGCGCAGCACATGATCTACCTCTACGACTACGCCGGGCAACCCCGTAAGGCGCAGTGGTGGGTTCGTGAGGTCATGGATCGCCTCTACTCGGCCAAGCCCGACGGTTACTGCGGCGACGAGGACAACGGACAAACCTCGGCGTGGTACGTATTTTCGGCCTTAGGGTTCTATCCCGTGTGTCCCGGCGCGGACGAATACGCAGTCGGATCGCCGCTGTTCCGCAAGGCCGTCATTCACCTCGAAAACGGCAATACGATCGAGATCGACGCTCCGGAGAACAGCTCCGAGAAGCGTTATGTCGGTAAAATGGCTATCGACGGAAAAGTATCGGAAAGGCCGTTCCTTAGCTATTCCACACTTCTGGAAGGTGCGAAGGTGCGCTTCGAGATGGAACCCGAAAAATAGCCTTCCCATGAAGATTCCGAATCCACATGCTGCCTTCATGGCCTTCGCCTGTGCGTTGTTCGCAGCATGCTCTCCGCAGCAGCCCTTCGTAACCTCCCCTGACGGACGCATCGCCGTATCTGTCGAAGCCGATGCAGGGGCGGGCGTGACCTATGCCGTCACGGTCGACGACAAGCCCCTGATACTGCCCTCGGCGATGGGACTCGCGGCATGCGGAACCTCGCTGCAGGGAGCGACGATAACAGGCGTATGGCACTCCTCCCACGACGAGCTGTGGACAGCCCCTTGGGGTGAGAACAAACGGCACCGCAACCGTTACAACGAAATGTCCGTCGAGTGCGGAAGCCGGAAAAAGCATGGCCTTCACGCTCCGCTTCCGCGCATTCGACGACGGAATAGCATTTCGCTACGAACTGGCGCAGCCCGATTCGCTGGCCGTAACGGACGAACTGACGGAATTCCGGTTCGCAAATGAGGGTCATACGATGTCGTGGTCCATACCCGGCAATTTCGAGACCTATGAACTTCAGTACCGCGAGCAGCCCGTCGCACGGATTACGGATGCAAACACGCCCTTCACGTTCCGCACTGGGGACGGAATATTCGGAGCCGTGCACGAGGCGGCCCTGTACGACTGGCCCGAGATGGTATTGAGGCGCGACAATGCGGGGGTGCTGAAAGCCGACCTCGCGCCCCTGCCCGACGGCGTGAAGGCGTACATTCCGGGACGCTTCACGACGCCCTGGCGCGCGATACAGATAGCAGACAGGGCCGTAGGCCTGATAAACTCGTCGCTGGTGCTCAACCTGAACGAACCTTCGAAGATCGAGGACACCTCATGGATCGTGCCCCAGAAATACGTCGGCGTATGGTGGGGAATGCACCTCGGAACGCAGGTATGGACGATGGGGCCGCGACACGGAGCAACGACACGGAATGCCATCCGGCACATCGACTTTGCTGCGGAAAACGGCATACAAGGAGTGTTGTTCGAGGGCTGGAACAAAGGATGGGAGAACTGGGGCGGAAACCAGCAGTTCGACTACCTCGAACCCTATGCGGATTTCGATCTGGAGCGGATAGCCGCCTATGCCCGCGAAAAGGGCGTGCAACTGTGGATGCACAACGAAACGGGAGGAAATATTCCCCAGTACGAAGCCGTCATGGAAGCAGCGATGAGGAGGTATGCCGAACTGGGGGTTCACACGCTCAAAACGGGATATGCAGGGGGATTCAAAGGCGGTTACCTCCATCATTCGCAGTATGGAGTGCTGCACTATCAGCGGGTCGTGGAAACGGCAGCGAAATACCGGATCATGCTCGACGTACACGAGCCGATAAAGGAGACGGGGATACGACGCACGTGGCCCAACATGATGACACGCGAAGGGGCGCGGGGCATGGAATGGAACGCATGGTCGGAAGGGAATTCGGCAGAGTATCTCACGACGCTGCCCTTCGTGAGGATGCTGAGCGGACCGATGGACTACACTCCGGGAATCTTCGACATCGACTATTCCACGGCGAAGGCCGACAAGGGACGGATCGAGTGGAACGGGCCCAACGCGGAATGCTGCATAAAGACCACGCTGGCACGGCAGATAGCAAACTGGGTGATCATATACTCGCCCCTGCAGATGGCCGCAGACCTGATCGAAAACTACGAGGGGCATCCCGCATTCCGGTTCTTCCGCGACTTCGACGCAGACTGCGACTGGTCGAAGGCATTGCAGGGAGAGATCGGCGACTATATCGTCGTTGCAAGACGGGCCAAAGACAGATACTTTCTCGGGGCAGGAACGGACGAGAAGGCAAGGACGCTCGTGCAGAAGCTCGACTTCCTCGAACCCGGGGTGACGTACACCGCGACGATATATGCCGATGCTCCGGATGCGGGGCGCAATCCGGAGGCATACCTGATCGGGAAGCGGGCGGTGACGGCACGAGATACCATACGCATCGAGATGGCTGAGCGGGGCGGGCAGGCAATAACTTTTATTCCGGCAGAGAAATAGAAGATGCCGGTGGCACGGGGAGGCCACGACGGAAAGCCGACAGGGAACAATGAGAAACGGGATCTGATCCATATCAGACCCCGTTTTTCGTATCAGGAACGATGTCGTCTTTTTTTACGCCTTTGTTGCATCTGCCGTTGCTGTTCCTCGTAAGCCCGCGTGTCGGCCAAATCCAATACCGTATCGACAATGCCAGAAATAGGATTGGCGGCATGGTTTTGCACTTCATGTTTCTGTTCCACGTGTTGTTCTGCGACCTGTTGCGCCTGTTTCGGTGCCGGATACAATTCATTGAAAACATTGGCCGAAAACTCTTTTCCCAGCACCGATCCGTTGGCGACGATGCCGTCGTTATGGTCAATGAAAGTCACGCCATAGATTCTGCCGACCGGATTGATGCGAAAGATCGCGTCGATGTTCTCCGCTTTGAGCAGTCGCAGGAACTCGTCCCGCGTATTGTTCGGGCTCATGGCGTCTTTGACTGTTTGCCGCAGCCGGTCGAGCGTCCCGTCCTGCTTCAGCGCACTTTTCGACCGCTCGTAATACTTTTGAAGGGCCTTGTAGCCGACATCCCGGCCGATACGGCTCGATTTGAACGGAGTGCCGATTCCATATCCGTCGTCGGTCAGGGCACCGTAGATGATCCCCGCATAATTTCTGCCGTCGATAGTTCCCGTACGTTCTTCGACCGAGACATTGAAGCGTTCCAGCAGCGTGCGAAACTCTCCATAGGACGAGCATTTGTAATTTCGCAGGCACGATCTCACGATGGATGAGATCTGCTGTTTGACATTGCCTTCCCTGTAGTTTACCTTATGCAATCCCACCTTGTCAGCCTGCTCCTGTCCCTTTACTGCCGGATGCAGGCCGTATTTCTGTTCCAAAGCCCGCAATACGGACATGGAGCGGTCGTATTCGTGCGAATCGCTGATTTTCCGACCCTGCTCATCGACGCGCAACGATACGATATGGAGGTGCTGCCGCTCGATGTCCTTATGCTTGAAGACGATATAAGGCTGGTTGCCGTAACCCATACGTTCCATATATTCCCGGGCGATATCCCGGAGTTGTTCATCGGTCGGCCTGTCTTCCGGCGAAGGGTTCAGCGAAGCATGGAAGACCGTATTGGTCGTCCGGCGGTTGGCTTCGAGGTACGGCCAAAAACTATCCATACAAGCGTCAATATCAAGGCGTCCGTGTTTGTCGAACGGTTCGAGCATCTTCTGCCAGAAGAGCACTTCGGCTTCGTCCTTATCCACTTTCTCCTTGTTATAGCGCAAAGCACCGCCGGGCGAGGAACCCGATCTTATATTCGCAACCATTCCGCAGCGCGTTTGGCAAGGTTCAGAATCTCGACACTCAGGGCTTTCAATTCCCTCGTTCGCTGTTCCAATGCGGCGATTTGATGCGGGATCGCGACGTTGGAAAAGTGCGAATTGACGACTTTTACAATCTGGTTATAGTTATTGGCCAGTTTCTGAAATTGGAAATAAAGGTCGTTGAGCCGTGCGACGAATTGCACCTTCGAAGGGTCGCGTCTGACGACGACGAACTCCTCGCCGAAGATTCTTTTGACGATAAAACGGCTGCGGTTATGCTCCAGTCCGGCTTTGCAGAGCAGTTCGTTGAAGCGGATATTTTGCTCTTCATTGAGCCGGAAAGAGTACTTATAACTCGCAGTTTTCGGCTTCGGAGCATTTCGGAGAGTTGTTTTTCGGTTGGTATCCATAGATAGCTTAAAAAAGGGTCGCGACTCGGGAGCGACCCCGGCCTCGCAGAGCGAGCGTTTTTGTCGGACAAACCCAAGTTTGTCGGACAAAAACACAGCTCGCTCGCCTCAAGTGAGGCGAAAAATCCGCGGCGAAGAATCTCTGACTGAAGTTTCGAAAATCCTCCGTTACGGCTTCCGGAGCCGGGTCTGTTCCCGGTGCAATATTACAACCGTTTCGGGGCAAAAAAAATCCATCGGTGCGGACTGGAGCGGACTGGAGCGGACATCGGAGCCGGGTTGGAAAATGAAGATGTATATTGCGGCAGAAAGAATTATTCGGATAAACAAACGGATGATTAAGTCGATATTTATCGGGTTCGCTACTCAATCAAACAGACGATTCGATAAGGAAGCGGAGAAGAGCAGAATTAAAAAAATAAATATATAAATAAACCCATATATGTACGATAGTTTATCGAAGCAGGCATCAATAGAAAACATTACCCATATAAATAATTCTTAACATATTCAAATGATGGAACCTGTAAACATTTCAATCTGCAATCAGAAAGGCGGCATCGGAAAATCCACATTCACGGTATTGCTGGCCAGCTACCTGCATTACACTTTGGGGCATGACGTTCTTGTCGTAGACTGCGACTATCCACAATGGTCGATCCATGCCCAGCGCGAACGCGAACTGGCAGTCGTGGAGCACAGCGACTACTACAAGCTGATGATGGTACGCCAGTTCAAGGCTACGGGTCGGAAATTGTGGCCCTTGCTGAAGTGTATGCCTCCCGAGGCTCCCGAAGAGGTGGAGCGCATCCGGCAAAACGGTTATCTGCCGCGCGTAATTCTCTACGACCTGCCGGGAACCGTAAATGCCGGGGGCGTGATCCGGATACTTTCCTCCTTAGATGCCGTCTTCATTCCTCTGAAGGCCGACAAACTCGTCATGGAGAGTTCCCTTACGTTCGCACGGGGAATAGAGCATGGATTCGTTCAGGACAAGGACACCTCATTGCAGGCCGCTCATCTTTTCTGGACGATGATCGACCGTCGGGAGCGTACTCCTCTTTACGATCAGTATGAGGCGATCATTCATAAACTCGGATTGTCGCTCATGGCGACGCATGTTCCCTACCGTTCGAAATTCAACAAAGAGCTGTTACCCGACGGCTCGGGTATCTGTCGTTCGACACTTCTGGCACCGGAGCGTACCTTCGCCCGCGAAGCGCAGATCGAGGTACTGGCGGCAGAAATCCTCGAAATCCTTAAAATACGATAATTATGGCCAAGAAACCCAAAATCGAAGTCGACGAAGACCTCATGCGCCAGATGATCGCCGGACAGGCGCCTCTTACCTCGAAAGTCGTCCGGCGAATCCCCGACGACGAACCGGAAGATACTCACGATGCGCCCCGGGAGACCCCGGATGCAGAAGAACAATCGCCATCCTCGGACGACGGGTCTGAATCCCGGCATCGGCGAATGATCCCCGCATCCGATTACGAACGGACTTTTCTCGCTCCGGCAAACTTTGACAACAGGGCCTCGCTGTATGTCGGTACGGCAACCAAGCGCAAACTTCTGGAAATATTCAAAAGAATCGGCGGGGAGCGTCTGACCGCAACAGCCTATATAGACAATATCCTGCGGCATCATATCGAAGTTTTCCGCGAGGAGATAAACCGCATTTACAAAAAACGCAATCCCAAAAATATCGTTTAACAATCCAAAAACTTTCGAATCATGTATTACGATCTTTTTTCCGAGCCGCACCTGTTCGGTATTCCGACCCTCACGGCACTGCTTTTCGCATCAATTTTTATTCGGAGGCTTCCGGCTTTTTCCTTACGGCAAGCCGCCATGACAACCTCATCCCTTCTCCAGCCTGCGGTCGCAACCGAAACACCTGCCATTAGGATTCCTTCGGCGGCAGCCTGTCTTAAAACCATGACGAAAGCAGCCTCCTCCGGGCAGGGCATTGCCGGCACTGCGCATGTAAAACCCGGCGGTGCGGTGGCAAAGGCGCCGAAATCCCGGCGTCGGAGGACTGCCGTTCCCGATTTCGAACAGACCTTTATGAACTTAATGGAGATCAGGCAGCGTGCAGCACTCTATGTCAGCATCGGAACCAAACGTAAAATTCTGGAAGTCGTAAAGAAAATCGGCGGGGAGTATATGACCGCAACTTCTTATGTCGAGAATATCCTGCGGCAGCATCTCGAATTGTATAAAGACGATATCAACCGCATTCACAAAGAGCAAAACACAAAAGAACTTTTATAATGATGAATATGCTCGCAATCGTAATCAGCCTGCTATGTGCCGGCTTCGTACTTTTCCAACGACATTTTTTCGGTCTTCCCGGACAGAGTCGGGAGAAACAGTCCAAACCGGGGACTTCCAGATCGGAGCCACCACATGCCAAGTCCCTGGTTCCGAGTTCCGAAATTCTCGTGTCAAAATCCTATCGGAGCGGACTGGAGCGGACTGGAGCGGACATCGGCACCGCCCCGGCAGGCGGAGACGCTATATTTGCCCCGGCTTCGGAAGAGAAGTCCGCGATGCAGGGGTGGAACACCCTTGTCGTGCAACCCCCGATCGGCGAAGACGGCGAACTTGCGGAGCCCGAAGCTCCTGACGCCCCACCGGCCCGTCCGCAGCTTCCGGCTCTCCCCGCCAAAGCAGAACTCCGTGACGCGGAGGTTCATGCGATGCTCGGAGAGCTGGACTTCGGAGAGGGCGCCGTCATGGGCGACGCCACGGCCGAGGAGCGGCAGGCCATCGCCAACTTCGACATCCGGGCCTTTGCCTGACACGTAAACGAGAGACGCCATGAAATGGAATGACGAATACGGCTGACGTCTTTTCCGCAGCAGGAAATACGATGTATCCGGTCGCAGAATGCCCTAAAGGCAGGCTGCGGCCTTTTTCACACCCTTAACCAAACTACCTGTTTTATGAAAAAAAGAGCAATTTTCATGATTCTGTCCCTGTGCTCCGCACTCGCATCCTTTGCACAGGGAAACGGCATGGCCGGCATCAGCGAGGCGACGAATATGGTAACGTCCTATTTCGACCCGCTTACGAAGCTGATCTTCGCCGTAGCGGCGATCCTCGGACTGGTCGGCGGCGTGCGCGTCTACTCGAAGTTCTCGTCTGGCGACCCAGACGCTTCGAAATCCGCTACGGCACTGTTTCTCTCGTGCGTCTTTCTGGTGATCGTCGGTACAGTCTTACGTTCGTTCTTCCTCTAAGCGATGGCCGAATACCAAGTAAATAAGGGAGTCGGCAGTCAAGTCGAATTCCAAGGCCTCACGGCGCAGTACCTCGTGCTGTTCGTCGCAGGGCTTCTGGGCGTCTTCGTCTGCTTCGCCGGAATGTACATGAGCGGCGTCCCGCAGGGCCTGTGCATCCTCTTCGCCCTCACGGCCGGCCTTGCCGTCACGGGCGGCACCTTCTACCTGAACCGCCGTTTCGGCCCCCACGGGCTTCAAAAACTCATGGCCTCGCGCCGGCATCCGCGGCGTATCGTTCATCGCCGGGCCGTCGGACGGCTGTTGCGTTTTCGTCGAACCGTAAAACCATAAGTTTATGCGCGGAACCTTGAAAACCTCGACCTTGGAATCGAAATTCCCTTTGCTGCGTGTCGAGAACAACTGCATCGTCTCCAAATTCGCCGACATCACCGCGGCCTACCGCGTCACGCTGCCCGAACTCTTCACCCTCACGGGCGAGGAGTACGAAGCGCTGCACGGCGCATGGCTCAAAGCCCTGAAAGTGCTGCCGGATTACACCGTCGTCCACAAGCAGGATTTCTTTATCGAGGAGCGATACGAGACTCCGAACGACGGTTCCGAGAGGAGCTTTCTCGCGCGTTCCTACGAGCGTCATTTCAACGAGCGGCCTTACCTGCGCCACACGTGCTACCTGTTCGTTACGAAGACCACACCTGAGCGGATGCGTCAGACGAGCGCTTCGTCCGTCTTGTGCCGGGGCTTCATCGTCCCGCGGGAGATGCGCGACACGGATGCCGTGACGCGCTTTCTGGAAGCCGCGGAGCAGATGGAGCGCATTCTGAACGATTCGGGCCTCGTACGTGTCGAGCGGCTTACGGAAGCCGAGATCGTCGGCACGGCGGACGATGCGGGGCTGCTGGCACGTTACTTCGCCCTCTCGGACGAGCGGCGTCCGGTCGTCAACGAGGATATCCGTCTCGACCCGGGGACGATGCGCATCGGGGACAAGTACCTCTCGATGCACACGCTCTCCGATCTGGACGTGCTGCCGCAGAGCGTGGCGACGGATTTCCGCTACGAGCGCCTCTCGACCGACCGCTCGGACTGCCGGCTTTCGTTCGCGGCGCCCGTGGGACTGCTGCTCTCCTGCAACCATGTCTACAATCAGGTGATCTTCCTCGACGACCACGACGAAACGCTCAAGCGTCTCGAAGCCTCGGCCCGGAACATGAACTCGCTGGCGGCCTATTCGCGCTCGAACGCCATCAACCGCGAGTGGATCGAAATGTACCTCAATGAGGCGCATTCGCAGGGGCTGCGCTCCGTAAGGTGCCACTGCAACGTCATGGCATGGGCCGAGAACGAAGCGGAGCTGAAGCGCATCCGCAACGACGTGGGCTCGCAGCTCGCGCTGATGGGATGCACGCCGCATCACAACACGGTGGACGTGCCGGTGCTGTTCTGGGCGGCGATTCCCGGCAACGAGGCCGACTTCCCTGCCGAGGAGAGTTTCTACACCTTTCTCGATCAGGCCCTCTGTCTTTTCAACGGGGAGACCAACTACCGCTCGTCGCTCTCGCCCTTCGGAATCAAGATGTCCGACCGCCTGTCGGGCATTCCGATTCATCTGGATATCTCGGATCTTCCGATGAAGCGCGGCGTCATCACGAATCGGAATAAATTTATCCTCGGACCGTCGGGCTCGGGCAAGAGTTATCTGACGAACCATCTGGTTCGTCAGTACTGGGAGCAGGGTTCGCATATCCTGCTGGTCGACACGGGCAACTCCTACCAAGGGCTCTGCTCGCTGATTCACGCCAAGACCAAGGGCCGCGACGGGGTGTATTTCACCTACACCGAGGAGGCGCCCATCGCCTTCAATCCCTTCTATGTCGAGGACGGAGTGTACGACGTGGAGAAGCGCGAGTCGCTCAAGACACTGCTGCTGACCCTTTGGAAACGCGAATCCGAGGAGCCGACGCGCTCGGAGGAGGTGGCGCTCTCGAACGCCGTGAACCTCTACCTCTCGAAGCTCCGCACCGACCGCTCCATCGTCCCCTCGTTCGATACCTTTTACGAGTTCGTCGAAACCGACTACCGGCGGCTTCTGGAGCAGAAGCGCGTGCGCGAGAAGGATTTCGACCTCGAAAATTTCCTGAACGTGCTGGAACCTTACTATAAGGGCGGCGAATACGACTACCTGCTGAACTCCGACAAACAGCTTGATTTGCTGGACAAGCGTTTCATCGTCTTCGAGCTGGACAACATCTCCTCGAACCGGACGCTGCTGCCGGTGGTGACGCTCATCATCATGGAGACCTTCATTTCGAAGATGCGGCGGCTGAAAGGCGTCCGCAAGATGATTCTCATCGAGGAGTGCTGGAAGGCCCTCACCTCGGCCAATATGAGTGCATATATTAGGTATTTGTTTAAAACCGTTCGCAAGTATTTCGGCGAGGCGGTCGTGGTGACGCAGGAGGTGGACGACATCATCTCGTCGCCCATCGTCAAGGAGTCGATCATCAACAACGCCGACTGCAAGATTCTTTTGGACCAGCGCAAATACCTCTCGAAATTCGATGGCATACAACGTCTGCTGGGACTGACGGACAAGGAGCGGGCGCAGATTCTCTCGATCAACCTCTCGAACGACCCCAAACGCCTCTATAAAGAGGTCTGGATCGGACTCGGAGGCGTGCAGTCGGCGGTTTATGCCACGGAAACCTCGGTCGAAGAATATCTGACCTATACCACCGAGGAGTCGGAAAAGATGCAGGTGATGGAGCTTGCCGAGAAGCTCGGCGGCGACATCGAGGCCGCCATCCGCCAGCTGGCACGCGAACGCGAAACGAAAACCGAATCTTAATGCCTGCTGCCATGAAACAGTTGCTTGGGATATGCGCAGGTCTCCTGCTGACGTTGGCCGCCGTGCTCGGTGCTTTCCGCCTCTTCTACGATTACGAATACCGCAAAATCCGTCCCCTGTGCGGAGCATGGCATTTGACGCTCGACGACACGCGGCTGGTGATCGAGCCGTGCGGTGATAAATTCCGCATCACCATCACGCGCCGCGGCACGTCCGAAACACATGCTCTGCACTACAAGGATTGCGTCTATTATACGGCCTACGGCGGATGCCGGGTCGATCTCTTTTACACGCCCCCGGCCGATGCACTGCTCCTCGTGCCGGGCGACGCTTTCAAACGAACCTCAAAACTCAAAAACAATGAACAGTAACCAATCGACGCCTGCGTCGGCCGTAGCGGCCCTTCAGCAGGAGATCAGAACCCGCACCGAAGTTATCCGCACCTTGGCGGACCTTCGGGAACAACTCGACGCCGACCGTATCTGCGGAGCGTGGCTCTCGGCGGAAAACAACCTCTCGGCCTCGATACGCCGCATCGGCGAGGGCATGTGGCGCATCCTCGTTTTCGACCACGCGCTCTGCTACAAACGCCTCGTACAGGACGGCATCATCGCGCTGCGCCGCCACCGTCTTTGGCTCGGCGCCGACGACGGCAACCGCGTGATCTACGATGCCACCGCCGACACGCTTACCGTCGGCTGTTACGGACGTTTCGTTCCGGAGGACTGCATCCGGCGGCAGGAAGACGATGCCATCGGTGCCGAAGCGTGCGACTTCAACGAACCGGCCGAATAATGGAGCGTCATTCGGCATTTCCGGGCTGCCCCTGCTTGTCGGGGCAGTCCTTCGGCGGACTCCGCCCGCAGTCACACATTTCTAAATCCGACGGCTATGGAATGGAAAGATAGGATCGCGCGGCTATTCCGCCGCACGCCGGATTGGGAAAGGGAACATCGACGCACGCTCATTGTCCGCCATGCTGAAAACCTGCTCCGGGAACGGGATATAAACAGTGTTACAGACCTTGTGCGACGGCACCGGAAATCGGATCTGACCATTGCCGGAATCAGACTGACAATGAATACAGCGACATCCCGCTTTCTCAGGACGCCCGAAGATGCGGCGGGAAAAGATATGCTGGAGCTGATGGATGCCCTGCGCAGAACACCGTTTGCAAAAAAGATCGGGCGACGCCTCGCGGACGTTCCGGCAGACACCGCCCACTCCCTGCACGGAGTGTTCGCTATGCATACTTTTCTCTTGGATGCCTATCTGGAGCAACATCCCGACAGCAAGCTCCGGCAGCCTCCGATGGACGAGGTGCAGGCAGCAGCGCATATCATCGACCGGCAGTTTCGCGCCGAGACATTCCGCGAACTGCGCCATCTGGCGGAAATATCCGGAGGCTATATACCCTCCTGTTACGTTGCACGCCTTTACGACTGGGACGCCGACATGGAGCGGTTACAAGAGATGCGCGGGCGGCTGAACGGCCCGGCATGTCCGGAAGCTCCGCAGCAGGTACAGCAGCTCCGGAAGCGAATCTGGAAGGCCGAGAACCGCATGGTGCGGAAAGCCGAGAGGATATTGGAAAGCGATCCGGAAATTTCCCTGCGGCAAACCTACATTGAAAAACTCGATGCCGAGTTGCAGACGTTGGGATGGTTCGCACGCTTCCCGGAAAAGATCGACAGCCCCTACACCAACCGGCAGCTGCTCGACAAATACAGGATTCTTCCCGGCATATCACCAGCCGAGCAATACGGGCAGGTCGAGAAAGCCTTCCGCGAGCTGGATGCACGCCTTGTCCGCATGACCGGGCGGCAGTCCTACGCCGACGATCTGTTCGAATCCCTGCGGCGGAAAGGCCCGAAGCCGGAGAAACATACTTCCGGGATGCGGCAGAAAGAGATCAATTCTGCAAGGAAAGAGCAAACCGGACAACCGGCTTCGGGTCGGCGGATAAAGCGGTGATGCCCGTCTTCGGGCGAAAAAACCCTAAAAAAACAATCAATTCAAGCATGAAACAGAAAATCATCCTGCTGTATCTGTGTCTCGTCTGCACAGGCCGCAGCACATACGCCCAGTGGGTCGTCTCGGATCCCACGAACCTCGCGCAGGGGATCGTCAACTCCACCAAGCAGGTCGTCGAAGCCGCCAAGAACGGCTCCACCATGCTGCAAAGCTTTCAGGAAACCGTGAAGATTTATGAGCAGGGGAAGCGATACTACGACGCCCTGAAATCCGTCAGCAACCTCGTCCGCTCGGCCCGCAAGGTGCAGCAGTGCATCCTGCTCGTGGGCGAAATCTCGGACATCTACGTCGACGGTTATCGCCGCATGGTCGGCGACGAGAACTTCACGCCCGCGGAGCTCGCGGCCATCGCCGCAGGCTACGCCCGCATCATCGAGGAATCGGCCGGGGAATTGAAGGAGCTGCAGGACATCGTGAACCCTACGGATATGTCCCTGACGGACAAGGACCGGATCGACGTGGTGCAGCGCGTCTACGGCGTTCTGCGGCGCCATCGAGACCTGGCACGCTACTACACGCGCAAGAACATCTCCATATCCCTGCTGCGGGCCGCCCGGAAGCGGGACATGGAGGGTGTGCTCTCATTGTACGGAACCGACGAACAACGTTACTGGTAGCCGACGATGGTACACATGCTTTCCCTTACGGACAATCTGCATACGATTCTCCGGGTGCTTTACGACGACATGATGGCGCTGTGCTATCCGATGTCGCAGGTCGCAATGGCCATCGCAGGAATCGGGGCGCTGCTCTACATCGCTTACCGCGTCTGGCAGTCGCTGGCTCAGGCCGAACCTATCGACCTCTTTCCCCTCATGCGGCCCTTCGCCATCGGCATCTGCATCCTGTTCTTCCCGACGCTCGTGCTGGGAAGCCTGAACGGCATACTTTCACCCCTGGTAAAGGCAACGCATTCGCTTATGGCCGGGCAGACGCTCGACATGGAACAATGGCAGGAGCGGCGCGAGCGGCTCGAACTCGAAGGCTGCGACCAGATGCCCCCGGACAGCTATTACGCCGAAGACGAGGAGATGGAACGCGAACTCAGCGAACTGGGCGTGGACGACCAGACGCAACAGACACTCGACCGCATGAACGAGGAACGATCCTCATGGTCGGTAAAGGGACTTATCTTCAAAGGCTTGGCGTGGATACTCGAACTGCTCTTCGCGGCAGCGAGCGTTATCCTCGACGTGCTGAGAACCTTCTATCTGGTCGTGCTGTCGCTGCTGGGGCCCATCGCCTTCGCCATCTCCGTGTTCGACGGTTTTCAGTCCACGCTGACGCAATGGCTCACGAAGTATGTCTCGATCTACCTGTGGCTGCCCATCTCGGATCTTTTCTCGGCGATCATCGCACGTCTGCAAAGCCTCGCCATGCGGCATGATACCGAACTTATGGAGCAGGGATACAACTGGTATGTGGACTGGTCGAGCAGCCTGAACCTGATCTTCATGCTCGTGGCCGTGTGCGGATACCTCTGCATCCCCTCGATCGCCTCGTGGGTCGTGCAGGCGAACGGATTCGCCGCCTACAACAAGACCGTCTCGAAGATGACCTCGCTCGTAAGCGCCGGAGCCGGATGGACAGCCGGCAAAGCATGGGCCGGGGCCAAAGGCGCCGGCTCGGCGGCATGGTCCGGCGGTAAGGCCGTGGGACGCGGCATCATGAACGGCGCCCGGCTTATTTTCAGAAAATAAAATAACCCGTTATTATGGAATTCAAGTGTTTAACGAACATCGAAACATCGTTTCGGCAGCTGCGCATGTACGCGCTCGTCTTCGCAGGAATCTGCGCCGTCGTAACCGTGGTGGCAGTCTGGATGTCCTACTCCTTCGCTGAGCGGCAGCGGCAGAAGATCTACGTATTGGACAACGGTCGCTCGCTGATGGTGGCGCTCTCGCAGGACCTCGCACAGAACCGTCCCGTCGAAGCCCGCGAGCATGTGCGGCGCTTCCACGAACTCTTCTTCACCCTCTCGCCCGACAAGGCGGCCATCGAGTCCAATGTCGGACGCGCCTTGCAGATGGCCGACAAAAGCGCCTTATCCTACTACAAGGTTCTGCAGGAAAAGGGATTCTTCAACCGCCTGATCGCAGGCAACGTCTCGCAAATGGTCAAGGTCGACAGCATCCGCTGCGATTTCGACCGTTATCCTTACGAGGTTACGACCTTTGCACGGCAGCGTATCCTGCGCGAAAGCACCGTCACGGAGCGGTCGCTCGTCACGACATGCCGTCTGGTGAACGTCTCCCGCTCGGACAACAATCCGCAGGGATTCATGGTCGAGGCGCTGAACATCGTCGAGAACAAAGACATTGCGACCTATGACCGCTAAACCGCACTCCCTGCGCTGCCGCATCCGCTGGGTGCGGCGGTTGCTGCGGCGCCGCCACGACACACTCGCGCCCCACATCCGGGAGCGAATCGTACTCGCGGCGCTCGTCCTGCTGTTGCTCGTTTATCTTTGGCTCCTCTTCGCTACGGACATGGTACCGGAACTGGAGGTCGGGCATCCCGAATTATTACATCTAAAACCGTAAACCGTTATGACAGAAAACAAGAATCCGGGCAATGACCCCTCGGCGGAGTTCGAGCGGCAGCGCAAGCGCAAGGTGCTGCTCTTTGCGGCGATCCTCGGATGCATCTTCCTCGTTGTGCTGTGGTTCATATTCCGGCCTGCGCCCGTCAAGCCTCAAGAGGGGGCCGCGGGGATCAATACGTCGATCCCGGACGGCAAGGCGCAGGCCACCGTCGGAGACAAACGCAAAGCCGCGGAACAGCTCCGCAGCGAGGAACAGCAGCAGAGACGCATGATGACACTCGGCGACAACTCGTTTTCGCTGCTGGACGACGGACTCAAACCTGCCGAGGAGCCTGCACCGGCGGATAACCCCGCACTGCGGGCCTCCGAGGCCAACAGGGCCATGCAGCGGCAGGTGCAGGGCTTCTACGCCGCTCCGCAGCGCAATGCCGAGGTCGAAGCCCTGAAAGAGCAGGTCGCAGCCCTGCAATCCCAGCTCGATGCCGAGCGGCAGCAGCCCGACCCGCTGGAACTGGCCGAGGAGCAGTACAAGCTCGCGCAGAAGTATCTCGGCGGCGGAACGGCCGCGGACGAAGAGGCCGGGCCGACAAAGCTACGGCGGGATTCGCGTCTGTCCGTCATGCGGCCCGTTCGGGAGGGTGAGGTCGAAGCCTCGACACTCGACCCGCGGGCGGATTTCACCATCGAACGTAACTTGGGATTTCTCACGGCAGCAGGTGATGTCGCGCATGCCGACATTCCGACTGTCAGGGCTTGTGTCGCTCAGACTCAAATCATACGTGCCGGTAGCACCGTGCAGCTGCGGCTGCAGGAAGCCGTGCGTATCGACGGAGTGACCATCCCCCGCAACACCCTGTTATACGGTCTTGCGACGATCACCGGAATGCGGCTGCAGGTCGTGGTGTCGTCCGTCGAATACGGCGGGCGGATCTTCGCCGTCGAAGCCGTGGCTTACGATTTCGACGGACAGCCGGGGCTCAACGTCCCGAACTCCCGCGAGCGGACGGCCCTCAAAGAGGCGCTGGCGTCTGTCGGGCAGACAGCCGGCACGAGCGTAAACGTCACCCGTTCGGCCGGGCAGCAGGTCCTTTCGGAGCTGGCACGCGGAGGATTGCAGGCTTCGTCGCAGTATGTTGCCGGGAAGCTCCGCGAGGTGAAGATCACCCTCAAAGCCAACCATCAGCTATTATTGATTTCAAAAGAATAGAACACACATGAAAAGAGACCTTATTTATCTGACCCTGATCGTCGCAGCAATCGCAGCGGTAAAGGTTACGGCACGAACGACACCGGAAACGCCGGCGGAGATCCGGCCCCTGCGTATCGAAGCGGGATTCACCAAGACCGTACACATCTTGTTTCCGTCGCCCGTTACGTATATCGACATCGGCTCGATGGACATCATCGCCGGCAAGGCCGATGGAGCCGAGAACGTCGTGCGCGTGAAAGCCGCCGTGCGGAATTTCGCAGCAGAAACAAACCTGACGGTCATCACCGAAGACGGCGGATTTTTCACTTTCGACGTGCATTATGCCGAGAATCCGGCTGTCTCGACCCTCAATCTTACAGTACAGGATCAGCAGACGGAAGGTGTGAAGAAACCGGATGCCGCGGGCGATCCGCTGCCGCCAACTCCGGCTTCAGAGGGACGGGTGCTGCTGCGCGAGGTAGGCCGTGAGAAGCCCGCGACCGTAAAGCGCATGTTGAGCGACATATACCGGCAGAACCGTACGGATGTAAAGGGCATTCGCACGAAGAAGTACGGCATCGTGGTCGAGGTGCTGGGAATTTATGTTTCCAACGACGTCATTTACATACATACTTGTATGTATAACGATACGAATATCTCCTTCGAGATGGATTCACGACATTTCATTGTAGCGGATCGCAAACTCGCCAAGCGTACGGCACAACAGCAGACGACGCTCGAAATCCTGCGCGTATGCAACGATCCGGCAGTTGTAAGGGGGCACCAGCGTCAGCGGACGGTATTCGCGCTGCCCAAGCTTACGATCCCCGACGACAAGGTGCTTTTGCTGGAAATCGTCGAGAAAAACGGAGCCCGCCATCAGACGGTGGAGATAGCGGCCAAAGAGTTGTTAGACGCAAAACTGCTGTAAGGAGATGAAGCGGCTGAATCCGGCCCTGTTCTCGTCCGTTAAGATGGACTGGGCGACCCCGCAGGCGTTCTTCGACGCCCTCGACGCAGAATTCCATTTCACCCTCGATCCGTGTGCCTCGGTCGGGAACGCCAAGTGCGGAAAGTTCTACACCATAGCGGACAACGGGCTGGAGCAGGACTGGGCCGGAGAAACGGTTTTCTGCAACCCGCTTTACGGAAGGGCGATTTATGATTGGGTATTCAAATGCTGGCGCGAGTCCCGCAAGCCCGGAACGACGGTCGTACTGCTCATTCCCGCCCGGACCGACACCCGTTATTTCCACGAGTTCATCTACCGCAGGGCCCGTGAAATCCGGTTTATACGCGGGCGTCTGCGCTTCGGCGACGGCACGGCTCCGGCGCCGTTTCCCAGCATGGTCGTCATATTCTAAGTAGCGCCCGTATGGAAACTTTATTGAAAGCGCTGCTCCTGATGACGGGAATTTTGTCGCTGCCGGCAGCCGTCGGATTGGCATGGCTGATACTGTTTCCGGAATATCCCAAATGAAAATCCCGTCCGAACGGATAAAAACGCATTGACTGTTCGTATCTTTGTTGCTGACTTAATCTGCGGAGAGAAATGATTGAAAATACCCATGCGGCAGAATCCTTCGATGCGTTGTTTGCCCGACTGGCGACATCCGAGTTCCGCCGAAGATTTCGTCTGAAAGCGGAAGATATCGCCTATATCGAGCGAAAAGGCATGAAGACTATCCGGCGTCATGCCGCAGATTTCGTGCGCACGCGCCTCGCTCCGGCCGTTATTCCCAATGACGGGCGGCAGACCCCGATGCGCGGGCATCCGGTCTTTATCGCCCAGCACGCCACGGCCTGCTGCTGCCGGGGATGTCTGGCCAAGTGGCATGGCATCCCGCCCGGGCGGGAACTGGCGACTGAAGAACAACGATATATCGTTGCGGTATTGACGGCATGGATCGAACGTAACGGAGCCAGGCATCAGACGGTGGGAATTTCCGACGGGGAATCCGTTGGATACAAAACTGCTGTAAGGAGATAAAGCGGCAGCCGGTAGTATTTTCGTCCGTTAAGATGGACAGGACGATGCTCCCGCAGGCATTTTTCGATGCTGCATGCCACGGCCGGAATTGTCCGGTGCGGAGGTTTTTATGCAGCAGTGGGAATGTTTCGAATCCGTGCGGCGATCTTACAGGAGCACTTTGCAAGAGGATATTCAGACGTGCTTCCGCACGCTGCGGCCCTGAAAGGCTGTTCGTTTCCGAACAATCAGACACCCCGGTACGGTCTGAAAACCGTACCGGGGTGTCTTTCATGCAGCTTGAGGAAACTCAATATTCATCTTCGTTGAACAGAAAATCCTCTTTCGAAGGATAGTCCGGCCAAAGCTCCTCGATCGATTCGAAGACCTCGTCGTCCTCTTCGATCTCCTGCAAGTTCTCCAGAACCGCTTCGGGAAGTCCCGAGCGATTGGCGTAGTCTATCAATTCATCTTTGGTGGCGGGCCAGGGGGCGTCTTCGAGTTTCGAAGCCAGTTCGAGTGTCCAATACATGATTAGGTAAAGTTTTATCTCTCTGAAATTTCCGGAAAAACAGGGCTTTTCCTTACGGGGATGCAAAGGTAAAGCAAAAAAACGATGCCCGCAAACGAAGCGATCTCTACGGAGTACATTCCGGACATTCGAAGATTCTAACATCCGTTTTTTGCGGATGCGTCCGGCATACAGGACTATGCGGTATCCGGGGGGGCTGAAGGCCGCAATTCGAATTCAGAGTTTTGCGGGATGCCGATCCCGCAAAGGTTCGTGAAGCTGCATCGGAGATATACCGCCGCCCGAGGTGTCCGGGAAGACAGCATGCTGCCGTAAAGCCGCCGACGGACTATTGCCGGACACCAACAGCGTCGTAACGAATTTCCGCAATGTAAAATCGGATATTATCCGGTATAACCTATATGGAATTTTCGTATCTTTATGGAAACCTAAAACCTATCGAATCATGAAATTCTTCATCGACACAGCCAATTTGGAGCAGATCCGCAAGGCGCACGAACTGAGCGTTTTGGACGGCGTGACGACCAACCCATCGCTGATGGCCAAAGAGAACATCCGGGGTACGGAGAACTGCAACCGTCATTACGTTGAAATCTGCAACATCGTCGAAGGGGACGTGAGCGCCGAGGTCATAGCCACCGACTTCGAAGGAATGGTGCGAGAGGGTGAGGCGCTGGCGGCACTGCATCCCCGCATCGTCGTGAAACTGCCCTGCACGGCCGCAGGAATACGGGCCGTGAAATATTTCGCGGCGAAGAATATCCGGACGAACTGCACGCTGGTATTCTCCGTGGGGCAGGCGCTGTTGGCGGCAAAGGCCGGAGCGACCTATGTGTCTCCGTTCGTGGGACGCCTCGACGACATCTCCGAAGACGGCGTGGCATTGGTAGCCCATATTGTGAAGGTCTACCGCACCTATGGTTACAAGACGCAGGTGCTGGCCGCTTCGATCCGTCATACGCAGCATATTATCCAGTGCCTCGATGCGGGGGCCGATGTGGCGACATGTCCCCTTGCAGCAATCGAAGGGCTGCTCAGACATCCGCTGACGGACAGCGGGCTGGAAAAGTTCCTCGCAGACCACGCACGTCTGAATGCCTGACGGGTTACCGGCCGCGGTAAAACGACAACGCCCCGATTCGGATGTTCGAATCGGGGCGTTGTGGCGATCATTTCTTTCCCAAAAGCCGCTGGAAGGCGGGAGAAGGCTTAAATGCAGGAATGTCGTGTGCCGGAATTTTGATCGTCGTATTCTTCGTAATGTTACGCGCCGTCTTTTCTTTGCGATGCTTAATCAGGAACGTACCAAAACCGCGGAGGAAAACGTTTTCCTTGCGGATCTGTGCGGCTCGCACCTCTTCCATGAAACCTTCCACAACGGCTAAAACGGTCACGGCTTCGACGCCCGTTTCCCGGGCGATCTGCTTTATGATATCTGCTTTGGTCATGTTTTGTAAGTTTTTGTCCGATAAAGGTAAACAAACTTTTTAGCTTAAAAAATTCATCGGCAGTCCAACGATTATACCAACAGGTTTATTGTATTGCCGCAGGACGGCACATCGTGATATATGGAAAATAAAAATCCGGGTTCGGACATTTTTAACATGGACACGGATTCATCTCTTCCGACCCCGTTTCATAGAGGTTATATCCTTGTCCTCCGCTGCGGGAAGTTTCTGTTCTTTTAACGGCCACTGCGAAAAAATATGCTCTTGGCGGACTGTCATCTCTTTCAGTCGTCGGGCGATCTGTTTCCAGTCGTATTCGAAATTCAGCATGACGATATCCTCACCGAAATCGATGTCATCGAAATATGTGAGTGCCTTGAACGGGCGGATGACATTTGCCTGCGGAAATTTTCGTTCATAGCATTTGAGCATCTCATAAAACGGGATGCGGGTGGACAGACAGGCGATATCTACGAAATCTTTGAGACGCGAACCGTCGTCGGCTATCGCAGACAGCTTCATGGCGACGATATCCTCGATGCTGTATAAACGGATTCCGGATTCCACATAGGGCTGCCGGAGATATGCATATTTATGAGCTATGCAGTCGATCTTAACGCCGTCGATCATGCCTTTCAGCGTGTCGGGGCGCCTGAAGGCCGTTTGGAATCCGTATCGCTGCGAAAGAAACGCTTCGAGTTCCCCGACGTCGAACGACTCCGGAGTGAACAGATCCAGATCGACACTCACACGATGCCCCAGATATAAGGCCAAAGCCGTACCTCCGGCCAGATTGAACGCCGCAAGTCGGGGCTCGGCCTCCAACTGTTTCAACAACCCAAGTGTCTGCGGCGCAACTGTCTGCGTGTGTAACATCTCAATTCCTCTTTTTTAAGGCCGAAAGCCGTACATACGAAATTCATATCCTGTGCCGAGAGTGTCGGAACCTCTTTGATGATTTCCCGGAAGCCTTCGATGCCTCCGTAGAGGTCGAACGCCGCGAAGTAGTCCCGGAGCCATCCCCGCTCTATGATGCGCTGCACGACGACCTTACGCGAACGCTGCCAGTCGAACTGCGTCAGGTCATAGTCCCAAAGCAATGTTTTTGAGACCTTGCAGCAGCCTTTATTTCGGATATAGTCATCGAATATGGTCATGGGCCGGAGTTCGTTTCGTTTTACAAAGATACGGATAAGCCGAGAGTAAACCAAAACTTGTTTTGAGTTTACCGAGGCGGAGTATCTTCGGCGAAGCCAAATATACGAATTATCCTGATGATATGCAATTTCCATGCTTTGTCCGGCACACGTCTTTAAGAGTTGCGTCTTGTCGCTCGTCATTCGTCGCAGCAGACACGGGACAAATCGGATATACACTCCCCGACGAAGGTCGGATACGGTGGTACGGACATCTCCGAACCGATTGTCCCTGTCTGCAGCATAGCGCAAAATTTTCATACGCATAAATAACCGGTTTTTCAGGTGTGGGTCGCCCAGCCGTGAAAGGGACGGTCGATAAAACAGCACGACCGATCCGGACATCCATGATAAACCAATCCGCCGACAACGCCCAGACTCCCGTCGGGATAGCGTTCCTTGAAGAGGAACGAATAGGGCGCAAAGTCCCTGTAAAGTTCGATCTGGCACGGATGATGGGGATTTTGCTCACGGCGTTCGAGTCGCTCCAGACACTCCCGGAGCGTGCTGTCGCCGATGCTTTCGGCGTATTGCACTACCTTATCGTAGTGCTCCTGACACATGATTTTCATAATAATCAAATTTTAGAATTTTGTTTATTTCCCCATTTCGGGGTGTTGTTCCAGAAAGATGACCCACTGCCGGATATACCGCAGCAGCGGCTCTCCGTTGCCGACGGAGGCTGAGAGGGTATTCATCCCGTTTATCTCACGGAGCGTTCCCGGCGCGAAGCGGGCGTGAGAACGCTCCGTGTCGAAAAACAGCTCGCCGCCCAGCTCGGTAAAGGTAATGCCGAGGAGCTGGCTGCTGCTTTTCAGCCGTCCGAAAACCGGAACGGCACACCGCAATCCCATCGGATGATACTCCTTGTCCTGCTCCCTCTCAATTTCAGGAGTCAGATGGGCGATCTCCGCCATGACCGGACGGAGCAGCCCTTCCGTCCAATGCGGATCATTCAACCGCTCCCGTTCTTGCTTCAGATGTTCAATCTCCCGATCGATCTCCTTGCGGCGCTTGTCGCACTGCGTTTTATGCAGGCGGTAGCGCGTAATGATATTCTCAATAGCATTATATTATGCATACCAACTGCACCGCAGGGGCTGCCCGTCCCATTTCCACGCAGTACGGTATGAGTCGATGCGGATATAATTTTTCGACAGACGGTGCGTATGGGTCTTGCCCTTGAAAACATCGGGCAGCGGGACGGTCGTTCCGC
>OCHJ01000970.1_pt1 | contig 26712 bp, 25 predicted proteins | sample 1538381 | NCBI WGS metagenome assembly OCHJ01 (sample SAMN04571688, study PRJEB22368) | human gut metagenome | biome: human gut; material: stool | host: Homo sapiens | place: Luxembourg | collected 2012-06-29 | reverse complement strand
CAAGTACCCTCTGTTTTTGTGCCCTCTCGTTTGAGTGCTTGTCTATTATATCACGCTTTTCGAGCTTTGTCAACATCTTTTTCATTTTAATTTTGCACAAATGGTTTTAAACCGTTATATTCTCCGATTGTGCAAAATGTAAACAACCACAATATACAGTTTCCTACTATCAATATTTAGTTATCAACAGCCGCATTCTTGTATGTTGAAAACTCGTGCATTCTTTGCGTAAAGCTAAAAACAATGCCGCCCTTTAAGGACGGCACCGATAAAAATCCTATTTTTCCTCGTTCAGTTCGGAAATTATTCTGACAAAACTGTCAATATCATTAAAATCACGATATACCGAAGCAAATCTGATATACGCCACCTTATCTATATCCTTCAGTCTGCGCAGTACCAGCTCGCCGATCTCGTCCGACGATACCTCCCGTCTGAACTGGTTCTTCAGTTCCTGTACAATATCCTCAACCATTTTTTCAAGGTCTTCGATCTGTACCGGACGTTTCACCGTAGCTCTCGCAAGCCTGTTTATCAGCTTGTCACGATCAAAAGGTTCAATGGTATTATCCTTTTTCACAACCATAAGCGGTATTGTTTCCACCATTTCATAGGTCGTAAAACGGCACTTGCACGACAGACATTCACGTCTTCTGCGAATTTTATTTTCCGCAGGGCGACTGTCTATTACCTTGCTGTCCTCATATCCGCATTCCGGGCATTTCATCTGTTTTCCTCGCTTTCGCTCTGATCCTCACGGTTTCCTTTTCCATATTCCTGTATTTATGTATTTTAACATACTTTCGCAGCTTTTTCAAGCATTTTCTGTAATCAAAGACCCATCTTATACTTATCGTATATCTTTTTCATATTATTCACACATACAGCAAGTTCGTCATAGCTGCTGTAGTTCTCACGGTAAAGCTCGACTATCATTGATTTATCGTAATTTATTTTTTCAAGTTCGCTGAAAAGACGGTTGAAGTTAAAGCTGCCCTTTCCTATCGGCAGGCAATCGCAGCCTGCGTTGCCGTCGCTTACATGAAGATGTACGACCTTGTCACCTATTATATCCAGAAGCCTGAACGGATCTACATTGCTCCTTCTTGCCTGTTTGAGATCTACAACAAATCTGACCTCGTCGCCGAGTTGTCCGATCATATCCTCGATAAATCTTACACTGCTACTCTTGCAGTAGCAGATGTTTTCCTGTGCCACCGTAACACCGAATTCTTTTGCGAGGCGGAACAGACGCAGATAACGTTCCATATACCTTTCATCAGGTACCTTTGAGCTTAGGATAGCTCCGTGCAGAACAAACACACCTGCACCGATCTCCGCCATAACCTCAAAATACCTCTTGTAAATATCTATCAGATATTCGGTTCTGCGTGGATAATCGCCGAAAAGGAACAGCGTTTCCATAGGCGAAGAAAACGGATGCATGGATATTACGTTCATCCCGTATTCACCGATGATTCTTCTCAGTTCAACAAGCACCTGCCCTTCAAGCTCGTCTATCGAATTTACGAATATCTCAACATTTTTTACACCCCGCTCGGCAAGCTCATAAAGAGCCTTTTCTGTTTCAAGAGGGTACAGACAAGCCGTAGATACGCCAATATCCATTTCCATTACTTCCTTTCTGAAAATCAGCCCGCCAGAGAACAAATGTTCCCTATTATTGATATGATAAGCGGTAATACATACACCGCCGCCAGCACCGCAACAAGCAATGCGTAAATGCCGACCCTGCACAGACCTTCCGTCTTATCGGCAATTGCCGTTATCTTTTTGCGGAATATAATGTACAGCGCCAGTGCCGCAAAGCCTGCAACGCTCAGCACAATACCCGGTTTAAGCCCTTTAGGGCAGAAACTGAAGGTTATATCGTTTTTGCCTTCCTCCAGCTTTACCGCCATAAAGCCCGACATAGAACGGTATATCTCAGCAGGCTTTCCGTTTATCGTTGCAGAAAATCCGTCGTCATACGGCACCGACAAAAACAGCCACTGACCGCTCTTTGCGTTGTCTGCCGTTCCGCTTATATTTCCACCGTCAACCTTAAGATCGGCGGTTTTTGTTTTATTGATAGCTTTTTCCAGCTTGCCGAGCGACAGTCCGTAAATACCATAGCTTGAGCAATAAGTGCTTTCGTTTACGTCAATATCTATACTTACCTTCTCATTTTCGAAAGTACCGAGATATAAAAGTCCGTTGCTGTCTTTATTCGGAAACGACAGATCCTGCTTGATGCCGTTTACATATATTGCAAACGAACCGTTGATATGCTCGTTGATATTTCTTGCAACAAGATCAAAGCAATCGAAATACAACGCCTGCTTTTCACGTATATCCAGCTTGTAGCTGAGCGTTGCGATGCGTGTATTGCTCTTGGGTGTGAAATAATATATCCCGTCACGATGTGCATACCGTATATTCTTTTGTCCGGTATGCTCATACTCGGTAAACAGCAGTTCGTTGCCCGTATCAAGCAGATTCTTTGCAAGATATTCCTGTATAACTATACGTTCCGCCTTAGGCAGCTCCGTACATTGTGACAGATCGCTGTCGGTCACTATTCCGAGCGGAAGATAATATTCGCTCTCATAAATTGAATAGTTCTCGTCACGATAAATCACAGGCTCTCTTGCGCTGAATTTCTCTATATAATATTTTATATTCATAACGGCGTCGGTAAGAGCCGTGCCTCCGTTGCCGGTTACCTCCATCCAGTAGGACGAATAGCCGAGCCGTTTCATCGCAAACATATAATCCTCCGATGTAAGCGAGGTGTAATGTGCGATGGTGGGATAGCCCAGTCCGCCTATAAGATTTGCATCAAAATATTTCTTAGGCCACTGCGTCAGCTTCACCCTGTAAAAATCATCGTCCTCGGGGATTTTTCCTTCAAGTTCTATCGCGTTGTTGTACTTGACGGGAGTATATGCCGATGCGCCAATATACACGTTTGCGTTGAAAACGCTCTCTGCTACAACAATTACAGCCAGTACAGAACAAACCGATTTGAAAGTGAGCTTTTTGAAAACGCCGAAAGCCATAGTCAGAACATACAGTGCCGTAAATCCGCAGAAGATAATTAAAAGCAGGATGAATGACTCCGAGCTTCCCCACAGTGTCGAAACATACGAATCCAGGTCGTATCTGCAGTTACAGTAGTACCATATCGTAAAACCGAAATAGATAACGCCGGCGGCAGTTATTCCGATAAGATAGGGCTTTTTATTCTTTTGCGCATAATCATCAGGCTTTGTATGCGACAGCTTCACCGCCGCAAAGGTCAGCATCATAAGAGTAGTCATATAGCCGTACCGCATAGGGAATGCCATATAGTCGCCCGTGTGCCACATCTTGTTTATCGGCTCAAACACTACCGGCAGAAGCGTAAGGAACGAAAGCAGCGCATAGAATCTGCTGTTCTTGCTCTTTCTACGCAGAAAATACACGATGAAAGCCGCAACGGAAAATCCCGTACAGAAAATAAGCGGCAGATTTGTATATATCCCTGCAAATACCGCAGAATCAAACAGACCCTTGAGTATGTTTGCACCTCTTGCGGATGAAAGATACTGTACAAAGCTCGGAAGCCATACAACAGCGGAGATCAGCGCCGCTATACCGCAGCCTATAATAAACCTCGGCGCAATGCCCCTTGTACTGCCCTTTTTTCTGTTAAGAAAAATGTAAACGCCGAAATACAGTATCGTGAACAATACCACCATATAGCTGAGATAATAATTCAGCACAAGCATTCCGACAAGACAGAATATAAGACCGCCTGTGCGTTTACGCTTTACGAGCGAATTGAACGCTATCAGCAGCAGCGGGAAGAAGTACATTACATCGAGCCATACCGTGTTCTGATAGAACAGCATAGAGTAACCGCTGAACGCATACATAACGCTGAAAAGCGCCGAATATGTCACATCCAGCTTTTTATGGCAGGTGCGGAAGTACGCATTTGCGGTTATCGCACAGACAGCCATTTTCATAAGCGTCATAATGTTCATGAACAGCATCATGTCCGCTTTGTCGACAAATGCAACAAGAAGCGAAAACGGGCTTGATATAAAGAACAGGAACACGCCGAGGAAATTCATTCCGCCGGCATTCTGCCAGTTGAAGAAGAAATCCCCCTTGCCCTCAAGTATGTCCTTGAAGTCGAGCAATAAAGGAAGCACCTGCTGGTGCATATCGCACCATGCGAGCGTTTTATCTCCGAACGGATAAAGCCCGCTGCCCGCAAATACCGCAAGTCCTATGACAATTACCGCTATCGGCGGAATTATCAGCGTCAGCAACAGCTTCGGACTGCGTATAAGTTTACCGATATGTGTTGTGATTTTTTTAGTAATATCTCTTTTCAAAATATCCTCCGGGATTTTTAAAAATCTCTCCCATTTGGTTTTTATGAATATCTGTCTAAATTCAAAAGCCGCAAAGACTTTATGTGCTATGCGGCTTTTATTTTTGATTGAATTATCAGCCGCAGGTGATTATACCATGAGCTTCTTTGTGTCTACCGTACCCTTTGAAGCAAGATTCTTTGTATCCTTCTTGCTTTCGCCGTTTCCTGCATTTGTATAATTCTTGCCGTGCTTCTCCTGCCAGAGTACCCACAGGGGACCCGAGATGCACAGTGAAGAATAGGTACCGCAGATAAGACCTGCCATCATAGGAATAGCAAATGTCATTATCGAGGTTACGCCGCAGATTGCGCATACAACGCAGATTGCGAGTACGGCAAAGGCTGTGGTAACAGTTGTGTTTACAGAACGTGTTATCGACTGAGTGATACTCATATTAACAAGTTCCTTGAGTGAAAGCGAGTTGCCGTAAAGGTTACGGTTCTCTCTGATACGGTCATATACAACGATTGTATTATTGATAGAGTTACCGAGTACGGTAAGAACAACCGCCATAAAGTTTGCGTCGATCGGGAAACGGCAGAACACGAACACCGCATAAACCATGAAGCAGTCGTGAACAAGGGCTACCAGTGCAAACACACCTGCCGAAAGACCGCCGATTTTCTTGAATCTGAACGCAATATAGATAACGAGCAGTACAAACGAGAACAATACCGCAACAAGGCACTTAAGGAAGAACTCCGTACCTGATGTGGGGTTGACATCCTGGCTGTTTACAAGCGTAAGACTGTTATCCTTGAAGGTCTGCTGGAGCTTATCCGATAAAGCTGTCTGCTTATCTGCAGTAAGTCCTTCTGAAGACGAGAATGAGATTTCAACGACTTCAAGCGAGCTGTTCATCGAAGAACCTGTAGTTACCGTAACAGCACCGTAATTTTCGCCCTCAACCGTCTTCTTTACCGCATTTGTGTCAATTTCGCCGGTATAGCTGTAGGTCAGCATCGTACCGCCCTTGAATTCAATAGCCATTTCAATGCCGAATATGCAGTTGAAGATAACCGTAATTACAGCAATGACGATCGGTATCAGAAAGAGTACCTTTCTGTATCCTATAAAATCAAATACTTTTTTGTTATTCATTTTGAAGCACCGCCTTCCGTTGCGGCAGCCTTTTCAGCGGCACGCTTCTTTGCAGATTTTCCGCCGTAGAGAGCGGGATTTCTGAATATCTTGAATCTGGAAAGCGACATTGTCATAAGTCTTGTCGCAAATATGCCGAACAGGAAGTTCAGTATAACGCCGACCATCAGAGTATAGCCGAATGAGTAGATAGTACCCTCTGTCGAAGCACCGAACATGAAGAATACGGGCTTCAGTATAGTAGACGCAAGGCTGTCGGGAGTACCGAAAGCACCCATAAGTATGATAGCAACGATAATCATTGTGATATTACCGTCAAATACCGCACTGAACGCTCTCTTATAGCCTGTAGCTATCGCTGTGTCTATCGTCTTGCCGCTGTTTATTTCTTCCTTTATACGCTCACCCGTGATAACGTTTGCGTCAACGCCCATACCTACCGCAAGAATGATACCTGCGATACCGGGAATTGTCAGCGTAAAGCTGTTCGAGAACGGGAAGAAGCCTGTTATAGCACAGAACGTACCTGCAACCTGTCCGATAAGACCGATAACGGCAACTACACCGGGCAGTCTGTACAGTGATATCATGAATATCATTATAAGTGCAAATGCGATAACGCCGGCGATTGCCATAGCGTCACGGGCACCCGTACCGAGCGTGGGAGAGATAGTGCTGAAGCTCGATGTTTCCAGCTTGAACGGTAACGCACCGCCGTTTATCTGGTCTGCAAGCGCCTTAGCCTCATCAGCCGTAAAGTTACCGCTGATAGTAGCCTCACCGCCGCTGATTTCCTCATTTACGGTAGCTGTTGAAATGCACTTGTCGTCCATGTAGGTTGAAATGTATCCCTTGGGAGAAGTTGAAGAAAGCTTCTTTGTAGCCTCTGCAAACTTATCCTTGCCGCTGTCCTTCAGCTTTAAGGATACCATATACTCATATTCCTTGCTGTTTCCGCTCTTGAGCTGATATACGGCAGAAGCCTTTTCAACATCCGAGCCGGAAATGATAAGGGGCAGATCCTCGTATGTCTGACCATCGGAAAGCGATTTTTCCGAGCCTTCTCTGAAGGTGAGCAGTGCGGTAGCACCAAGCTCCTTTACAGCCGCTTCCGGATCAAAGCTGTCATCCTCAGCCTGCCACGGGAAACGCACGATTATCTTATCGCTGTTATAATCAACATAAACCTCATAGTCTGTTATGTTGTTTGCAACAAGTCTTGTTTCAACGATCGACTTTGCCGCATCGACCTCTTCATTGGTCGCATCGTAATCTGCCGGTGACGTAAATGTAACGTCAACACCGCCTCTGATATCAATACCCCAACGAATATCACTTACACCTCTTATAATAGTGCTCGTGAAATCGCCGTACTGGGTATGAACACCGAAAAATACTATGCCTGTAAATGCCAGTATAACCGCCAGCACTATAAAGAACACAGGCTTTGCCACTCTTTTCAAATGTTTCACTCCGTTTCTGTGCCTCAGCACATCCTGTTAATTTATACATTACAGTATTATACTATAATGATTTCGATTAGTCAAGAAATAGTAAAGAATTTCTGCAATTTTCACAATCCGTTCATTATACGGAAAGCTCAGCCTTTTCTCCGAGAACGTCCTTATTCTTTTCAAGGACAGGCTTTATGCACCTGTCAAGGAATGCGCTCACCTGGCTTGCGCTTCTGCCCGTGTAATTTTCGGGAATGAGCTTTGCCTCGATTTCTTCCTTTGTTGTCATGAAGTCGGGGTCTGCGGCGATTCTGTCAACGAGGTCGTTTTCTCCGCCCTCTTCTTTGATAACCTTACCTGCGGCAATGCTGTGCTGTCTTATCTTCTCGTGAAGCTCCTGTCTGTTTCCGCCCTTCATAACAGCGTCCATCATAATGTTTTCCGTTGCCATGAAAGGAAGCTCCTTCATTACTCTTGCACGGATAACCTTAGGATATACGACCAGGCCGTTTGTGATATTCAGCATAATGTTCAGTATAGCGTCTGTTGCAAGGAATGCCTCCGCTACTGCGATACGCTTGTTAGCACTGTCGTCGAGCGTTCTCTCGAACCACTGTGTGCCTGCCGTAAACGCAGGATTAAGAGTATCTATCATAACATATCTTGAAAGCGAGGTTATTCTCTCCGCTCTCATCGGGTTTCTCTTATAAGGCATAGCCGAAGAACCGATCTGATTCTTCTCGAAAGGTTCTTCCATTTCCTTGAAGTTTGCAAGGATACGCAGATCGTTCGAGAACTTCGAACAGCTCTGTGCAATACCGCCCAGTACGTTTACTATTCTGCTGTCAACCTTTCTTGAATAGGTCTGACCGCTTACGGGAACGCACTCCTTAAAGCCCATCTCCTCAGCTATCATCTGTTCAAGCTTTTCTATCTTTTCCTCATCGCCGTGGAACAGTTCCATAAAGCTCGCCTGTGTGCCTGTAGTACCCTTCTGACCGAGCAGCTTCAGATTACCCATCTGATACTCAAGATCCTCAAGATCCATCAGAAGTTCGTTCATCCACAGCGTAGCACGCTTGCCTACGGTAGTCAGCTGTGCAGGCTGTAAATGTGTATATGCAAGACAGGGCATATCCTTATATTTATCCGCAAAAGAAGCAAAGTTCGAAAGAACGTTCACGAGCTTTCTGTGTACTATCTTCATAGCGTCACGCATTACGATAACATCGGTGTTGTCGCCTACATAACAGCTTGTAGCGCCTAAATGGATTATGCCCTCGGCCTTCGGACAGCACTTTCCGTATGTATGAACGTGCGCCATAACATCGTGGCGGAGCTTCTTCTCCTCCTCAGCCGCATAAGCAAAGTCAATATCATCAATATGCGCCTCAAGCTCGTCGACCTTTTCCTGCGTTACCTGCTCAAGTCCGAGCTTCATTTCCGCTCTTGCAAGCGCCACCCACAATCTGCGGAATGTCGAAAACTTCTTCTGTGCGGAGAATGTAAACTGCATTTCCTCACTTGCATATCTCGTACAGAAAGGGCTTTCGTAAGTTTCATAATTTGTCATTATAAATAACCGTCCTTTTCATCGGATTTTTTACTTTCCTGTGTCATCTGTATCTGCCGCCTGTATCTTTGGCGCATACAGCGCTTCATCTGCACATACCGACACATTTTATATTGTATCACAAATTGTCCGTGTTCGCAATAGCAAACGTCATTTTTTCTCAAAACTTACCTTCCGTATATCATTCAACCACTCCGCTTCACCCTACGGCAACATCGACCACAGCCGCTCCGCTTCACCCTACGGCAACATCGACCATAACCGCCCTGCCTTTGCCCAACGGCAACATCTACTACAACCGCCCTACCTACACTCTACGGCAACATCGACCACAACCGCCTCGCTTCACCCTACGACAACATCGACCACAACCGCTCCGCTTCACCCTACGGTCGCATTGACCACAACCGCTCTGCTTCACCCTACGGCAACATCGACCATAACCGCCCTCCTTCACCCTACGGTCGCATCGACCACAACCGCTCCGCTTCACCCTACGGCCACATCGACCACAGCCGCCCTCCTTCACCCTACGGTCGCATCGACCACAACCACTCTGCTTCACCCTACGGCAACATCGACCACAGCCCGTCATTTCGCACAACAAAGCCGTTTGAACAGCTCTGACGAAAATTTTTCGTATTTTTTTAAAAAAAGCCCTTGACAAATACCCGAAAACCGTGTATAATGTTTACTGTTATCTGGGTGTGGCGCAGATTGGTAGCGCGCTACCTTGGGGTGGTAGAGGCCGCAGGTTCAAATCCTGTCACTCAGACCATATCGAGTGTTCATAACGGATTTGAGTTATGGACACTCGATTTTTTTGTAATTTCGAGTTTCTTCGTTATGTATGGAGCAGGTTTTGAAGCCTGCTCTTTTGTTTTATGCGGATTTGGTAATATACTCGACGGCTACACCTTTTCGTGTGTCTGCCTTGTAATTACTTCCGCATTCGGGTATTTCAATATACCCAATGAATTTGTAATGGATCATAATCCGTTGACTGCGGTTTTTACCAACACCTTCGGTTTCATAAACCGTTATCTCGTCTATGAGTTCCCGAAGAAGTGGTGCGGTCAGTTTTTGCATTTCCATAAATCTTCGGATGGCATTGATAAATCGGTCTTTGTTCTGTTGCATTGTACCAAGATTATTTATCCTCTCGTTTAAGGATACAATCTTTGTTTTCAGCTCCATACGCTCCACTTCGTATTTGTGGGACAACTGCATAAACCATTCGTCCGTTACTTTGCCCGAAACATTATCCTCATAGAGTTTTTCGTAAAGCTCGGCAACCTTTTGGTTTCGTGCCGTACAGCGTTGTAGTTCGCCTTGCAGAGCTTTTTGCTCGTTGATAATATCCTTTTGTGTCTTTTGAGCAAGTAGGTCTGCAAAGGCTTCCTCGTCGCTCTGTAAGAACCTTGCCATCCGCTTTAGTTCAAGTATTACCACTTGTTCTATGGCATCGGCTCGGATATAATGCCTTGACTCACAAGTTCCTCTTGTATCCACCTTGTAGTTGGAGCAACTGAAGTACTGAATATCCTTGTTTATGGTGTTTACGTGCGACCACAACTTGCTACCACAATCGGCACAATAGAGCAAATCACAAAACATATTCTTTGGTGTATTATCCGCTTTCGGCGCTCGGCGTTTGGTTTTCTTGGTGAGCTTCTGTACCGCTTCAAAGGTTTCACGGTCTATTATCGGCTCGTGAACATCCTTGAACACCGCCCAGTTTTCTTCGGGGTTAGGAATACGGGCTTTGTTCTTAAATGACTTTGAATAGGTCTTGAAGTTGATTACATCACCGCAGTATTCTTGTTGAGCAAGTATCTTGGCTATGGTGGATTTGCACCATTTGTACGGATTGGGTTGTGCTTTCTTACCGCCTCTGCCAAGACCCTTTTCTCTCCAATATGCCATCGGGATTAACACCTTTCGCTCTTGCAGAATACGGGCGATAGTTTCGTTACCTTTACCCTCCAAGCACATACGGAATATATCTTGCACCACTTGTGCTGCTTCGGGATCTATAATCCACTTCTTTTTGTTTTCTGGCGATTTCAGGTACCCGTAGGGCGGTTGAGATAAAGGCTCTCCTGCGTTGCCACGAAGCCTGTGTGAACTTCTGACCTTACGGCTAATATCTCTTGCATACATTTCGTTCATAACGTTACGAAAAGGTGCAAGTTCGTTTTCGCCGTCTGCACTATCCACACAGTCATTAACTGCTATAAAGCGGATATTTCTATCAGGAAAGTAGGTGTCGGTGTAATATCCCACTTGCAGATAATCTCTGCCGAGTCTGGACATATCCTTTACGATAATCACACTTACATATCCCATTTCAATATCCTCAAGCAGTTTTTGAAATCCGGGGCGATTAAAGTTTGTTCCCGTATAGCCGTCATCCACATAACTGTGAGTGTTGGAGAAGCCGTGTTCCTTTGCATATTTCTGCAACAGTTTCTTTTGATTCACGATAGAGTTACTATCGTTATCCGTTCCGTCATCACGGGATAGTCGACAGTATAAAGCGGTTATGCCGACGTTATCTTTTTTCTTCGACTGCATTTAGTCCTCCTTTCCGGCAATCGAACACACATATTTTACTGCCATTTTACTCGGTGGTGGTTCGTCCGTCAAAGGTACGAAATCACTTGTTACAATTCTTTTGAAACGGTCGGTAATTGTCGGATGATTTTTAACTTTAGAAGTCATAAATGACGAACCGACGATATACTTGACTCCGTTTATCACATACTCGTTTTCTTGTTGTGCAAGACCACATATAAATTTCATAATACTTCATTACCTTTCATCACGATTTTTTCTTGCTCGCTCACGGCGTTTATAATCTTCGCCAATGAGCTTTAGGATTGCATTATATACATCTTTTTGGGTATAACTTTTAGGGAAGAAACGGCGGACATCTTCAAAAGGAAAACTGATGCGTTCCTTTTGATTTGCCTTTTCTTCGCTCATAACGGCGAAGATCTTATCCGCATTAAGCTGACCTGCTTGGGATAATTTCTTTAGCCGTACTGCCTGTGAGAGTGACGGAGTGCAGTCCTCACTCTCAATAGTGCTCAGTAAATCGTACTGCTCCTGCTCGACAAGATAGGACAGTTCCACAGCAGGAGTAAGTGCGATTCGTTCCTCATCCACAAGCTGTAACAGTTCGGGGATAAGATCGGTTAAACGGATATACCGAAACACTTGGTCACGGCTTTCGTTTGCCGCTTTACCGATCTCGGTAGCGGTATCCGACTTTGTCGCAACTTGCGACGAGGTTAAATCGGTGCGTTTACCTTGCTCTTTCAAAGCCTCCATTTTCATTTTGTAAGCAAAGGCTTTCTCGCTTGGTAATATCCGTTCTCGGTGTAGGTTGCTATCCACAACGGCAATCGTCGCTTCAGTTTTGGTATAGGGATAAATTAAGGCGGGTACTTCTGTGAGTCCCGCCCTTTTACTTGCGTGTAATCTTCGGTGTCCCGATATTACTTCGTATTCATCGGTGGTATTATCTTTCTGCTTTACGATAAGAGGATTGATAATGCCTTGCGATTTAATACTTTCCACAAGTTTGTCCATATCCTCATTGTCTATAACTTTGTACGGATGACCGTCAAAATCGTGCAATTTGTCTATGGGGATACGGGCGGACTTTTTCTTTTTGCTTTCGATTGGGATTTCATACTGTGTCATAGATTTTGATCTCCTTTCTTTGTTTGATTTCGTAGAATTGGGTTTTAGGGATACCCCTAACGAGTACTGTTTTGCGCCGATAGGAGTACAAACAGTCTGCTCGCTAAGATGGTGCAACTACTCCGAGCCTTTTCGAGGTTAATTACTCCTATTAGCGCTTTGCCGTTCTCCCGAATGTCCGTTAATTCCTAACCCATAGCATCTTGCTACACGTCGTTTTCGCTCGTTCTTTAAGAGGTCTTGGCGTAGTATCTACATTCGGTAACGGGTATTCAATTTTCAAAGTGCAACTGAGGTCATATGTCACATTCATATTTCGGCTAAGTAGTCCGAGAAAAAATAAAAAGCCGTTATGTATCAACACTAATCATCGACGGGAGCGTTTAGCTCTCGCTTCAAATCAGATGCTCATACATAACGGCTTTGAATTAATTCAAAAGACCATACTGTTTGTGTCGGCTCAACTCCACCTTAAACAGTACAAAAAAATTCACGGTGGCGAGTCACGGCTTTCTCATAAGAGATCACCGGCGGTATAGCAGACCTGTACCTAACTATACCTCTACGAGGACATCATATTCAGTTGTATTCCCTCTATGAGGATATTTCAGTATACACGATAGAACATTCGTTTGTCAAGAGAATTTTGTCGCAACACGAACACTTTTTAGAATTTGATTGTATCAGCAATGTTATTAACATTATCATAATGCTGATTCTTTCGCTGTTCTTCTCTTTCTTTTTTCAGTTGTTGTTCCCTAATTATTTGAGCTTCCTTTTTGTTTGCCTCATCAACACATAAAAGAAGCGTTTCTCTATGGTAATCTCTAACTTCCTCCATTGTTGTTCCATCTAAAACGATCTTATTTCCATAAACAGATGCTATTCCGGGTCTATGCATAGTTGTAAATCTCGGAGGCATATTCCAAGTTGCAACAAATATTTCTTTCCATAAATGGCTTGGACTTTTAGAAAGTTTAAACGGTATCTTATATAACGCACATCCTCTGGAACCGTCCATTTTGGGCACGGTTACTTCGTCTGTGATTATTCCAAGAATATGTATTGGTTCATCCTCGTCTTTAGTGGGCGCTTGACCTTGTGATTTAGGGATATACGAGGGGCGAGTTCCGATCTGCGGCTTCTTTTTAACTCCGTAAAGAGTGGTAAGGAGGTCTTTATAACTATTTTCGTAATGGATCGTACTCGAAAGATCAATTCCCAATTTTCCGGAAAGGAAAGTGGGAATAGAATTTGTTGCAGTTCCTTTCCTAATTACGGGTATAAATTTTCTTTCGTTTCCTTGTGTTAATAATTCCGCCGAAATAATATGTCCTTCATATCCTACGCCACCTTTTCGTGTATCTGATTTGCTTTTGTAAGTAGGCGTACATATGATTAAAACATAATCCGAATTGGATATGGACTGTTCCATAAAATGCGGAAGTCTGTCTCCCAACGTAAGATCATATTGATCAACCGTTGCCTCGATGCCATCGGATAATAATCTACCGGCAAGAGATTTAACCCATTCTTTATGAGCTTCATCTTCCCAAGAATATGATATGAAGACCTTCGGATGTTCGCTATTCAAAATAATAGCCCCCTTTAAATTTTACTTATTGTATGTTGACTTATTGTGTTCAAATATAGTATAATACATTATAAGGAGGTTTGCAACTATGAATATTGTAAAAGTTTTTGGAACCAACTTAAAAAATATCGTACAGCTATGGGAATATCTCAAGAAGCATTTGCCGACAAATGTGGAATGCACCGAACTTATATTAGCGCCATTGAATGTTATCGACGCAGTATCTCGCTCGATAATATTCAACGTATAGCCGATGCCCTTGAAATTGATGCATATAAATTACTTCTTGAAAATCAGGAGGAATCAAAATGATTATGTTAAATCAGCCCTTCAATGGGCAACTTGGCGAAGTGTTGAAGAATAAAATGCAAGAGCCATATACAAAGCTTGTCATTATGTCCGCTTTTGCAAAGAATAGCGGTGTACTTAGACTTAAACCCGCATTAAAACAATTTAAAGAGAATGGTGGGCGCATCGAAGCTTTTATAGGCGTAGATGCTCACGGAACATCTTATGAAGCCGTTCTGAACCTTCTTGATCTGTGTGATGCTTTGTATATCGTTCATTCAGAAAGTGCCACGTCTACTTTTCACTCAAAAGTTTATATGCTGTCTAACAATGATAGTACTTGGTTAGCTGTAGGCTCAAACAATCTGACCGGTGGTGGCCTTTGGACAAACTTTGAGAGTGCGGCATGCTTTGAAACAACTGAAAGAACAAATGAATATATTGTTGAAGTTGAGCAACTAATAGCACGTTATTCTGATCCTGCATATCAATGTTCTCTTCATATTCAATCTAAGGAAGACTTAGATGCTTTATTGGAAGATGACTATTTGAGGAAAGAAATTAACATACAACTAGATGCACGTTCAGAACGTCAAAGCAGAAACAACGCTGAGCGTCAACACACTCCTCGTAGATTTGGCAATCAAACAGGAATACATCTTCCTGGACTTGAACAAGCACCTAGAGGAACTGTTGTGAGAAACAGACGAGGTCGGACTCAGACGGATGTCCAGGCAATTATGCCTATTGTTGCTTCAGATGCTACGGAGCGTATGTGGTTTGAAACACGCTCTCTAACTGGTGGTTCACGAAACATTTTGGATCTTTCTAAACTTGGTAAGATTATAGATGGAAATGCAACGGGAACACGTTATGAAACAGACGATCCGAATTTTATGTTAGGTGGCGTTGCCTTTTTTGACGTAGATCCTGAAAGCACCGATATGGAAAAATCTCTAACTGTCAACTATAATGGGGTTGACTATACTGATTGTGTAATCAAGTTTCCAACTGGTGATTTAAGCAATGGCTCGTGGAGAATTCAATTAAAAGTCCAATCCGAAGCTGGTGCAAAAATACACACTGTTGGCGGTACTGAATGGTTGAGATTTAAAGTTATTGTTTTTGAAAAAATAAGAAGCGATTATTATGTTATGTCCGTGCTTGAAGAAGATCAATTGGAAACATTGAAACAACAAAGTCAAGTAGTGGCGACAAATGGTTCTGCTGCTAATTCTAAAAAATACGGATTGTTATAAAAAAGATGCGGAGTTGGCATTTACAACTCCGCATCTTTTTAGTGTTTTGAAAAGCTTTTGAGCATTTGTGAATAAGTAGTTTCATCAATTTGATATGCAAAAGAAAACATATCATCTAATGATTTCTTTATGTTCTCATCAGAAATATCCGTATCAATCTTATAAGTTAGATGCTCAACGCTATTGCACAACGATTGTAACCTTTCTTCTTTCCTAATCAAGTGACATACACTAGAAAGAATATGCGTTATTAGCTTTTCGTTTCTGCTATTAAATATTGCATATTCTTCATATTTGTCTACACAAGGAACGGGAATCTGCTTTATTACGCTTTGAGTTAAATCAATGCCAGGCATTTTTAAACGAACGAAGTAGTCAAACGGCAATGAATTAAACAATCCCAATATCAACAGCAATTCGACATCGTTTTTAGTCTGAAGCATTTGAATAGATTGGCACGTCGGACAAGTTGGAAGAATCATCGCAATTGTGGTCCTAGCATTTGTAGGAGATGTAAGACTCCTCCAACATAAAGAATACTTTTCCGAATACTGAACTAAGAATCTATTCCAAAAAGTTTTATCGATAAAAAACCGACTTTCTGGAATGGGTTTTATCCCGTCGATTTCTTCGCTTTTTCTTGCACTAGCTTTAGAAGCATATTTTGCGGCATCTGGCATTCCTTCAAATGTAGAGAAACGAGCATCGTATTGTTCTATAAATTTTCCTTCATAGATGGGGATGTTTTTCTTGTTGGATTTTCTGCTTATATTTTCTGAATGCGCTGTTAAATGTACCAAACGACCAAAATGACAATTAGGGTATACATCTTCAAATAATGGCAATCTTTCGTGTGCTGAAAGCAGAAATTTGAAGTCTCCATTTTTAGAAATATTAGGAATCATATTGGTGAAAGGATTAATCAATTTTATTTCTTCTGCATTTATATTCATTTCACTACATTCAAGAATATCGTTCGCATATTCTAAACCTGTCGCAAATGAAAATGATTCATTCTTTGATTTCGATAAAGAAATAATAGCAAATCGTTCTCGTGAATCGATATTGAATATTCTTCTCTTGTTTTCATAGAAATACAAAGAAACGACAGCCTCGTTTTCCAAAAAGCAGCTCCATAATTTTTTATGAGCCGGAGCAGTAGCCAATGTGCTTTTAACAATAAGCGTAGATACTCCGTTTGTTTTTAAGAGATTATAACACAGTTCCGTGAATAGAGCATAGGTGTTCAATTCTCCACAAACAGATTCTTTGATATTGTTATGAGAATACTTTTTACTATTAATTTGTAAATAGTCACTTGCTATTTCTTTTGACCACAGAAACAGGTCACGCCATTCGCATTCTAGCTTGGTAATTGCTTTGGACCGCTCGTCTTTTTTTGATAATTCCGAAATTTCGGGCGCATAACTTTGGAAAAACTTGCGTTCCTCGAATCGTATCTTTTCCCACGGAGGATTTCCCAATATTATATCAAATTCACCAAATCCGTTTTTTGAAAAATCCATACCCATTTCGGATGAATAAAATCTATTAAGAGCAAACAGGTCATTTTTACGGTCAAAAGATTCTTCTGTTTCAACTTGTATTAATGGATTTCCTACACGAAAATGGCTGATAATTTTTCTCCAATCATCTACCTTGGCTCGCAATAGCAATTTACATACTGTTATCTGCAAAACTATAGGGTCAACATCTATCCCCCAGAAAAATGTGGCTGAGGTTTCGTAAGAAATTTCCAACTCCTCATAAAAATATTCCTGGGCTGCACAGAAAAATTCTCCACCTCCACAGGAAAGGTCTGCAATTTTTATTCTGTCAGCTTCGTGTTGAATAAGTTTTTTTGTAGCAGGGTTTGAAAATGTTTTCCGAATGATCGCTTTTGCCAAAGTGTATGGAGTATAGTAAGATCCGGTTGTATCCCTGCTCGTTTTCCCTTGTTTTAATTCAACAGCATCTTTTCGGACATTTAATTCTACACTGAGTAAACACTCTCTCAACATATCTAGTGGATGCTCACAGCTTAATACCTTTTCAGAAATTATTTCTATACGTCTTTCAAGCAAATCGGAATTGTGTTCAGCAAAAATTCTCAAAGAAGTAGGAATTAACCCCCATTCCTCAAAAACATCAAGATTAACTTTTTTCTCAATTTCGCTTAATCTCTTACAATTCACTTTTGAAATTAGCAAATAGGTTAAATTGTGCCAAAATAGCTTAACATCCTTAATGTTTGAGTAATCACCTTGATATTTCTTTTTGAGAATATCCAACAAGTCGGATGATATTTTAAAGGCAATGTTATTCATTTTCGTTCTCCTTAACAAGTTCAAACTCATCCGTTTTGGGATTGTAAATAAAAATAGGGGCTTTAAAAAAGCTTTCAGAGTGGATATAGTTAAAATTATTTTCTATCCACTTCTTGAATACACCTATATCGAAATTTTTTGGTTTATTGAGATGTTTCATCAAATTAGACACACTTTTAGTTTGTTTAGCTTTGAGATAATTAAGCGCCGACATTAAAACAGCGTGGATCAAAAGATTCTCATATTGCTTTTTAATTTCATCAGGATAAAATCTCTCCGAGAAAACATATTTGTAAATTGCTTCACACGAATAACCTGTTCTTTGGGACAAATATTCCAATACACCATCGCATCCTAAATGTTTCTTTTCAGATTTTGTTCGTATAATATTGCAGTTACAATCTATTGCTTTTATTAAAATTTCAGAGAGCGCTTGGGGTGTAAACTGTTCGCCTTCGTTTTCTGCCAACACATTTTTCTTTCCAATGTAATTGTCTATCACATCGATATCTACTCCTGTCAGTCCCATAACGGAGTAAACATATTGATCAATTACCTGTTCTTGCCGAAGTTGTTCCCATTCAGCTTGGATATCGTCCATAAACCAATGATATGCTTGCTCCTCAATAGACAGTTTTCCCGAAAAAGAACAAGGAAGGAATTCGAAATTAAATGGCCTTTTGGAGAGGCGTCTTTTTTTTGCCTCAATACAGATTCGTGCAGCTCTGTCCAGTTCTTCCGATTCCATCAATTTTTCACACGTTGGAATCTTTGAGATATATCCCGCAGCTATTGTCAGTTTTGGGGAGAGTAAGCGAATATAGTAAGAGGCGAATCTTGAGTTTAGAAAAGCCAAATGTGCATAAGTTTTTCCTTGTTTTATCCTTATTCCGGGACCCGATGCTACAAAAATCTGATCATTTTGCAGTTCCCTGACATTCAATCCGGATGTCCCTGTATCGCTGAAAACCATTTGCGTACACTTAAAATAATTGGCATTTCTGATTGCAGAGCCTTTTTGTGATTTTATGTACTCGCCATTATTGCCCCATTTGACACAATAATGGTTTAATCCCTGCCATCTTGAATAGCCTCCGCCTTTACTTACGAGTACCCACTCGTTATCACCGGAATGCTTCCAAAAATAATCGATTAATTCTTTGGCATTTCCGGTAGAAGTACCTTGCATAGGAATAGCAAATTTTTCATATCGCTCAGATGAAGTAATCAATTGTCTAAGGAGTTCTGAACTCACCATATCAAATCTAGATTCAAAATTATTCAATATTTCTTTTTGAGGAATAACTTGAACATATTTGGACTGATTTAAGTGTGTAGTGAGCATCATTTCAATCTGATTTGTATTTAGCGATTTCAAAGAACTAAGCACAACTTTCTGATGTGCAACTGGTTTTTCTTGCCGGAATAGTATTAAAGCAACATTTGATTTTTCTCCATTCAAATCAAAAAAAGCATTTGAACCTAATTCCCAAATCTGATCAATTGAGCAAGAAGATAGCAATAGCTTTCTTAGTTTAATAAAACTATCTAAATACATCCAACTATTTTGTGTTACCATTCCTGCAATTCCACCATTTGCAAGAACATTCTTTGCCAATTCTATAAAAGCATTGCACATATCACATTTGGATAACGGATAGTTGGCTTTTAAAAACTGCTTCAATTCAGCATTCATTCCTTTTGTTGTTTGAAACGGTGGATTTGTAATTAATGCGTCTACATCTTTGAAAACCCTGTCAATGGTTACATATATGTCAGTTCCAACTTTTATTAGCGTTTGTTTGTTTTTTCTTGCGTCTAAGGCTCCGCCGATTGTTTTTTCAGCAGGACAATATACGTTAGGAATAAAATTATCAAAATCATTTAGAGAAACAGCGTATCCTAAATTTGAAAGAACACTCACGCATTTTAAACGCAAATTAATTGATGCAACCAACGATAAAACTGCATCAATTTCGTAACCATAATGAATGTCAAGAATAGATTGTAAAACATCAATACATTTACCCTTATCGTTTTGGGGAAATGTTGTTTGATTGCAAAATGAATCTATAGAATATAGAAGAAAATTCCCACCACCACAAGCAGGGTCTAATATTTTTTTTCGAGAGGTAATATCCATCGCATCAACAATGGTGGTGATCATATATTTTTCAGTAAAAAACTGTGTGTTACTGTATTGAGACTTGCTGTCCATTTTATTTGCGAACTGATAACACCACGAAAGAGCATCATCACAACAAAAGGAGTACTGTTCAACGAACTTTTCTACAGCACAATATATTTCATTAACTTCTTTACAAGTTTTAAAATCAAATCCTGTAACTTTAGAAATGAACCCCTTAATATCTTTTTGATCAATTGCAAGTTCATTTCTGTTTGTCAAATTGTGTTCTACATAATAACCAAGCAAGCCAGATGCAAAAATTGATATAAGGATACCTTTGGCTTCTTCATATGAATACCCGTAATTGAAAAGTGCCTCGATTCCATTAGTTGTAATTGATTTAATTTGGTTACGTGCCATTCTTAAAGGATTCTTATATTGAATGTCCTTTGAATCTGATTTGTTTTTTAACCGGCTATCACAAGGCTTTTTAGCATCTGATGGGATAATCCACATATTTCCTACTCTTGTAGCATTGTCATTTCTATTTGATGCACACAAAAGCTGGACTCTTCGTTTTGTGATTCCCCATTTTTCGGCCGCATCTTGTGCTGACATATAATTCATTGTACGCCCTCCGAATACTCGTTCTTTACATATTATATTCCTTTATGCGAACAATGTCAATGCATTTCGCTCATCTCATCAAATATTGGTTATTTCAAAAATAGCGACAGAGAAAAATCTCTGCCGCTATTTTTTGATTAATAGTAAATTATATTGTGATTTACGATCTCTGTAACTCTGCTTCGTATGTTGATGATCCAAACATTCCATTCCTTTTGATTATCTACCTTGAGTTGTTCAGTTAAACCCTCCCGATCAAACATTTGATTCACATAAAGCATAACCTTCACTGTCTTAATAATGCAAAGCTTATTACAACAAGCTTTCTGGTTCGTTTTTAATTCTTCTCCAAGTTTTCAATTCTTCCTTTGTAAGTGTAGATTCAATCACTATTGGCATAGCTTGTTGTTGCACCTTCCAATACAAAGTGTTTGTAATATCACATTCTCCGCAGGTGCGAGGTCCTAATAAACCAAACCTACCCAATTGTGGCGGGTAATCCCAACCTGCATCAAAGGCATCTTGAGCTGTGCAAAAAACCTTTGCACCACAAACCTCACAATAATGCCAAAACGGACGGGAATTCATACTTTTAAGCAAATCTAATCGCTCTTTTGCCTTTTCTTCCTCTTGTTTTATTTGTTGTGATTCTTCGCTGAGTTCTTTACGTGCGGAATCAACGATTTCGGGATTAAGTTCATCCATTCGTAGTTTAATATTGTTATTTATAACCTCGTATATTTTATCAAAGCCTTCGCTGGGGTTAGGAAATTCTATCTCATTCGCATTGGCTCTTAGCCGTTGGATAGAAGTATTTAGTTTTCGTTCTTTTATATACGCCTCCCAAACAGAGTCGCTTGGACACATTACATAAACCTCAATGTCAACACTCTCAACTGCATTGCGAATGGCATCTATGTATGCTATTCTGCGCTTTGCTTTGTATAAAGTCTGTTCGACCACTACGCTTTTACCTTTTTGTAAGGTATCGATAATATCCACCAAAAGATTTTCGTTTGCTTTGTATAAGCACTTAAATTCTTGTCCAAGCGGTATGTGTTTACCGAATCCCGCCTCTTTATAAGCTGCTTGCTGATAATCATACACATTTAATATCACTGTATTTCTATTGTTAGAAAAATAATTCTGAATAAAGGTTGTCTTGCCGGATGCCGTAGCTCCTATAACAAAAGTCACGGTTGTTTTTGCAAGAGCATCGTTGTTTATTGGTTGATTGGTCACACAATTCCTCCTTATTTATTCTTGAGAATATTTATTTGAATGTATTGTTTAGCGCTTTCAAAATCAATCAGGTCGAGCAATAAACCAAATATTGCAGGGCTCAAATTCGCTAATAATTCTGGGCAAAAAGCTGTAATGTAATCTTCGGTTTCAAGCGGAGCTACCTCGTAGAAATCGTAACAAATAACGGTAGTTAAGGTAATATCAAAACAATCATCCTCAGTCATATATATCCTCGGCGTATGTAGGTGGTGCGGCTGATATAATGAGCCACCGGCACCATCGGCTGATTTAAGCCAAACCATCGCATTTATATAATTAAACAATCGCATTAACATAGGTATGTTTTTGCAATGATCCTTGCACCATTCCGCCGCTACTTGAGGGTAGTAGGTCCGGACCTCCATTTCGTCATTATATAACCAAATACAGGTTTCTATCGCCTTGTTTGGAGCATTATCATATCCTTGGAAAATCATAGTGTATCGAGGGACATCATTATCAATATCTACTTCGAAATTAATGAAATGAGATTTTAAGTATTGTCTTAATCTTGCTTCAACTTGTAGCTTATTCATACGTATCACCCCTTTGTTCAATTTCCTATACATTGTAATTTGGAAAGAGAAATACTTTTATCATCAATATAATAATCACAACAAATTTTTCGAGAATTGCCACCGTATAGTTCTATGTACTCTTGCAAATTATCGTTGACAGCATCGAAATACATCCCTTGTTGTTCACACCATTTAACAGCCGCTTCAAGAGCTGGTCCGGTACGGCAAGTCCAAAGAATTAGCTTGTTTCCTTTGTTCCTCCATCCTTTTAAAAAGTTAATAAGTTCTGTATTTGGTTCTCCAACTTTAGGCCATCTGCTAAAACTGAGAGTGCCATCAAAATCGACGGCTATTGTTTTGTGATTTCTCATTTCAATCACCTTTAAGCACATTTTATATTGGCAACAATACAACTGTGATCGGGAATTTCTATTATTTCTGTATTACTAAAAACATCATTATACACAGCAGTTTCTACTACTATTTTTTCACCTGTAGCGATATGATCTATTTTCATATAACCACGATAACTGTTACCTTCCATTGGATACAAAATAATGTTTTTATTTTTAAGATCCTTTACGATTATTTGATAGTTAAAATATTGTCTTGGTCTATTACGATATCCGTTAATGTCATTGCTTATTACTCCGTGATTAAAATCGCCAGTTAAGACAAGATGGGATTTATCTGACAGGTTTTCAATATAACCTAACACTTTATTCCACTGTCTATTTCTATCCTTAAAATCCGCATCATTACCACCCGCAACCAAGAGCCGAACTGTGATTAAGTCAATATATTCGGTTCCTTTTTCTATACGCAAGTGCAACATATGCGGTTCGGTCATTTCGCCTATTTTTTTAACTGCATACTCTTTTTTGATTTCACAAAGAATTCCTCTGCCTTTTGCATCTAAAGATGTAAAACTATTGTATCCGCAATCTGCAAATGTTTTTAAATAATCAGAATTGTCGCAATCCATAAATTCAACATTGGTGTAAACATCCGTGTCCGAAAAAGATAATTGTCTCTTGGCAATATCTTCTGAAATTAAGTAATCTTCTTTGCGTTTACCTCGTTCAATCCGCAGGTTTAAAGACGTTTCAATAATTTTCATTTTATTTTCTCCTATATGTATTTGGCTAGCCAAGGGGAAAATCCCCTTGGCAACTATATTTGCCTTGTAAAAATTGCTTCTCTTAACACAGAATTTTCAGCATATGTTGCTACTGTGATGTAACCATATCTGACACCTGCGCCTATAGTTCCGGCGACTTGTCGTGCAGAAAGTCCCAATGTTCCCATCAGCCAAGAACGCAGGCAACTATATGTGTAGGACTCGCCACCGTTAGAGAATAAAGCGTTACTTAATTGCAAATTAAACATTATCTCACCTCCTTTCAACAGGCGTCCTGAAATTAAATAGTATTTAATTAGTATTCCTACTTCGTCAGTATAACATACCTTGTTAGGTCTGTCAATAGAATTTTGATTAAATACTTACTTGACTTTTTGATTTGTTTTGATATACTAGTAAACAAGGGGGGATACTTTATGTACAGTTATACATTTTTGTTAACGCCATCTAGAAACAAATCTGATATTATCTTTACTGAATATAAAGAAATTTTTTTAGAAGCTATTGACAATATAAACGGTGGTTTAGCTTTCAAAAGAGATAATAAAAAACTCTCAATTTCCGATCACGAAATCAGCGAAAAAGAATTAAAAATCATTCTTTTCTCTAAAATGCCATTAGAAAACCCATCTCGTAGTCTCAGTTCATTCACAAGATATTTGACTACATACTATACTGATATGTTTAGAAAATATCTCTACAATAAAACACTTTTTAGCATAAATTTGATTGGTCAAGAAAGTTCAGATTATTCTATTGATAATTTTAGTCCAAGTAATGAAGAAATATTAAAAGGTATTATTGATCTATTGTATTCGCATACAGAAACTAAGGATGTGCAAATTGCTCGCTCCAAAATTATCGACATATTAAAACCGTTTAATTTTAAAAACTAGTTCAAGTTAAGAAAGTTTTCTAATAAGCAAGTCTAAATTTTAAATAAAAATCCAGACGGCGGCAGAGAGATGGTAATCCCTCTGCCGCCGTTATCGTTTAAGTATAAATTATATCGTGATTTACAATTTCCGTGGCTCTGTCACGGATGTTATTCATCTGAGCAACCCATTCCATTTGATTTTCTGCCTTGAGTTTTTCCGTCACGCCTTCACGTTCTGCCATCTGTTTTACGAGCCGAAAAAGTATATCCTCAGCCTGCTTGTCAATGTCAGCGAGATGTTTACTTAACTTTCCGCTTGTCAACAGATTGACGTAAAGGATTTTTCTATGTTGCTTTATGTATCTAAGATGTCGCTGTCCCCACAAGCCGATGGGCTTATCTTCTTGGTCGGGGAGTTTTAGATCAGGCAAGTAATAATCGCCTTGCAAAGTGTAACTGATACCCGTTTGTTCATTGTAAATACGCTTTTCCATAATTAAGACTCCTTATAAATCACTTTGAATTTCTTTTGTTTTGCGTTAATAATTTTGAGTAACACTTCATCAACTGCATCGGTGTATTTGCCATCTGCAATAAGGTTGTTTCTCTTTTCGTTAAGGCAGTTGATAATCGTTCCTCGCTCGTAATCATCAAGAGCTATGTAATACTTCTTTGACATATCTTTCACTCCTTCAGCAAATCCTTAAACGGTGTTTCGGTTGATACGAAAGTAACATATGTAAAGTTGGCTCCTAATCGAAATCCCATAATAAAGCTATCAAGATTCGATTCTCCGTTGACGATACTCCAAGCATTAACGAAATCAAGAAGCTTCTTTTTGTTTTCCCCCGTGAGAGCTTCGGTTAAAAACTCCTCATTAAGCATTAGAACTTCCATTTGCTTCTGAACTGTCTTGTTCTGCTTTGTGCTTCTTGCTTGGGGATCAATGTTACCGTAATAGAATTCTTCAATAAATTTTGACATAATCTTGTTTCCTCGTTTCTGTAATTTTATTTTATGAAGAAACCTTGAAATACACAAATGTGCGAATGAAAAATATGTGTGTTTCTGCCGGTATTTCAGTACTTTTTAATCAAGTCCGTTATGAACACCCGCACCAATTAAAAACCGCTTGATTGTCAAAATCAAGCGGTTTTTTGTTTGCCGTTTTATCTCTTATATAAGCAAGCTCTACGAATATATTCTATTAAATATAGCACCCTCCCAACCCGACATCTCCTGCCTATGCACTTATTCAAACAGTTTCGCTTTCTTTTTCCTTTTCTCCGTCTTTATACCTCCGGTCGCCGTTCTCCCTGTCATACGCCTTCACCGAATATTCGCTGACATTCTTTACCGTTTCGCCGTCTATCTGCAATGCGGCAGGTGAATCAAACCGCACTGTGATTTCCTTTCCGGTCAGCACCTCTACCATCTCGGTATGGCTGATATGCTCCCCCTTGAAAATTGAAGGGAACACCATAAGCGTTTTCAGCTTTCCACTGCCGTGCATCACAACAACCGACAGCTTCCCCTCGGGATTGTTTCTGTCCTGTTGCGGAGCGGTCATCATACCGCCGCCGTAAAACCTGCCGTTCATTGTCGGCGCAAGCCATACCTTCTTATAGCTGTACTCCCTGCCGTCAACGTTTATAACCGCATTCGCTGGTCTGAAATGAAACAGCAGACCTTTAACCGCAATAGATGTATAATTTATGGGCTTGTCGGATTTTTCTCTCAGCTCATCGCCCGTTTCACAGCAATATCCGTCAATACCGTAGCCTATAGCATTGATAAACCGTGAGCTTTTGCCGTTTACCGTTACAATAGGCAGATTTCTGACATATTCATTTATCCTTACAGGCTCACAGCCCTGCTCCATGCCGAGATCACGCAAAAAATCATTTCCGCTTCCCGTACCGTAATAATACAGCGGATTTTCATAAGGATACCCGTCGCTGTCGTTTATAAAACGGTTAAGCGTACCGTCACCGCCGCACAGCACAATATCGCTTTCGGGCGAAATACTGTCAAAAAATGTGCCGTATCCGCTTATCTGCGTCATATTGCAATATTTCAGTTCATCGTCCTTGTATATTTCCGTCAGCTTTTGTGCAAGCTCTGTTCCTTTTCCATTGCAAGATAAAGGATTATACAGTATGTATTTCACGCTCATGTATGCCCTCCCCTTAAAACCGACAGCCGATTGCTTATGATGTTATCGGTCTTTTAGTCTTTTGGTATAGTATAACAAATTTAAACGGATTTTGCAATATATTGTTGTAATTTGTCAACACTTTAGATGAAAAATTGTATAAGTTGTTGCTTGTAAGCATCCGTGCCTCGACAGCCATTTGTGCCGTTGCATCTGTGCAATGACAGCCATTTGTGCCGTTGCAT
>OCHJ01000957.1_pt1 | contig 27161 bp, 20 predicted proteins | sample 1538381 | NCBI WGS metagenome assembly OCHJ01 (sample SAMN04571688, study PRJEB22368) | human gut metagenome | biome: human gut; material: stool | host: Homo sapiens | place: Luxembourg | collected 2012-06-29 | reverse complement strand
CGGCGCTGGTGTTGTCGAGAATAATTTGAGAAAGCACGCTGTCCGCCCTGCCGCAAACACGGAAATCCATGTTGTTGCGTATCTGGCCGGGAATGATCGTTGCGTCCGGTCGCTGCGTGGCAAGAATGAGATGGATACCAAATGCCCGCCCTTGCCGTGCAATGGTGGACCGCCTGTTTTCAATTTGCGCCAGCAACTTCTTCCGCTCGCTGTCGGCTCCGGTTTTGCCATTCATAGTCAATATCTGTCGAAAAATTCACCGATGCCTCGCCGGAGTCTGATTTTTCCGTGAGCGGGCAAAAAAGAGCGCCCGCCAAATGACGGGTACTTCCCCTTTGTTCACTTCAGGTATTTTGCGACTTCCTGCTCAAGCTCCTGCCACACGGGATATTTCCCGCCGTGCTCGTCGAAGAAAGCCTTCAAATCGCGGTTCAGCGCGCTCATTTCGTCGACCGCGTTCATCGCGTGGTCGGACGCGCAGATCTTTCCGAGGCTCGTGGCGGACATGAGCTTAAAAAAGCGCAGACAGGTCTTGCGGTACGCCGCGCCTTCAAACTCCGCGTCGTCCTTCGGTAAAATTTCATGTCCCGCGTTTTTGATCGCACGGTAACCCTCGATGTTGGCGTCGATCAAGCGATTTAAGTAGGCTGTGTTGCCCTTGAGCTTTTTGAGGTCGCCGTCGACCTTGTAGCAGGCAAAGGCCACCGGCAGCACGAACGCCGCGTGGCAGAGAAGGTAGTCCTCCATATTCGGCTCGTAGGCTACCTTATATTTGGTGCCGTCAAAGATCTGCCCGATGAGCGTTTCGTTCGACGGCGCACCCGCGATCTGGCCGATGGTAATCTTTTTTAGGTCGATGGACGCCACATACTCCCGCTCCCGATGTCCTGCTGAGGACGCAAAGGCAAACATCACGTTTTTCTCCGGCAACGAAGCGCTCAGCGCACTTGCGCGCACGTCGTTTCCCACAAAGACGATATTCTTTGTCGGATTCATCCGCAGGGTATCGAGGATCGCGTCGAGCTGCGTATAGCGCAGGACGACGAAGATCACGTCGTACTTGTCCTCCGCTTTCAGCTCCGCCGTGACCGGAATGCGGCTGACCGACATGCGGGGCGAAAACTTATCCTTGATCCGAAGGCCGTTTTTTTGGATACTCTCGCCCCATGCTCCCCGCGCCAGCAGCGTGACGTCCTTTCCCGCGCGGAAGAAATTCCGCGCCAGATTGCAGCCGAGCACGCCCGCGCCGAATACTAAAATTTTCATAGTCAAGTCTCCTCTTATCCTAAAAATATCTGTTTCCTTCGTTCTGCCCCGTCTCGCTATGCTCTCGTTCCGATTTTCTTTCGTTTTACGTCAGTTAGTCGTCTCTAACTGAAACGTAGCAAATGACAGTGCAAAAGTCAAGATGTCTTTTTACCGCTCTCCGGTGCTTCCTTGCCCTTCTTCACCTTCTCCTTCACTCGATCAACAAATCCCCGCTTCAAAAGGGGCTGCGCATTGTTCATCTGTACTGGCCTGTTTTTGTCACTTCGCCAGATTTGTTCAAAAAATATCTGCTTTTGCAAATTTAATCTTGCTTCTTCCGGATATTTTCATATAATGTTGACGACTGAACAGGAGGTACCACCATGTATGTTACCTACAACAACCTTTTTAAGCTCCTCATCGACAAGGGCTTAAATAAAACGGAATTTGCGCGCGAGGTCGGCATCAGCTCCAACACGCTCGCCAAGCTCTCGAAAAATGAGCTCGTCTCGCTCGAGGTGCTTGTACGCATCTGCCGCCAGCTCGACTGCTCGCTCGGCGACGTGGTGCAGCTCGCCCCGCCCGAGCCGCCGATCAAAAGCGGCCTTGAGCGCATGAAGAAGCGAAGACCCACCCACGAGAAAGGAGGCAATGCGTACCGCCATGAGTAACGAAACCAAGAAGACCGGCTCCAGCTTTATGGAAAAGCTGTCGACGGTCATCGTCGACAAGCGAAATCTCATCTTTCTGCTCACGATCATTCTGCTCGTATTCTCCGCCTTTTCCCGTAACTGGGTCGAGGTCGAGAGCGACCTGACGTACTACCTGCCGTCTGATTCCGAGACGAAGCAGGCGCTCGACATCATGGACGGGCAGTTCACGACCTATGGCACGGCCGAGGTCATGGTGGCCAACATCACACCAGAGCAGGCCGCCGCGCTCGAGCCCAAGATCAAGGAGATCAAGGGCGTGCAGAGCGTGGACTACGACGAGACCACTGCACATTATAATAACCTCTCCGCGCTCTACTCCATCACCTTTGCCTACAGCGAGGATGACGAGGCCTGCCTCGACTCGCTCAACGCTGTGAAGGAATATCTCTCCAACTATGATCTGTATGTCGACACCGACCTCGGCAACACGCAGCAGGAAACGATCGACCACGAGATCAGCGTCATCATGGTGTATGTCGCCATCGTCATCGTGCTCGTGCTGCTCTTCACGTCCGAGACCTACGGCGAGGTGCCGGTGCTCATTCTGACGTTCGTGGTCGCGCTTGTGCTGAATCAGGGTACGAACTTCCTGATGGGCAAAATCTCGTTCATTTCAAACTCGGTCACAAGCATCTTGCAGCTGGCGCTGTCCATCGACTACGCCATCATCTTCTGCAACCGATTTAAAGAGGAGCACCGGCTGCTGCCGCTGCGTGAGGCCGTCATCGTTGCGCTGAGCAAATCCATCCCCGAGATCGGTGCGAGCAGCCTCACGACCATCGGCGGCCTTGTGGCGATGCTCTTCATGCAGTTCAAGCTCGGCCCCGATATGGCGCTGTGCCTCATCAAGTCGATCTTGTTTGCGCTGCTCGCAGCGTTCATCGTAATGCCCGGCCTTCTGATGCTCTTCGGCCCGCTGATCGACCGCACGCAACACCGCAGCTTCGTGCCGAAGATCCCGTTCGTCGGCAAGCTCGACTATGCCACGCGCTACATCATCCCCATCGTCTTCGTGGTGTTGGCCGTCATCGGCTATCGCCTGTCGTCCGACTGCCCCTACGCCTACGGCTACGGCCTCATCTCCGCCCCCAAGCAGAATGAGACGCAGTTTGCCCAGCAGATGATTGAGGATAACTTCACCTCGAAGAACATGCTGGCGCTCATCGTCCCCACGGGCGACTACGACAAGGAGTCCGCCATCTTAGACGAGCTCGGCCAGTACGACGAGGTTGACTCCACGATGGGTCTTACCAACATTGAGGCGCTCGACGGCTACATGCTGGCCGACAAGCTGACGCCGCGCCAGTTCGCCGAGCTCGCGGGTCTCGATTACGAGGCCGCGCAGGTCGTTTACGCCGCCTACGCCGCGCAGCATTCAGAATATGGCAAGCTTGCGGGCAATCTTTCCACCTACAAAGTCCCGCTCATCGACATGTTCCTCTTTGTCTGCGATCAGGTGGACGCCGGCGTCGTCACGCTCAGCGACGACCAGACACAGATGCTCCAGGATGCCGAGGTCCAGATGAACAGCGCCAAGGCGCAGCTCGAAGGCCCGGACTATGACCGCATGCTCATCTACCTCACGCTGCCCGAAAGCAGCGACGAGACCTACGCCTTCACCGACAAAATTCTCGAAATTGCCGAAAAGTATTACCCCGATGAAAACGTCTACCTCGCGGGCGAATCGACGAACGAATACGAATTCGAAAAGTCCTTCGCCGTGGATAACAAGGTCGTCAGCATCGTGTCGGTGCTCGTGGTTATGCTGGTACTGCTCTTCACGTTCAACTCCGCCGGTATGCCGGTGCTGCTGATCCTCGTGATTCAGGGCTGCATCTGGCTCAACTTCTCGTTCCCGACCATCACGGGCAAGTACATCTTCTTCTTAGGATATCTAATTGTTTCTTCCATCCAGATGGGCGCGAATATCGACTACGCCATCGTCATCGCCAGCCGCTATCAGGAGCTCAAATCCAAAATGCACCACCGCGACGCCATCGTCGAGACGCTGAACTTCGCCTTCCCGACGATCATCACCTCCGGCTCGATCCTCTCGATCTGCGGCTTTTTGATCGGCAGCATGACATCTGAGCCCGTCATCGCGGGCATCGGTGAGAGCCTTGGCCGCGGCACGGTCATCTCCATCATCATGGTCATGTTCGCCCTGCCGCAGATCTTGCTCATCGGCAGCGGCATCGTCGACAAGACCTCGTTCTCCGTCCCGTCTATCACGGAAAAGAAATCGGGTCACGGTAAGGTCTCCGTCAGCGGCATGGTGCGCGGCAACATCAATGGTACGGTGCATGGCATCATGCACGCCACGGTCGAGGGCGACATCGACCTGAATCTGATCTCCGGATCTGCAAATGAGGAGCAAGACGATGAAGAAGACTAATCATTTCTATCGCTTCTGCGCGCTTGCACTCTCGTGCCTGCTGCTCGTGTCGCTGTTTCCCGTCATGCAGGCCTTTGCCGACGGGGACGGCGCCATCCACATCAAGAGCGCAGAAGACTTACGATCCCTCGCGCATTCCTGCACGCTCGACTCCTGGTCGCGCGGCAAAACCGTTGTTCTTGACAACGACATCGTGCTCGAAAGCGACGATGCGCTGCCCATTCCGACATTCGGCGGCACATTCCGGGGCAACGGCCACACCATCAGCGGCCTTTCCATCACGCAGAGCGTTTCCCCTGCCGGTCTTTTCGGCGTGCTGCAAAAGGACGCCGTCATCAAAAACCTGAATGTTGAGGGCACGGTCACCCCGTCTGGCGACAGCGAAAATATCGGCGGCATCGTGGGTGAAAACCACGGCACGATCGAAAGCTGCACATTCAACGGAAGTGTTTCCGGAAAACGCAGCGTCGGCGGCATCGCGGGCCGCAACCTCGCCACGGGCATCGTGCGCGCGTGCGAAGCCTCGGGCGCGATCTTCGGCCAGAGCATGACCGGCGGCATCGTGGGCGAGAACCTCGGCTCCATCGTCTCCTGCCGCGGCCGCGCGTATGTGAATATCGAGAGCACCGACCCCAGCATCGACCTGAGCGATCTGAGCCTCGATTTCTCGCTTGACCTTGCAAGTCTGTCCCGACTCGACACGCTCAATATCGCCACCGACACCGGCGGCATCGCAGGCTATTCCTCCGGCGCGATCGCGTCGAGCACGAACTATGCCGCTGTCGGCTACCAGCACATCGGCTACAATGTCGGCGGCGTGGTCGGCCGCAGCAGCGGACAAGTGCTCGCGTGCAGCAATGAAGGCGCGATCTGCGGGCGAAAGGACGTCGGCGGCATCGCCGGCCAAATGGAGCCCTATGTGCGCACGCAGGTCTCCGCCAGCCAGCTCTCGCGCATCCAATCGCAGATCAAGGAGCTCGACTCGCTCGTCAAAAAGGCCGTCAACGACGCCGAATACGGCTCGAGCGAAATTTCCGACCGTCTCGACCTGATCTCGGGCTACCTCTCTGACGCATCGGACGCGGCGAACGACGTGACCATCGACGTCGACCCCGACGCCATCCCCCAGCCGAGCATCAGCATCGACGGTGATTTTGACCCCGATGACTTCGATCCTGAGAATCCCACCCTGCCGGATATCAACGTCAGCTTCGATCAGGATTTTGACGTCTCCGACGTCGTCACCGTGTCGAACATCAACATGGTCGTCGGCTCGGTCACCGCGGCGAACAGCCAGCTCTCACTGATCACCGAAAACGTCAAAAACACCAGCACGGCTCTTTCCGCCGATATCCGCAACATCAGCAGCAAGTTCAACGAGCTCACGAACACGATGTTCTCCGCCATCTCCTCGCTCACCGGCGGCACGGGCGATCTGATCGTCGACGCCTCGAGTGTCGATATCAACTCCGTCACGCTCGGTAAGGTATCGCTCAGCCGCAACAGCGGCGCGGTGTACGGCGACGTCAACACCGGCGGCATCGCGGGCTCCATGGCCATCGAATACACGCTCGACCCCGAGGACGATGTCACGGGCCATCTTTCGAACATCTACCGCAAGCAGTATGAATACAAGTCCATCATCCAGAAGTGTGTCAACACCGGCGATGTGTCCGGCAAGCGCAGCTATGTCGGCGGCATTGTCGGCCGCATGGACCTCGGCTATCTGACTGCGTGTGAGACGTCGTCCTGCACCATCACGAACGAAAACGGCAGCTATACCGGCGGCATCGCCGGTCTCACCGGTGCGACAGTGCTCGGGAACTTCTCCAAGTGCACGCTCAGCGGCAAGAAGTATGTCGGCGGCATCGTCGGCTCCGGCGTGCAGGAAAATGTCGACGGCAGCGGCAGCAGCGTCCGCTGGAACTACTCGCTCGTCGACATCACCGACTGCCAGCAGTACCAGGGTGCAATCTCCGGCAGCGACACGGGCACATTTGAGCATAACTACTATGTCTCCGACGATCTCCCTGGCATCAACCGTCAGGGCTACGCTGGACGGGCCGAGCCCATCAGCTATTCTCAGCTGCTCGCACTCAGCGACCTGCCCGAGAGCATGAAGTCCTTCACGCTCACCTTCGTTGCTGACGATAAAACTGTGCTCAGCCGCACTTTCAACTACGGCGACTCCATCGACGAAAGCGACATCCCCGAGCCGCCCGCCAAGAGCGGCTGTCACGTCCACTGGGACCGCACCGACCTCACGAATCTGCACTTTGACACCGTCGTCACCGCTGTTTACGAGGCCTACACCCCCGGCCTTGCCTCTGAACAGACGCGAGAGAGCGGACAGGCTGTCATCTTGGTCGAGGGCAACTACAACGACGGCGACGCCATCACCGTGACCGCCCAGCCGCTCACGCCCGCGGCGTTCGACGTGCAGTCCGGCACTGTGCTCGACCGCGTGAAGGGCTACTTCTCCTGCCTCAGCCGCGGCGAAATGCCTTCGATGGTTGCCAACGCCGAAGTGCTCGAGCAGTGGCGCATCGAGCTTTCCGACGACGGACAGGACACGCATACCGTACGCTATCTCCCGCCCGACGGGCAGAAGGAGCTGCGCATCTACACCCGTGAAAACGGCGGCAGCTGGCAGGAGGCCGACTGCGGCACGATGGGCAGCTACCTCACCTTCTCCACGAGCGGCGACAGCGTTGAGTTTGCCGCCGTGCGGACGCTCGACGTCTGGGGCATCTGGCTCGGCGTGCTCGCCGTGCTGGCTGTTCTGATCCTTATCATCGTTCTGCTCGTCCACCGCCACAAGCGCAAAGCGCGCAGACGCGCCGAAGCGCTGGCGCGCAGCGCGAGCGCCGTCTCGCAGGCCGAGCAGATCGTCCGCGGCGAGGACGCCAATGCGTCCACAGCAGACGAAGCCCCTGCCAAGACGGGTGCCCTCGCGTCTACAGCGGTCGAAGATGCCACTCAGGCGGATGCGCCTGTGTCCGCTGAATCTACGGCAGTCCCCGCCGCCGTGGCAGTAGCAGCGACCGCTGCGCCGGTCGTCACCGCCGCGGTCGAGGGCGCAGAAAGCGTTCCCACTTCCGAACCCGCTCCCGCAGCCGATCCCGACTCCGTCGAGGCGCGCCTTGCGCGCGCGGAAGAGGAACTTCGGCTTCTTCGCGAGGAGCGCGAGGCACGCGAAAACGTGCTCACGCAGCCCGCAGTACCGCCCGCGCCGAAAAAGCGCAGGCACCGCCGCTTCCTCCCTATTCTCATCACGATTTTAGTCTTGCTCGGCGCGGCTGCGGCGTTCTTCCTCCACTCCGACTTTAAGAAGGACCTCGAAGCCTACCGCCTTGTCGAGGCGCGTGTCAAAGAGGACCCGATGACCATGGACGTCACGGTCGACGCCTCCTATGGCAAAATCAGCCTGAGCGCGGATGCCTCCGTCGCCCGCACGAAGAAGGACGGCTCTCCCATCACCTGCATCGACCGCGACGGCGCGGCGCTCTACTACACAGACGGCGCGATCTACCTTGAAAACGGCAAGTCCTACGCTGTCGGCGGCGCATTCCCAAATTACGCCGAGCTCATGGATGAGACCGCCGAGCTCTGCCGCACGCTCACGGTGACGAAATCCGTTGACGGGCAGGAAAAGCGCTACACCCTCACCGCCGAGGGCGACGACGCGAGCACACTGCTGCGTCTTCTCACCTCGGACGAGATCGCGAACGCCGCATCGCTTTCCGCGATCCGCGTGGATCTCACCGCTGAGAGCGGCGAGCTGATGGACGTAAGCTTCACGGCGGAAAACTCCGGAGATCTTCGCGTGGAGGCCGCCGCGCACTTCACCGACGCGCTCGCGCCGGTGATCCCCGATGATGTGCTCACCGCCATCCATTCGGGCAGCAATGACGACGCTTCCACGCTGACGGACAACGCGCTCCGTCTGCTGGGTGCCTGGGGCGAGCTGACCGCGGACGATCTGTCCGCCGACATTGCTCTTTCCGCCGACTGCGGCCCGATCGTGCTGAACAGCACGCTCCAGTACGACCGCAGCAGCATCGACGGCCAGAGCTACGGCAGCATCCAAAAAAACACCCTCGCCGTCTACTTCTCCGGCAGCAAGATCTGCGACGCGGACGGCAACAGTGTCGACACCGCGAGCCAGCAGCTCGTCGATGCCACGTCGCTCATTGACCTCTGCTACCAGTCCATTCTGAACGGCAGCGCGGGCTGCGATAAGGTGAGCGACGGCTATCTCTACGGTCTTTCGCTCGACTCCGACGCGATGAGCGAGCTCGCCGCCGCCATCGCGCCGGATATCAAGGCACAGAATGTGACCTTCTCCTCCGGACGCATTTCCGTCCGCGTGAGCGAGCAGGGCGAGCTCCAGTCCGTCAACATCTCGTGCAGCGGCGCGCTGCACCTCATCCTCTCCGACGCTCCGGTGTCGCTCTCCGCCGTCATCACGCCGGCGGATCGTGCATTCTCGATTCCCCAGCCGGCGCTCAACGCGCTGAAACAATAGAAAAGCGGAGGGAGATTCATACTATGGGAAATCGCATCATCAGCATCAGCCGCCAGTTCGGCAGCGGCGGCCACGAAGTGGCCGTGAAAACAGCGGATCTCCTCGGCATCCGCGTCTATGAGCGCGAGCTGATCCGCCTCGCGTGCGAGTACGGCGAGCTTTCGGAAAAAACGCTCTCCCCCTCGGACGAAAAGGCGACCAACCCCTACCTCTTCCAGACCGTGCACGAGGGCAACCACCATGTGCTGCGCGGCAAACCGACGAGCGAAGTGCTCTTCGCCCTGCAAAGCCACGAGATCCGCCGCATCGCCCGCCACGAGGAGTGTGTGTTCGTGGGGCGCTGCGCAGACTATGTGCTGCGCGGCGAAGACGTGAGGCTTCTCACCGTGTTCATCGCCGCGCCGGACGAGCACCGCATCCAGCGCAAAATGGCGCAGGAAAAGCTCACGCGCGACCAGGCCATCCGCCTGATCCGCAAGATGGACAAGCAGCGCCGCAAGTATTACGAGAGCTACACCCACAAGACCTGGGGCGCGCCGGAGGGGTATGATCTTTACCTTGACACCGGTGCGCTGTCGACGGCTGACGCGGCGGCGGTCATTGCGGAGCGCTTCCGCAAGCTGTAAAAAATTGGGGGCCACCGAACGGTGGTCCCTTCTTTTTTGCGTCCCGAAAGAGCTGCGGTTTTCCCCGCCTGACGCGGGGAAGCGAGCAAAGGGTGACATTCTCTCACGTGAGAGAATGTCACCCTTTAGATCCCCCAAGAGAACGCAAGGGGCCTTGCCCCTTGACCCCGCCATTGTCGGCGTTGGGCTTGAAGAACTGCACGCGCTGCGCAATGTAAGTGCGGTGTACATGGCTTCGCCATGAGCCCCTACGATTCGTTTTCGTTTGCAACCGCGCCTTACTATCGTGAGGCGCGAGTGACGGTAGCTGGGCGGCAGACTGCGTGCCGAATGCGGCATTATTGCACTCGCCGCATTGATGAGTGCCTCGGTAGACGGAAATTAGGCTGCACTGCCACGAGACTGGCAGAGCGGCAGCGGATAATAGAAGCAGAGGCAAGTCGTATAGCAGAACCAATGGCGGTGAGCGTCAGCAATACCGCCACGCAGGCAGTTGCATTCCGGAAGCAAAAAGCCCCTTCGAGCCCGAGACTGCCAATCAAATCCCTTTCTCTTGGGGGTCAAAGGGGGATATTCTCTTTCCGAGGAAAGAGAATATCCCCCTTAACCGCTCCCCCTGCGCGGCCGCAGGGAATTTCTAACGGCTTCCTGAGCCTTTAATTCTTTGCAAAATGAATGGTAATCGGACAAATCTCTGCTTTTGTCCCCACGCGCATGTTGGGTCCGAACAGGCCGACACCGGAGGTGACAATGTTGTGCATCTTTCCCTTTTGGAGATACCCGCAGGCATTTTCCCACATCAGCTTGATGGTGAGATTTCCCGGGAACATCTGTCCATCGTGCGTGTGGCCGCAGAGGTCTATGTCGACGCCCGCGTCCGCAAGCTCCTGCAGCTCCTTGGGCTGGTGGTCGAGGACAATGATGGGCTTATCCTTGTCCAGACCTGCCGTGATCTCATCGGGCGTCTTGCGCGTCTCGATGCCGCGGCCCGGGCGGTGCGCGTCGGGGCGCCCATAAAGGTAGAACTTTCCGTCGATGAGCGTGCCCTCGTCGCGCAGGAGCGTAATGTTTGCGTTCTTCAAAAATTCGTCCATGCGCGGGTCGCTCTCCTTCTTCTCGCTTTGGCGGAAGGTGAAGCCCGCAAGGACCGGCTCTTCGATGTCGTGGTTGCCGTAGCAGGCGTAAACGCCGTATTTCGATCGGATGCCGCGCAGCGTGGCGGCGATGGTCTCAGGGGCTTCCACCGCCTCCCACTCGTTATCGAAGATGTCTCCCGCGATGACGACGAGGTCGGCGTCCTGCTCGTTGATTTTCTCCACCATTTGCTGCATCTGCTTTTCGCCGATGTTGTAGCCAAGGTGCAGATCAGCCACGAGCACGACCTTCATCTCGTCCATGCCCTCAACAGTCTTATCGACCGTCACGTCATACGGCGTCACGTGGATGATGCGCGCGTTGACGACGCCCCAGATGGATGCAATCAAAATGACCAGCGCACACACACAGCCCGCGATGCGGTGCATCTGTGTCGTGACAAAAATGTGCTTGAACGGCAGCACGTACCCCAGCAGCAGCCGCAGCAGGTCCGCCGCGATGACCGCGAGCAGCACATACAGCAGTACGCCGAGCCAGTAGTTGCCGATGAGCTTCATCACGCGCCGCGCCCGCCCCTCCGGCAGGAAAAACGCGATGACGATGGAGCAGGCCAGAAACGCCTGCACAGCCACGGGCAGCGCCCAGTGGCGCGCTGTGCGGAAAAACGGGAACCAGGCTTTCACCCAGCCCATCACGCGGCGCAGTAAATAGTAATTCGCCAGCAGGTACACCGGCGCAAGCAGAATCGCGATCATGTCAACGCGGGAGCATCGCTCCCCTCGCTTCCTTTCGAATCAAAAATCTTCGGTCATCATAGCACGTTTTTCTATCCATTGCAACGCATCCCCGCGGTTGACATTCCGCATGCGGCATGGTACCTTTAGAGTCGAAAAATAACATGGATCAAGGAGGACGATCCGATGAAAATGCTCGAAACCATCCACATTCTCCCCGTGCGCGCGGAGAGCGCTGCGCCCGCGCCGCTGCGCGGCAAAAAGCTCGACCAGCGCGCCGTGCTGCAAGTCGTCCGCAAGGTCGACTGGAAAAAGGCCGGCCTCATCGCCGGCGGCGTGACTATCGTGTGCGCCGCAGCCGGCACAGCGAGCCGGTACAAATTCTATCAGGGCATTGTCGCGCGTGAACTCAAGAAGCAGCTCGCCCCGCTGAACGACAAGCTCGATGCCCTGCAAGCCGAAAACCGCATGCTGCGCGTGGAGCTTGAAAAGAAGAACGCCCCCGCCGAGGAACAGAACTGAACCAAAATTGCCCGAACAAATTCCAGTTCGGGCGATTTTTTGCTCTCCGCTGGCGCTTTCCCCCTCTGCATGGTAAAATGGGTGAAAACAGGACTGTTTTCCGCAAAAAGTCTTCATTGCTACCCACGGTTGCGCAATTGTCTACTGCAATACATGGCATTTTGCGCACACTAACGCTATGCTTTTTGCGAAAGGAGGAACCATGGCACTACCTGAAAAACTCTACACACTGCGCAAAAAAAGCGGTCTTTCGCAGGAGCAGCTTGCAGAGGCGCTGAACGTCTCGCGTCAGGCCATCTCTAAATGGGAGGGCGGCAGCGCGATGCCTGAGAGCGACAAGCTCCTCGCGCTGAGCAATTGCTTCGGCGTCTCGCTCGACTACCTTCTAAAAGACGGTGCGCCGAATGCCGCGCCCGCCGAAGCGCAGGAGGAGCACCGGACGATGCGGCTTTTGAGCCTCATTCTCTGCTTCGGCGGCGCGGCCGCGCTGATCGTCTATGGCGTTTTGTCGATCCTTGTCCCGTCCGTTCCCGCGCAGATCAGCGGATCGTCGATGATCCGCATCGACGGCAGTAGCATTTTTCTGCTGCTCTGCGTCGCGGCCATCGCCGCGGGCGCGGCGCTGCTGCTCAAAAGCACCAAACACAAATAAGGAGGTCTCTCCATGAAAGCTCTGTCCTGCACCTTCGCCGTGCTGGCGATCCTGCTCTCCGACGTGATGTGCGCCGCCGTCGCATTCAACTACTGCGACATGCTCTGGGGCATCCGCTACGCTTCCTACAGCGCACCGGCGAGCACCGCGTTTCTGCTCGTCATCCCCTATGCCGCCGCCATCGCGGTCTGCGCCGCGCTGGCAGTCGTCTTTTGGCGAAAAAGCGCAAAATGCTGAAAAAGAACCACCGTATGGCGAGCCATACGGTGGTTTCTCCTTTACTTTCTCACAAACAGGATGCCGAGCGTGTTCGGGCCGCAGTGGCACGAGACGGTGCAGCCCGCCTGCGTCTCTTCGACAGACTCAAACGAGCCGTAGGCCGCCGCTTCTTCCTTCGCCGCGGCCACGACGTTCGCGTCCGCCGCCGCGTGGGTGATGAACGCAAGCTCCGGCGCGATGTCCTCGCGCCCGTCAAGGCGCTCTTTTACATACTGGCGGATGCACTTTTCAAACGAGCCGCGGTACTTCTTGCACACGGCCATCTTGCCGTTTCGCACCTCGATGCAGGGCTTCAGGTGCAGAAGATTCGCTCCCAGCGCGGCCACAGCCGAGCAGCGGCCGCCCTTTCGCATGTAGTCGAGGCGCTCAATCAAAAAGCTCGCCTCGACCTTCGGCGCGAGCGCGCGCACGCGCTCGGCGATCTCCGCGCCGGAAAGGCCCTGCTCGGCGAGCTTCGCCGCCGCGACGACCAGAAGGCCCTGGCCGGTGCTCAGATTCTCCGAATCGACCACAAAGACGTTCGCATACTCCTGCGCCGCGGCGCAGGCATTCTGATAGCAGCAGGAGAAATTCGCGCCGATGGTGATCTGCACCACCGCGTCATACTCATTTGCGTAGCGCGCGAACATCTCGCCGTACTCGTACTGGCTGACCGCCGACGTGCTGCAAAGGTCTCCGCCGCCGTCCACGTGGGCAAAAATGTCGGCGGGCGTGATGTCCACACCATCGTGGAAGCCCTTGCCGTCCTTGATGACGCACAGCGGCGTGACGGCAATATCATAGCGCTCGAGCAGCGCGGGCGACAGGTCGCACGTGCTGTCGGAAATAATCTTCACTCGCATCGTTCGTTTCTTCCTTCCTGAAAGATAAAAACCTCATCTGCGGGCATCCCCGCCGGAACTTACAACATCAGATTTTATATTTTTACCGCAAGCAGATGAACTCTTTCTCAACGCAGCATCAACTTCTGTTGATATTTCTCCCGACTGTTCCGCAAAAAGGGCCCCCGAAGGTTTTCTTCGGGGGCTCTCCTGTTCGCTTTTATCGCTTACTTGCTCAGGCAGCGATAGAGGAAGGTGACGATCTGACCGCGCGTGCAGTCGCCCGCGGGGTCGAAAGTCGTCGCGCTCGCACCGGTGGTCACACCGTTTTCCACGGCCCACAGGACGGCGTTTGCGTAGTAGGCGTCCGCCTTGACATCGGTGAACGGATTCTCTGCCTTGCTCTCAGGGCTGTTCTGCATGCGGTACAGGAACGTCACGATCTGGCTGCGCGAGCAGGTCGCGTCGGGCGCGAACAGCGTGTCGCTCATGCCGGAGGTGATCTTGTTCTCGACGGCCCACAAAACGGCCTTATAGTAATAGCTGTCCGCCTTCACATCGGTGAAGGCCATCTCGCTTGCGGTCGGCTCCGGACTGCCGGCGGCGCGCCACAGGAACGTGACGGCCTGCGCACGGGTGCAGGACTCGTTGGGAGCAAAGGTCGTCACGGTCTTGCCGGAGGTAACGGCCTTGTCGACCGCCCATTTCACAGCGTCCTCATAGTAGGCACCGGCCTTGACATCGGTGAAGTGACCGGGCTCAAGCGCGTCGTCCTTCGTGATGTACTCGACCAGTTCAACGCCCAGCTTGTGCGCCTTTTCGGCCATGGCCTTGCCGTTCTCGGTGGCAAGGGCACGGGCGTCGCTCGCCTTGGCGAGCTCGTCGGTCGTGACGAAGTCCTCGTAAAGCTCCTGCTGAAGGGCAGCGAGCTTATCGGCGACGTAGGTCTTGGCCTCAGCCTTCAGCGGCGCGCCGGTGATCTTCTCGGCGTTGGCGATGTAGCCGCCGAGACCCTCAAACGTGAAATAATAGGAATCCTTCCAGTTGCTCGGATATGCCTTGAAGCCGGAAACGCGCTGCCAGTTGCCCTCGGCATCCTGCGCCCAGCTCGTACCGTAGGTGCAGAAGGTGTCGGGCTTTTCAGTCGTAAACTTCGCGGACGCGGTGCTGACCTGATAACCCTTGTACATGCCGTCGATCAGCATGGGATAGTACGGGACAAACACGTTGTAGGACATGTTGCCGACGCCGACCCAGCCCACGGTCGCGGTCTCGACCGGACGGTCCTTGAAGAGCTGGAAGATCTCGATCTCCTGGTTGCTGGCTTTGCCGATGGAGGAGAGCTTGTAGTAGCCGAACACATCGTCCTTGTCGAGCTTGCGGTCGGCCTTGATGTTGGTGTAGAGCGCGACGAGCTTATCGCTCGCGTCAAGGTTGGAGATGGTGAACTTCGTGTTGTCGGCCACGAGCGCGTCGCTGTCGTACTTGTAAGTAGCGTTCAGGTAGTTCAGGCCGTCAATCATGCGCTGGTCCATCTTCTCGCTGATGCGGGCGTAGGACGCGCGGAAGTCGATGATGTTCTTTGCCTCGTCGCCGACGAACGTGCCGGCCTTCTTCGCCACCGCGATCAGGTCCTTGGAGGCGATGACGTTCTCATCGTCCAGATCGACGCGGCCGATGACGGCCATGTTGGGTTCAAGGAAGATCATGTTGTCGTTGAGCTTGATGGCGACATACTGCGTGCCGCTGCAATTTTCAACGTACCAGGCCTCGTCCTTGTCGCAGACGAACACGCCGGAGGCAGCCACGCAGCCGTAATTCTCGTAGATGTCGAGCAGCAGCTTCACGCCCTCGCGCGCGGAGGATGCCTCGGCCAGGATGATGGTCGGGATGTCGGTCTCCTCAATGCCGATGCGCTCGCTCTTGTTCGCTTCCGCCCATTCGGCGTCGCGGTACGGGTCGGCTTCCGTCACCTTTTCGTTGCCGTAAAGAGTCTCAGTCGCGGAGACGGACACGCCTTTTTCGTTCGTGCCGAACTCGGTGTAGGAGTAGTGGTCGGCCTTCTCGCCGCACTCGGGGCAGATGCCGTCATAGTAGATATCGTTCGTAAAATAGGTGAAACGGTAGCTGTCGTGGGTGAAATCCCACTCGAACGGTCCGTATTCCGGGCAGCCGACGTAGTGGTCGCCCTGCTTCCACTTGCCGCTCTCGCTGATGAACCAGAGCTTGTTGTAGTCAGAGCCGTAGTCCTCCGTGCGGGCGACGAAGGGCGTGCCTTCTTCGACGAGGTCGCCGCCGACGTAGATCGTCGTGCAGGCGGAGGCGCTGATGGTCGTCGCGGCAAAGGCCGCGGCCGTCACCAGACAGGTGCAGAGAAACTTTTTGAGTACGCTTCCTTTCATGTGTTGTTTCCTCCTAAAATTTTCAGTGTTCGAACGAATGCCGCTTTGTCTGCAAAGTCGATGTATTCCCCCGTTCACTTTATCGCGCTACCGTAATATAGCACTTTATTTTGCGTTCCGCAAGAGGCAGATCTGCAAAAACACCGCTTCACTCTCTCATTTCGTCACACTTGCACAAAGCAAGCCATATTATTCGACGCGATTTATTATAATATAGCATAGCATCTGTTATTCCGCTACCATCAAAAAGGCGAAAGCCATTGCACATTTTTGGTCAAATCGTCCACCGGTGGCGAACAGCAAAAACTCCGCAACAGAAGTTGCGGAGCTTTTGCATATTTCCTTTTATTCCGCCGCGATGCGCCAGAGCTCGGCCTGCTCGCGGATGGCGGTGAAGCGGCGGTAGACGCCGTTTTGCTTCACCAGCTCATCGTGCGTGCCGGACTCCGCGATGCGGCCATCCTCCACCACAAGGATCTGGTCGGCATTTCTAATGGTTGCCAGGCGATGGGCGATGGTGATGATCGTCTTGCCGCGCGTCAGCTCGGAGATTGCCTGCTGGATGAGGTGCTCGTTTTCGGGGTCGATGCTCGCCGTCGCCTCGTCAAGGATGATAATGGGCGCGTTTTTTAAGATCGCGCGAGCGATGGAGATACGCTGCTTTTCGCCGCCGGAGAGCGTGCCGCCGCCCTCGCCGACGACCGTGTCGTAGCCGTTCGGCAGCGCCATGATGAAGTCGTGGCAGCGCGCCTTTTTCGCTGCCGCGATCATCTCGTCCTCCGTCGCGTCGGGCTTGCCGAAGAGGATGTTCGCGCGGATCGTGTCTTTGAAGAGGTAGACGTTCTGGAACACCATCGAGATGTTCGAGAGCAGACTGTCGCAGGTAAATTCGCGCAGGTCGTGTCCGCCGACAGAAATGCTGCCGCTCTGCGGGTCGTAAAAGCGCGCGAGCAGACTGCAAATGGTCGTCTTGCCGCTGCCCGAAGGGCCGACGATGGCGGTCGAGGTCTTCTCGGGGATGGTAAACGACACGTCCTTGAGGATCTTTCGCTTATCGTAGCCGAAGTCGACGTGGTCGAAGCGGATGTCGTAGCGGCCGAGCTTCACATCGTGGCCGTCCGCGTCGATGAAGTGCTCACCTCTGAGCGCGTCGAGCTGGTCCATCGCGTCGTCGATGACGCCGAGTGTGTGCGCGCTGTCGCTGATGGGCTCAAGGCTCGCAAAAATGCTGAACGAGAAGAAGACGAACATCAGCATGACGGAAAAATCCATCTGCCCGTTCAAACACTGCATCGCCGCCGCGAACGCGAGGCTCACGCTGCCGCACTTGAGCGTGAGCAGATGCAGGGCGTTGGCGGGCACATAGCCCCACTCAATTTTTAAGTGGATGCGCTTGCTGTCGCCGATGGCCTTTGTCACCGATTCCATCGCCGCGCCGCTCTTGCCGAACGACTTGACGACCGCAAGGCCGCGCGCATATTCGATGACCGCGCCGGTCATATCGCGGTTCGCCTGCGCCTCCACGGGCGCGTTGACGCTGCTGTAATGCGAAATGATGAGCATGAAGCCGAGCGACAGCGCCGCCGCGGCAAGCGCGATGAGCGCCGTGACCGGACTGCACACGGCAAGGCAGACGAAGATGACGAGGAAATTTAAGTATCCACCGATGAAGTTGTCGATCATGCGGATTCCCATGTTTTCAAGCGTTGAAAGGCCCGTCGTGATGGAATTTAAGATATTGCCGGTGCTCATTGTCTGGAAGTAACCGAGAGACACGCGCTTGAGCGCATCGCCGACGGCAAGGCGGTCGCGCGCTGTGAGCTGGTAGCTGATGGGCTCCTGCAATCTCGCGCGGAGATAGTCGAAGAGGAAGCGCAGCAGCACGAGCACGATCTGAATCACGATCGTCTTCCAGATCCACGCGGCATCAAACGCCGCGCCGCCCGACTGCGACTCGATCAGAAGTCCCACGGTGTAGGCCGCGAGCGCCAGCGGCAGCGCCGCGAAGATATGGGAGAAAAAGGTCATCACAAAGCCGAGGTACAGCTTACCCTTGAATTCGCCGCACCAGTCGATGATGCGTTTTACCGTTTTGAACATTGCTCACGCCTCCTTTTCCGCGGCTGAGACCGCCCAGTTTTGCGCGCCGATGTGCGCCAGCCACATGTCCTTGTAAAGCGGGCAGGAGACAAACAGCTCCTCCTGCGTGCCCGCAGCCTCGATCGCGCCGTTTTTGAGCACGACAATGTTGTCGGCATTTTTGATCGTGGACAGGCGGTGCGCGATGACGAGCAGCGTCTTGCCCTTCGTCAGCGCGGCGATGCTGCGCTGGAGCTTGTCCTCATTTTCGGGATCGGTGAAGGCCGTGGCCTCGTCCAGAATGACGATGGGCGCGTTTTTGAGCATCATGCGCGCGATGGCGATGCGCTGCTTTTCGCCGCCGGAGAGGCGCTTGCCCGCCTCGCCCGCAGGCGTGTCGTAGCCCTGCGGGAGCTTTTCGATGAATTCCTCGCACTGCGCGGCGCGCGCCGCGGCCCGGACCTGCTCGTCCGTCGCGCCCGGATCGCCGAGGCGGATGTTTTCAAGCAGCGAACAGTTGAAGAGGAAATTATCCTGCGTAACAAAGCTGACGTATTCCGAGAGCTGAGAGAGCGGCATATCCTTGACATTCACTCCGCCGACCGTGATCTCGCCCGAGCTCACATCCCAGAATCGCGCGATGAGCTTCGCGACCGTCGACTTGCCGCCGCCCGACGGGCCGACGAGCGCGGTGAAGCTGCCCTCGGGGAGCGTTAAGTCGATGCCGTGCAGCACCTCGTCCTTTTCCTCTCCCGTGTAGGAAAAGCGGACATTTTTGAGCGCGACGTCCGTGTGCTCCACCTTTGCGCGCTGCGCCGGTTCGGGCAGCGACGGCATCTCGAGAAATTCCTGCAAATTCTCCACCGTGAACTTGACCTGCCGCATATTTTCGGAAAACACTTCTAACTTCGCCAGCGAGCCGACCATCGAGATCGACAGCATCACCGCGAGCGCCGCCTGCGGCGCGGTGATCGTGCCACGGTTCGCCAGCGCAAGCGCGGCCGGCAGCGTGCCGATGAGCGTCGAGGGGAAGAGTGCGAAGCTCAGCTTCATCGTGACGAACGTGGACGTGAGCCACCGGACGACAAACGTGCGGAAGTCATTGATTGCGCCCGCGTATTTTTCATAGCTGACGCCCGCACGGCCAAAGGCCTTGATGACCTCGATTCCCTCGATATACTCGACGATCGTGCTGTTCATGTAGCTTGCAGATCGGTCGTACTTTGAAAAGCTCTCGCCGCTGATCTTGAACGTAAGCCCCATGCAGAGAAAAGAAAGCGGGAACGTCACGAGCGACGCGAGCGCCAGACGCCAGTCGATGCACAGCAGCGCGAGGATGCTGACGACGGGCAGCACGATGTGTCCCGCCCCCTCGGGGATCATGTGCGCGAGCGGCGGCTCCAGATTTTCGATCTTGTCGACCATCATGCTCTTGATCTCGCCGATGGAGTGGTTTTCCACATCGCCGAGCGGCGCGTGGAGGAAGCGGTCGGCCAGCCGCAGGCGCAGCGCCTCCAAGATCGTGTAGGCCATCGCGTGCGACACGCCGGTCGACAGGCTGAAGAGCAGAATTTTGACGGCATAGGCCAGCAGCGCCAGCAGGCACCACTTTATAATTCCCGCCGCCGTAGCCGTTCCCACCGCGAACAGACACAGCATTGCGTACATGCAGTAAAACGGCGCAAGCCCCGCCGCCACGCTCAGTACGGACAAGACGACCGACAGGTACATCCGCTTTTTTTCGCCCTCCGCGTAGGCAAAGAGCGTGCTCATCCAGCTTTTCTTTTTTTCATTCTTCATATCGTGTTCCCCTTTCCCTGCGGTACTCTGACGGCGTCAAATGCATGACCTTTTTGAACGCGCCGGTGAATTTGCCCGCGCTGTCGTAGCCGACGCGCCCACCGATCTCAGAGATGCTCAGGCCCTTTTCTCTCAGCAGCAGCTCCGCCGCCAGATTCATGCGGTAATTCTTCAGCCATGTGCCGATGGCCGCGCCGTAGACTGAGCGGAAGCACGTCTTCATCGGTGTCATCGGAATGTCGAAGCGGCTCGATAGCTCCTCCTGCGTGAAATTTTCCGCCACGTGCTCAATGAGAAAGCGCTTGATGGCCTCGACCTTTTCGACCTGCGTTTTGTAGAAGTACGGACGCTCGCTTTCCACCTGCGGAATAGTCATCGCGTCGAGGTAGAGCAGCAGCTCTAAAATCTTGACCTTGAAGTACGGGATGCGGATCTTTTCCGGCACGCGGTACATCTCGCCGAAGATGTGCTCCATCCGCTCTGCCCCGCGGACGACACGCGGCGTACTGCCGAGCTGCCAGCGCTCGATGATCTTCTCCGGCGTCGCGGGAAAGTCCCTGACTTCGCGCGGGAGCGATTCTCTCACAATGTCCCGGTCGAACGCGACCGTCAGCCCGTGGTAGTGGCAGGACGGGAAGTGGAACGTGCCCGTGTGCTGTTCGCGCAGGTCGAGCTTCATATCCCCTGCCGCCGTGTAGGCGACTAAGTTGTCGCCCGCGGGGTATTCCATGCGCCCCTCGCGGCAGTGGTCGATGGCGAGCATCCGCCGGTCGGCCACAAAATCGCACTCGTAGCGCTCCATGTGAAAGTCGTTGAACGCGAGCATCACGCCCGAAAAGATCTCATAGGTGGTCATCGTGCCGTCGCCGGTCTCGTTTCGAAACTGCCAGACCGCGCAGCCGTCGCTCTGCGCCAGCAAAATAGCGCCCTGATGTTCAAATAGTTTCTCTGCGGTCATCTCTTCCGCTCCTGTCTTTTTCGGGTTAGTTGTCTCTAACTGTTTGGCAGTATACCACAGCTTTTGCCGCTTGTCTTTCCCCATCAGGCAAAATTGTTCCGTTTGGACTTCATTTTTCTCTGTAAAAATGAAGATATCGTACAAGCCATTTCCCCGCCGCAGTGGTACAATGGCTCTGCAAGGGAGGGATGCGCATAAAAGACGAGCGCCGCAGCGCGGTCTATGACGACGAGCTGCACCTTGAGGCCTACCGCTTCGAGGGCATCGTGCAGCCCTTTCCAGCCCACTTTCACGAGCATTACGTCCTCGGCCTTGTCGAGCGCGGCGAGCGCCGCCTCTCCTGCTGCGGCAAGGAACTCCCCCTGCGCGCGGGCGATCTGCTGCTTCTCAATCCCGGCGACAGTCACGCCTGCGAGCAACGCGGCGGCGAAACGCTCGACTACCGCAGCCTCACGATCACGCAGAACGTCATGCGCTCGCTGTCGGAAGAGATCACCGGAACAGACACGCTCCCCCGCTTTTCTCCCAATGTCCTGCGCGACAGCGAGGCCGCCTGCGACTTCCGCACGCTGCACGAGCTCGTTTTGTCGCGCTCACGGGAATTTGAAAAGGAGGAAGCCCTGCTGCTCCTGCTCTCGCGCTTGTTCGAGCGCTGCGCGTCGCCCTTTGCAGCGCCCCAGCCCCCGCGCGGCGAGATCGACGCAGCCTGCGCGTTCATGCAGCGGCACTTTGCCGAGCGCATCACGCTCGACCGGCTCTGCCGCTGCGCGCATCTCAGCAAATCGACGCTGCTGCGCGCCTTCACGCGTGAAAAGGGCGTGACGCCGTACCGCTACTTAGAAGCCGTCCGCATCGGCGAGGCCAAAAGCTCTTAGAGCGGGGCGTGCCGCCCGCCGAAGCGGCGCTGCGCACGGGCTTTTCCGACCAGAGACACTTCACAAACTTTTTCACCCGCTTTATTGGCCTTTCTCCCGGCACTTACCGCGAAATTTTTACCGGCAGGCGCACGCCGCCAGCACCGGACGAACCAGAAAACACATAAACCGCAAAGAAAAGAGGAACACCATGGACTTCACCAACGAAAAATGTGTCATGCTCATCGACGACTCTCTCCCGCTCGGTCTCATCGAATTTCCCATACCGATCTTAAAGGCCCCGCCCGAGCGCATCAAGGCCATCCGCGAAGCACTCTACGAAGACGAGTTTGCTTACCTCACGGTCGTGGACTTTTCCAACCTCGCACAGGGCTGCAAGACCTATTCAGAATTCATCGAAAAGATGGCGCAGACAGATGAAGCTGCGCTCTCCTACCTCGGCATCGCCCTCTGCGGCAATAAAAAGAAGATGAACAAACTCACCGGCAGCCTGCCGCTGCTGCGGTAAAATGAAAAAGGGACTTGAAGCAGCTTCAAGTCCCTTTTTATCGGTTTTTTGCTCTTTACCGGTTCACGAGCAGCTTTTTCATGCCGCGCTCGAGACCGTCGACGGTCAGCGGGTACATGTCTACCGCCCTTGCGATATAGCCGTAGCTCTCGCCCCAGTAGCCTCCCCAGCGCGGGGGCTCCTCGGGATTGAGCCAAATCAGGTGATCATAGTGCTCGCGGAAGCGCTTGATCTGATCAAGCCCCGACCACTTCACCTCGTCGGCACGGAAGTCGTAGCGCTTTTCCATCAGTTCGTACATATCCATCAGCGCATCGCCGACCAGAATGACCTTGTAATCGTTGCCGAAGTTTTGCAGGATCCAATCCGTCGCCACCGCGTGCTCGCGGTACATGCGCGGGTCGGTATAAACATTTGAATAGATGCAGTTATGAAAATAGTAAACGTGCAGCTCTTTGAAGTGGTTTGACTGCCGCGCCGCCTGAAAGAGCATGGAGCAGAGGTTCGAATAATAGTCCATTGAGCCGCCGGAATCCATCAGCATCAGTACCTTGACGGTGTTCTTGCGCGGGCGCTTGTAGCAGACGGAGAGCGTACCGGCGTTGTCGCAGGTCTCACGAATGGTTTCGTCCACGTCGAATTCCGTTCGGGCCTCCTGTGTCTGCGCGGAATACTGCCGCAGCAGGCGAAAGGCCATCTGAAACTGGCGAATATCGAGCACATTGTCCTTGCGAAAGTCGCGGAACCTGCGCTCGCCCGCCACCTGAAACGCGCGGCGGTACATGCTCTGCCCGCCCACACGGATGCCCTGCGGGCTGTGGCCGCTATTGCCGAAGTTTGAGTAGCCGTTCGTACCGATCCAGTACGAGCCGCCGTTGTGCTCCTCGGTCTGCTCCTTGAGGCGCTCTTCGAACATTTTGAGAATTTCCTCAATGCTCTTTTCCTCATAGCCCTGCGTGCGCAGGAACTTGCGGAACTCCTCCATTGCGGCGGCAGGGTTGTTGAGCCAGTCCATCAGCTCCTTGGGAAGCTCGTCCTGATATGGCACGCCGTCGAAGTATTCAAGGAAGATCTGGTCGAACTTGTCGTAATCCGCCTCGGACTTGACGAGCACCGCGCGACAGAGCTCGTAAAAGCCCGTGAGCGAATCGTGCTGCAGGTCCAGCATCAGCCCCTCGATGAGCGTCATCCACTCATTCAGGCTGACGCGAAAGCCGTGCGCGCGCAGAAGGTAGAAAAATCCAGTAAACATGGCGTTCTTATCTTCTCAGTCGGCGCTGCACGGTGGAGATATCCTTGTCCTTTTTGAGGAGCACCCCGATGAACGGGATCTCCTTCGTGATGCGGGACGTGTCCACGCCGGTAAGCTCGAGCGCGCGGATCCAGTCGATAAGCTCGGATGTCGAGGGTTTTTTCTCCACCGAGTCGATCGAGCGGATATAGTAGAACGCCTGCATCGCCTGCATCAAAAGCGTCTCGTCGACATGATCGAAGTGGACGCGGATGATCTTTTCCATCTGCTGCTGGTCGGGGAATTCAATATAGTGGAAGATGCAGCGGCGCAGGAACGCGTCCGGCAGCTCCTTTTCCGCGTTCGAGGTGATGATGACGATAGGACGGTGCTTGGCCTTGATGGTCTCCTTCGTCTCGGGAATGTAGAATTCCATCTTGTCGAGCTCCCAAAGAAGGTCGTTCGGGAACTCGAGATCAGCCTTGTCGACCTCGTCGATCAGCAGCACGACCTGCTCGTCGGCGGAGAATGCCTCGCCAAGCTTGCCGAGCTTGATATACTTTGCGATATCATCCACGCCCGCCGAGCCAAACTGGCTGTCGTACAGGCGCTGCACCACATCGTAGACGTACAGACCGTCCTGCGCCTTCGTCGTAGACTTGACGCTCCAGATGATGAGCTTTTTGCCCAGCGCCTCGGCCACAGCCTCGGCGAGCATCGTCTTTCCCGTGCCCGGCTCGCCCTTGATGAGAAGCGGTTTTTTGAGCGCCACGGCGATGTTCACCGCGTTCATCAGCTCCGGGCTCGCAACATAGTTTTTGCTGCCTTTGAAAGTATTTTCCATAGTGTGCTCCTTGCCAAAAATCAAAATCAATGATATTTTACCCTTGCCACACGCCCCTTGTCAAATTCATTGTTTTGACCTGTCCCCAAATTTTTTCTAAAAATTTGAAATTTCCTCTTGCATTTCCCTGAAAGCTGTGGTAGTATAACACCGTTGTCCGATATGAGACACGCGCCGTTAGCTCAGCTGGATAGAGCGTCTGGCTACGGACCAGAAGGCCGGGGGTTCGAATCCCTCACGGCGTACCACCGCGAACCTATTGATTTCAATGGGTTCGCGGTTTTTATTTTATCTCAGGATAAGCTTCATACACCTTTTTTCTAACGTTTTTCTAACATCTTTCATTCAGGCATTCTGTCAGCTTATCTGCAAGGCTTTGCTTTCTGGAGGTATCCAAATGCCCGTAGATATTGGCAGTCGTTTGAATGTCGCTGTGTCCCATCCATTCCTGTACGTCTTTCAGGCCGCAACCGTTATTCAGCAACAGACTGGCGCAACTATGACGGAGTTCATGGAATCGAATGTGTGGCATTCCATACCGTTCAAGCATTTTTGAAAAATGATGCGTCACATAGTCCGGAGCAAATGTGCGCCCATCGGGCCATTTGAAAACATAGTCATTCTTCTGGTAGGCCTTGCCGAACAAACGCTGGTTTTCTTCTTCCTCAGCTTTTGCTTTCAGAAAAATCTCCCGTGCTTCTTCTGTCATAGGAAAGCTTCGGCGGCTGCTTTGGGTTTTCGTCTTATCCTTTTCCACGGTGACAATCATCTTACAAACCGTGTGGCGAATCAGCACCATACCATTTTCAAAATCAATACTGTCCCACTTCAAGCCGAGAAGTTCGCTGCGCCGCAGTCCATAAAGCGCTGCGATCTTTACAAGCGGCTGTATCGGATCACCGTTCAGGGCTGTAATAAGCTGCTGCAGCTGCTCCGCACTATAGAAATGCGCTTCATGGCGTTCTCTGCGCGGCATTTCAACATATTGACAAGGGTTCGATGGAATCAGCCCATCTTTCACGCATTCCGCTAATGCCTGGCCCAAAATACCTTTATGGTGGCGCATGGTTTTAGAGGACAGTCCGCCCTTGCCATCTTTACGGCCGTTCCGATATTTCTCATCAAAATAAGTCTGAAGCACCTCTACCGTACAATCGCACAGTTTTAGCCTGTTCTCGTCAAAGTATGGAAGGATATGTGTTTCAGCCGTGTGCTGATAACTTCTGTATGTCACCTCATCTACTCGCCGCCTCATACGTGTAAGCCATCGCCGAACACAATCCGCCACAGTCATATCTGAACACACTACCGGATTTCGCTTTTCTTCTTCCGTCAGCTTCTCCCGCAGCATCTGTTCCGCCTTGCGTTTATTTCCTTTTTCAGGCAGGCCGGTAGATATCCATTTTTGTTTTCTCTTTCCGTTTTCGGTACTGTTGAGCACCATATAGTATTTGCCATTTTTTACTTGCAGACTCCCTGTCATAATAACTCCTTTCGACAGCGAAGATTGTCTGCTATTATGGATTGGCTACAGTATAGCGTGCTGACAGCACAAAGTCAATTAAGCACGCCTTTGGTATAATGATTTTTGTACCAATGCGCTTATAGCCTATCTGATGCGTATGGACAAGTTGATACACGGTATTTCGTCCAAGTCCCAGAGCCTTTGCAACTTGAGAAACCGTTAGGATATCGGAGTATTCTTTGAACACGTAATCCCCCCCTCAAAATATCGTGCCCTCACTGGGCAATATCTTAATATGAACAATCAAATAGGCAGGGTGCAAGCCCCGTCCTCTCAGGCTACCGCGCGCACAGTTCTGTACACGGCAGTTCAATCGCTTAAGTGCAACGGCTCGTATCGGGTGCGGATACTGTAGTATCCTGCCCGTACGAGCCGATCGTTCTTTATTAACTATGTTAGCACTGAATCTCCGGCCACGTCCCAACAGGCTTTCACATACCACCATCTGTAGAAAGAATATTTCGGTATGTCCAGCTTCATAAGATTCCGTATTCCCACTTTCGGAACTTCCCATTGTTTCCAGATGTAGGCTCGGAATCTCCGTGCTTTCCAGACGCCCTTACGCTGCTCTCGAACTCTTCACCAGTACCACAGCATATTGGACTAATGCGTTCCCTATCATGAAAAGCGAATGCTGCCATCGTGCAGCAGACCATATGCCACCTTGTAGCCTATGCCACCTAACATCTCTCTAAGTTGATCAACATTTACTACATCTGGATATCCGGCAAACACTCTCTTTCATATATTTATATCACCTCTTCTACATATTCTTCAGGAGCCATAATAACAAGAAAGAAATGCTCCTTGAGCGACTCAAAAAGCATTTCTTTCTTCACAGCATAAGAATACCACAGGATTTAGAGATAATTCAATCCCTCTGTACAGGTAAATTTACGGTAATACTTTCAGTAATTTTATGATACATCAGCAAACTTACTTCTTTTGCAATCTAAAAAGGAATAAGGCCGGTATCTAGAAGCGAGGTCACAATACGTATCTGTTATCATCAAGGCCTCTCAATGGAATTAACACGGCCCACCGGAGCACGGCGATAGTTTAGCAGCAGCCAATGGCTCTCGCTCCCAGCACTAATAGGTCGCTACATTGATTTCTTCTTGTTTGTTTTACATCCGCACAGACAGGCTGCTTCCGCGGTAGTCCTGCATTCATGCCGCTCACCCCTGCAGCCTTGCGCGGCATTTCGGACACTATGATTGCCATCCTGACATCTCCAATATGACAGTAACGGAACGCTGTATGATATGCTTCCCTTGATGAAACAGTGAAAAAACAAATTCACTTAAAATCAAGGGGGAGCATTAT
>OCHJ01000955.1_pt1 | contig 27164 bp, 14 predicted proteins | sample 1538381 | NCBI WGS metagenome assembly OCHJ01 (sample SAMN04571688, study PRJEB22368) | human gut metagenome | biome: human gut; material: stool | host: Homo sapiens | place: Luxembourg | collected 2012-06-29 | reverse complement strand
TACGCCCCTGCGACCCCGTTTTTATATAATCAAGAGGTTTATCGACAGTCTGAAACGGACATCGGTAAATGCCGATGCCCGTTTTTATATTCAGTTTAACCGCTTACCTCTTCGTCTTAACCGTAAGCTCCTTGCTCCACGAACCGTACTGCTTAGTATTTCCGTAAGTCTTATACGCTCTTATTCTGAACTTATAGCTTGTATTTGTCTTTAAACTCTTGACCGTATAGCTTGTAGAAGTAGCCTTAGTACCCGTGTAAACAGTTACCCACTTACCGTCCTTGTACTGCTGTAGCTGGTAACCGCTTGCGGTCGTACCCTTGTTCCAGCCGAGCGTTATTGAATTCTTGGCTGTGGATTTAGCCTTAAATCCACCAACACCGTAAGGATTGGTGTTTACCTTTACCTCACTGCTCCATGAGCCGTACTGCTTAGTATTTCCGTAGGTCTTGTACGCTCTTATTCTGAATCTGTAGCCGGCAGTACCTGCCTTTAAGCCCTTTACAGTATAGCTTGTGTTGGCAGCCTTTGTTCCGGTGTAAATAGTTACCCACTTACCATCCTTATACTGCTGTAACTGATAACCGCTTGCTGTCGTGCCCTTGTTCCACTTTAATGTAACAGAGGTACTTGACTTTGAAGAACACTTGAAACCGCCTACGCCGTAAGGATTGGTGTTTACCTTAACTTCACTGCTCCACGAACCATACTGCTTAGCATTTCCGTAAGTCTTGTACGCTCTGATTCTGAATCTGTAGCCGGCAGTGCCTGCCTTGAGCTTTTTAACAGTGTAGCTTGTATCGGTAGCCTTAGTGCCGGTGTAGATAGTTACCCACTTGCCGTCCTTGTACTGCTGTAACTGGTAACCGCTCGCTGTCGTACCCTTGTTCCACTTCAATGTAACAGATGTACTTGTCTTTGACGAACACTTGAAACCGCTTACACCGTAAGGATTGGTATTTACAGTCAATACAGACGTATAATCGCTGTAAGCACCGTCCCTGACCGCTCTCATACGGAACTTGTATCCTGCTGTTCCTGCCGCTAATCCCTTGACGGTATATGAAGTCGTTGCATTACTTGTTATCTTGGCAACATTAGTCCACTTGCCACTCTTGTACTGTTCTATCTCATAACCGCTTGCATTTGCATTCTTGTTCCACTGCAATGTTACATTGGTGCTGGTTAATGACTTAACCTTGAAGCCGGTAACATTGGCAGGTTTTTCAGCTGTAATAAGCTCATACGCAAAACCGTTGTCCTTTGCATACTGTTCTCCGGCTGTGCCGCTGTAGCAGTAGATTTTAAAGTTGTCGTATTTAGCATAATTGTAAGTAATATGGTCAAGATAAAAACCTAAAGCATAATCACCTATGCTCGTCACACTGCTGGGTATTGTTATACTTGTAAGGCTTGTGCAATCCTGGAAAGCATAACTGCCTATATCCGTCACACTGTTCGGTATCGTTATACTTGTAAGGCTTGTGCAATAACTGAAAGCAAAATCGCCTATGCTAGTCACACTGTTCGGTATAGTATAACTCTTATCTGTTTTTCCGGCAGGATAGCATATTAACTCAGTTTTATCCTTGTTAAATAAAACGCCATTCACAAATGTATAATTGTTGTTCCCAACTTCAACATCTATTGCTGTGAGGCTTGAGCATTTATAGAAAGCATTACCGCCTATACTCGTCACACTGTCCGGTACTGTTATACTGGCAAGATTTTCGCAACCAAAAAAAGCCATATTGGCTACACCTACAGTGCCATTTTTAATTGTGACACTCCTTACATCATCGTCGCATTCTACGACCCATTTGTCTACATATTTTATAGTTGTTGTTTGATTTTTAAGTAACGCAGTATTAGTAAAAGCACTCGATTCTATACTTGTCACACTGTTTGGGATTTTAATACTTGTAAGATTTGTACAATTCTCAAAAGCACCATAACCAACACTAATCACTCCATCAGGAATGATTATATTCATTAGATATGCACAATCTTCAAAAGCCCAATCGTCTATACTCGTCACACCGTCAAGTATTTTATAATTTTTATCTTTTTTGCCGGCTGGATAATGCATCAGAGTAGTTTTATTCTTATTGTAAAGGACACCGTTTACGGAAACATAATTTGGATTTTCAGATGCAACATTAATTTTCGTAAGGCTTTCACATCTGCCGAAAGGATCACTACCTATACTTGTCACACTGTCCGGTATTGTTATGCTTGTAAGGTTACGGCAACCATAGAAAGCATAACTGCCTATGCTCGTCACACCGTCTGAAATCGTAATGTTTGTAATTGAATCGCAATCTAAAAAGGTCCAGTCCGCAATTTTAGTAATCTTCTTACCGTTTATTTCCGACGGAACGGTGAAAATTTTGTCAAAACCCGCATATCCCTTAATAGCTAGCGTTCCGTTATCAAGTTCTTCCGTAACCAAACAAGTTTCGCTTGAAAAACCGTATTTGGTTGCATAATAATGACCATATGTGTTCTTCGTATAGTTTATGCTGAAACCGTCCACTATCGTATGCTCATCATCATAAATCCCATATCCAAAAGCTTCGGAACCGATATATTTAACACTGGCTGGAATTGTAACTGATTTAAGAGATGTGCAATGATAGAATGCTCTTTCATATATCTCTGTTGCATTATCAGGTATCGTTACACTTCTTAGGTTTCTACAAAAGTAGAAAGCACAACGGCCAATACTTGTCACACTATCGGGTATCGTTATACTTGCTAGACTTGAATAAGCGAAAGCATCAGAACCTATACTAGTCACGCTGTTAGGAATTGTTATACTTGTCAGTACACTATCCCAAAAAGCCTCATTGCCTATACTCGTCACACTCTTCCCGTCAATCTTCTCCGGGATGTCAACCTTTTCCGCCTCCCAGTCGTTATATTTTGTAATCTCCACAGTACCGTCATCAAGCACGCGGTACTCAAAATCCCCATAAGTCTCCGCCCCTGCGCACACCGCACAGATTACAACCATCGCTGCAAAGGTCACAAGACCCAGCAACCACTTTTTCACTTTCATGTTATCCTCTCCTTATAATGAATCTTTCGGTACAATATGTACCGATGCGAACTATTAAGTCCGCTTACCTCTTTGTCCTTACCGTAAGCTCCTTGCTCCACGAGCCGTACTGCTTAGTATTTCCGTAAGTCTTATACGCTCTTATTCTGAACTTGTAGCTTGTATTTGCCTTTAAGCTCTTTATCGTACAGCTTGTAGAAGTAGCCTTAGTACCCGTGTAAACAGTCACCCACTTACCGCCCTTATACTGCTGTAACTGGTAACCGCTTGCGGTCGTACCCTTGTTCCAGCCGAGCGTTATTGAATTCTTGGCTGTGGATTTAGCCTTGAATCCGCCAACGCCGTAAGGGTTGGTGTTAACTTTAACTTCACTGCTCCACGAGCCGTACTGCTTAGTATTTCCGTAAGTCTTGTACGCTCTTATTCTGAATCTGTAGCCTGCCGTACCTGCCTTTAAGCCCTTTACAGTGTAGCTTGTGTTGGTAGCCTTTGTTCCGGTGTAGATAGTTACCCACTTGCCGCCCTTGTACTGCTGTAACTGGTAGCCACTTGCCGTTGTGCCCTTGTTCCACTTTAATGTAACAGAGGTACTTGACTTTGTAGAACACTTGAAACCGCCTACGCCGTAAGGATTGGTATTAACCTTAACTTCACTGCTCCACGAACCATACTGCTTAGTATTTCCATAAGTCTTGTACGCTCTTATACGGAATCTGTAGCCTGCCGTACCTGCCTTGAGCTTCTTTACAGTGTAGCTTGTATCGGTAGCCTTAGTACCGGTGTAGATAGTTACCCACTTACCATCCTTGTACTGCTGTAACTGGTAGCCACTCGCCGTCGTACCCTTGTTCCACTTTAATGTCACTGAGGTACTCGACTTTGAAGAACACTTGAATCCGCCAACACCGTAAGGGTTTGTGTTAACGGAAAGTGCCGATGTATAATCGCTGTAAACACCGTCCTTGACCGCTCTCATGCGGAACTTGTATCCTGCTGTTCCTGCCGCTAATCCCTTGACGGTATATGAAGTCGTTGCATTACTTGTTATCTTGGCAACATTAGTCCACTTGCCACTCTTGTACTGTTCTATCTCATAACCGCTTGCATTTGCATTCTTGTTCCACTGCAATGTTACATTGGTGCTGGTTAATGACTTAACCTTGAAGCCGGTAACATTGGCAGGTTTTTCGGCTGTGATAAGTTCATAGTCAAAACCGTTGTCCTTTGCGTACTGTTCGCCGGCTGTACCGCTGTAGCAGTAAATTTTGAAGTTGTCTTTCTTTTGGTAAACATTAAAATCAGGTGATTCAGAACGGTATCCGAAGGCATAGATCATTATTTCTGTTACATTGAAAGGAATTGTTACATTTTTGAGAGAAGAACAATTTAAAAAAGCACAAGCCCCGACTGTTGTAATACTCGCCGGTATATCTATATCCGTCAAAGAAGAACAATTACTAAAAGTATAATATGCAATTTCTTTCAAATTACTTGGCAACACAACTTTACTAAGTGATGTGCAGTCCATAAAAGCAGAGTAGTTGATTTCTTCAACGTTATCCGGTATTATAACAGTCGACAAATTAGTATTGCCCTCGAATGCGCTCCGCTCTATAGATTTTACGGTTTTAGGAACTTCGTACTTTGAATCTTTTTTATTTTGAGGATAACTTATAAGACTCGGATTATCAAGAGCATCAAAATCACGTTTTCTAAACAAAACTCCGTCAACCGTATAAAAATCATTATTGGATTCAGGAACATTTATGCTTTCCAATTTTTCACAGCCTAAAAAATATTGGACACTATATGTACTGACCCCAAGTTTTTCCGACAGTTGTATTTCTTTTAAATTTTTTGCACCATAAAACGCATTAAAAGACATTTCGCAAACATTATCGGGCATTACATATTTTGTTTGACTGTAATTAGCCGGATAACTGACTAATATTGTTTTGTCTTTGGAATATAAAATCCCGTTGTCGGAAGTAAGATACGGATTTTTGCTGTCAACATATATTGCTTCCAATTTACTCGCATAATCAAATTGAGAAAGCGGAACAAAATAATCTGTAAATAAGTTTACACTTGCATTGATTGTTATTGATTTAAGATTTTGATTATAATTGAAAACACCACAATTAACATCTTCAGGAAATTCTTTTACTTCATCAGGTATTTTATAAGTATCTCCTTTTTTATTTGACGGATAATATATCAATTGGCTCATGTCTTTTGAAAATAAAACGCCCTCAACAGAACGGTAATAGTTATTTTTTTCTGAAACATTTATTTTTTCAACTGACGGGCATTGTACAACCGGAACACTTTTGATGTCGGACACACTTTCAGGAATATTTATTTCTCGCAGATTATTACATTTTGCAAAGCTCATCCAGTACAATATTGTAACGGTATTCGGAATATTAACAATTTCTATAGTATCGTTAGAAAAGGCGTATTCTGTAATTGCGGAAACCTTTTTACCATCAATCTGTTCGGGTATATTTACAACTTGTTCTTTTCCTGTATATGCCATAATATATACTGTTTGATCTTTGTCACGTACTCTGTACTCATAGTCCCCATAAGTATAAGTCTCCGCACTTGCCACATCAGCTACACTTTCGCTGACAATAGGCAGGTTATCACACAGCGGCGTTGCAACGGCTGTCAGCATCATGACCGCCGACAATACCGCCGCACCCAGTCTTTTTACACTTTTAATCATAATTTTCCTCCTTAAGCGACTGTATACAGTTGTAAAATAACCGCAATCTTCTTATTTGATAATACCTTATATTTTTCCCTCTTTCAACCTGTCAGGCAAAATCAACTTTCATAACGACAAAAAAAGCACACAAATTCCGATTACTATACATTGTACCAGATAATATAAAAAGGCACAGTCCACCCCTCGCGGACTATGCCTTCATTACCATATTGAGTTTTACACAGAGATATTGTGCAGTATTTACAGAGGTGCTATTATAGAGCCCCCCCCCGTTTACATAAATTGTAATTTATCATCTTGCACATATCTCTCACCATTTCATAATATCGTCTGAATATTTAATTGCAGTTTATTTTTCTTTAGTATATCACTATTGTTAATTGCTGTCAAGTATCAATCCGGTAATTGCCACAGTACGCATAAATATTCAAGCGGTCACAGCTTGTAACCGTGACCGCTTTTTCCGCATTATCCTTCGAAAATTGCCATCACCCTTGCCTCCCTTGTCAAAGGGAGGTGGATTGACGGCATGGCACAAACCGTTGCTTTATTCCGTTTTGCTTGCGATACCCCCGCCTTTTTTATTCACCGAACTTTTCTGCCGTCAAGACGGAGGGATTGCACTCCGTCAGCAGAATTATTTTAATAGGCGGAATTTACAGTGGCTTTCAGCCACAGGCGGAACTTGGAGCGGCACGTTGCCGCAAAAAAAACAGTCACAGCATATCACTGTGACCGCTTATCTGCTAATTATCGCTTTGTTTATTCCCGCCGTTTCACTATTCTACAAATAGCTCAGACAATTCCAAAGGCGGAATTTGAGGCGGCTCACAGCCGCAGGCACTTAGCCGTTGCCGACTTCTACAACGTAAATATCAACGTATTGCAGACCCCATGCGCAAGCATCGTCATAATGCTCCTCTGTACTGCCCATATATACGTCTACAGGAATCGTACCTGCCATCATTCCATCACCTGTATCGGCGGCAATAGCATAGCCGTAGCAGATATTGTCATACTGACCGACTATATAGAGCTTCGAGCCGTAGGGGATAACATTGGGATTTACCGCAACTGTGCCTATCTCAGCCATTCTGCCGCTTGCGGTATACGCACCTTCGGGCGCTGTATAGGCTGTAGCCTTGCCGGATACCACATACTCATAGTCAACCGGTCTGCCGTTCCTTAGTACGATAGATGTATCATCTATCTTGCAATAAGGAGTTACGATTGCCGCACCCTCGGCTATAACCTCGTCAACCTTCTTGGTCAATACCTTTGTGGTCTTCTTTACATCCGTCTTTACACCGTCAATGTAGGTGGTAGTCGTTGTAGTTCTTATCTTGCCGTTGACACCCTTTGTACGAACCTCGCTCTGACCTATAGCCAGAATGTTGCTCGTTACGGTAGATGTCTGATAAGGGATAATCTTATCCTGTTTTTCAGTCTTTATCTCGACTCTTGAAACCTTTATCTCGGCAGGTCCGGTTATCTTGGATTCAAGCTCCTCGCTTACCATATCGTTCTTGCCGAGTGTTATTTTCGCTCTTTTCAAAAGCTCTGAAACCGTGTTGTCAAGGCACTTTACGGTTGTTGTCTTTCCGTCTGCCGTAATCTTCACGTCATAGGCTCTTGTAACAGCGATCTTCTGTCCTTCTTTAAGAACAGCCGTCTTTGCAGGTGATACCTTGTCATATTCGCCAAGCTTAACGCCTGCCTGCTCAAGCAACTGTGCCACTGTTGCGTCTACGCTGTGTGCAGTGGCGGTCTTCTTGCCGCCTTCCAGAATATCAACGTCAAAGGCTCTTTCAATAGTAAGAGTGGCCGTTGCCACGTTCTCCTCAAAGCCTGTGAAGTCTATCCTGTCGTATGCGCCGAGCGTTATGTGGTTCTCTCTGAGTATCTCATAAGGGTCGGCACTTACCGTATAAACAATACGCTTTTCGTTCTCGTCGATTATCTCAACGTCATTTCTGAAGTAGAGCAGACCTGTCATAAGGAATACTCCGAAGATACTGCCGAATATAAGCAGTATTTTAAGTGCTGCGTTCTTTGATATGCGTATTGTCAGTCCGGTGTTTCTGAATCTGGGAAACATATATCCGCCTTTCGTCATCATATCGGTAGGTTTAAGCAGTACCCATACGGGCATCACGGCATTATAATTACGGCTAAATCCGTCTGTCACCACTGACCGTGTACGATAACTCCCCGTGCGGAGAGAACCGCTGCTACGTTTATTATCGGGCTTTTTTCAAGCTCTAGACAATTATAATTTCCGTTTTGCAAAATGTCAAATAGCTTGGGGTAGTCATTTTTGGTGAAAATGCACAAGAAAAAACTGTAACCGTTTTGTAACCTTTTTGTTACCGTTTTGTAATCAGTTAAAATCTGGCTATTGTTGACTTATTTTGTAATTTAATTTGTTAATCTGCCCAAAATTGAAGTTTGGATTTTTGTTGTGTTTTTAGACAAAAATAATTATACCGATTTGGAGATTTTAATGCAGATATGTTGTGAAATGGTAATAAAATTACACGTAAAGGGCGAGCGGGCAGGCGGAAAAACAGCCGGTAATATAGCAGGAAAGCCGATTTATGAGCATTTTTAAGGTGACTGAGGGGTGAATGTAAACGTATACTTTCGTGAAATATCGGGGGCAATCTGAAGGCGAAAATATGGTCGTGACGTGTCCTTTATATATTATAATAGTATAGCCCGTATTTTTTACCTTTATGAAAGACACACGGTGATGAATTATGATGAAGATAGTGGCAACGGTAGGAGCGACAATTGATGATTTATGATGATTTTAAAGGGTAGAAAAAAGCCGCCCGATGTGAGCGGCTGAATTTTGTGATACTATTACAATATAAAGGCGGTCGGGCGAGTAGAAAAAGCCCACACATAAGTTAGTATACTTAATATATTTTGCTTATATATTACTAATTTTAATTGTTTGATTTCCAATCAAGGATTTCTTCGGTAAGTTTTTTATCAAGATCAATGCGCATTGCTTTACATTCATCCGGGAATTTCTTAGCCGCTGAAAAGCACATATTTACAAGCATATCGGCACCGACGGGCAGAGCTTTTTTCAGTACGCTTTCAGGGAACACAAAATGCGTGCCGTGTTCATAGAGATACACCGAATATTTGCAGGAATGCGGTCGGGATTTCAGGCGATTGTCCATTCTGCGTATATATTTTGCGGTATCCCAGAGAGAATCGTCTTCCGCACCGACAAGAACGAGCTTGCCGCTGATATTCTCTACAGGTATAAAATGCTCTTCTTTAAGCAGTCCTGCGGCTTCGGAATCATCGAACACATCCTTTGAATATGTGGAATCGCCGTGTTCTTTAGACGCTTTGGCTATCTTCTGCCAGTACTCAGGGTGCTTATAGACAAAGGGCATAAATGGTACGGGTTTACCGCCTATCGACACGATAGATTCGTTTTCGACAGGCCATTCCTTACAGCCGTCACGATTGCCCTGCGCAAAGCCCTGCCATACAAAGTCGCTCGGAGTCAGGGCTATGGTAAGCGTAATATCGTGATAATGAGATGCGGCGACAAGTGCGACCGTTGCTGTTGTGGACGCACCGACAATGCCGATTTTCTTGTTGCCGTGGGATTTGAGCCATTCTATAGCCGAGCCGATACGCTCAAGAGGGTAGTTATGGTGGCTGTAGTTCTTCTTTCCGGGCGACATTGACATTACGTTAATTCCGTAGGTATGAAGCCATTTCACGCAGGTTTTGCCCATATAGTCTTCGGGGTCGTCACCGAGCATTGCTATCATTGCGGTATCGGACGGGGTTTTACATTCCCAATATGCGCCGTAAAAGCCGTCGGCTTCGGGTTCAAAATGCAGATGTTTCATAGTTTTCTCCGTTTCACTTTGGTTAGTTTTGTCTAACTAAAGTATATCACTGAAATGACAGGATGTCAAGGGTGTGAGAAAAGGTTGGAGCGATTAAACAAGCGGGAGATTGCTCCTTTTGAAATGATGTAAAATTCATGTAGGGTTAGTGCTTTCTGAAAAATAGAACTATCACTCTTGGCTCCCTTGTGTAAAGGGAGCTGGCACAGTGCGGTACAATATTTTCGATGTTACTTTTAATATCAGGTCGAAGATTTTTTATAAATTAATAAGATTTCCGTCACTGTGACTGAGGGATTGTTAACGAAGGTGACGGCAGGGCTGAAACAGTTTGTAGCAAGCAATCCCTCCGTCTTGACGGCAAAAAGTTTGATAAATCAAAAAGGCGGATGTATCGCAAGCAAAACGCAACAAAGCGACAGTTTGTGGCTTGCCGTCAATCCACCTCCCTTTGACAAGGGAGGCAAGTGTGGTGGTGCAAAGCAAGGGATAGTGCGGTTTTGGGAGGGTTGGGACGGGGCGAGGGGGTGTGTGATAATAATATAAAGCGGTCACAGCTTGCCGCTGTGACCGTTTATCTGCTTTATTGGTTTGTGTAACTCCGCCGGTAACGGGGGTTGAGCCAAGATTAATCCGTCGGAACGGCGAATTTACAGTGACTTCCAGCCAAATGGTAAAATTACAGTTTAACTCAATGCAATGGGCATAATATCGAAAATTCCACATAACATTTTATAAATTTTGATTTGATTTTCTGTATATCTTGATATACATCTACACCATTGTTCTATTCGATTATTTGAAATAGCTTTAGCTTTCCAATTTTCAATTAACGTTGATTCACTTGCATTGTTTATAGTTTCTTCAATCAACTTTGAGTTTTTCTTGATTCGGCCAAACGCCGCTGGCATTTGGCGAAAAATTCCTTGTGCTGTCTGTATATCTATTTTTCCGCCAGCTGAAAATTGATCGCGAATATTTGTATTTACAATACTGCAATGCACAGCCAACCACAAAGCATAGCGTTGATATTTTGTCGCACTACTACTTAGAATTTCAGGAAATAAAGCATAGCCTTGAACGGTATAATAGTTCTTTTGCTCAGCTGTTAAAGTTGTCCATAACCGAATTATCGGTGGTGCAGATGCTTCTTCAAATTCGTTATCCCCAGCCCACCATAAGCTTTCACCCGATTTCAACTTGCTTTTATAATATCGTGAAACAGGTATTACTGGGTTGTCCATTCTTCTTAATTCATCATACGATATTCCAATTTTATCAAAAATAGTTTCTCCGGCATTTAACTCCATATCTATTTGGTAGCGTGGATAATGCGTGACAGATATACCTGATAAGCATTCTTCATATGGTCGGCTTTTAAATGTTACCGGTTTACCTAATTTGCCAAACATCAAAAATATTCTTTCTACATTTGGTATTCGAGTTGATTCTAATATACTACTGCCTATAGATTTCCAATGATTTTTTATCGTACTTTTAACTTCAATGCCATAAAATTTATTTGCTACTATATCCGGAAACGACGCACCCGAAATCAATGAAATAGTGTTTTCAAATGGCGTATTAATTGCGCACTTCTGCAAAGCTTCAAAAACATCTGTCTCAAGTTGGGTTCCTGTACGTTGAGAAAAATAATCTTGATTCTTGCTTGCTTCATCATTCAAAAACTTATCCGTGTTTTGCATTAAATTTCGAAAATCTTCAATTGTCGGCTTATTATTTTCGGAAATAATCATATTTACCTCACTTGAAATATTTATTCCAATTTTCCGCTATTTGCATTGCTATATTATAAGCTAACACGCACGGAACTGCATTTCCGATAATCTTATACGCTTCGCTAGCGGATACCGAAATAGCGTGGTTCGTCCTAGGAATTATAAATTGATATTCATCAGGAAATGTCTGAAGCCTTGCGCATTCACGAACAGAAAGCCTGCGTTCCGGTAAACCGCTTTTTAACTCATCGACATGATTACCACCATGTTCTTTGCTTAGCCGTCTATATTCAATATTACCGTGATGTTCAGAACGTATAGTGGGTGCAACATAATCAAGCTTAATTTCCGATTGCCCTTGACAATGTTTACCCATGTATTTTGCTTTTGAATATCGTTTTTGCGACAATTCATCTGTATCTATAGGTTCTTCTAATCCTATCAAAGCCTCTGCGCAAGTTACAAAAGGATACAATGTTTCCCCGGCTACAGTGAAAGCATGTGTAGGTGGTGGATATGGATCATAGCCACTTGGTATTTTATCGCTCAACAACGCTTTCATCGCTTGCTTTGTCAAAGCAGATTTTTTAAATCCATAAAAGATAACTCTCTCTCTTGATTGCGGAACTCCGTAGTCAGCAGCATTTAAAACTTTAGCCGGAATAACTAAATAACCGCCATCAGCCGCATCCTCAAAGTCTTTTTCGATAATTTGTTTTACATTGCTTAAATTAGTTAAACCTTTTACATTTTCCGCAATAAATATTCGAGGTTGCGTTATTGTAACAACATCTCTCATCCACATATACAACTTACCGCGACTTTCAATTGAAGGTGCATCTGATTCAAGAATACCACCATTATGACTTTTGGTCGAATCGAAACCTTTTCTGTTACCTGCAATAGAAAAATCTTGGCAAGGAAATCCGCCCGTTACTATATCCACATTATTTGGGAAAACCAGTTCGCCGTTTTTTGCCCGTTTAACCAAATCTACAATACTTTCAATACGATATATATCATCGGCATTTTTATATATTTTTTCAAAGTATGACACCCATGCCGTCTTAGCATCTGTGCGTATATCATTTGCAAATACTGTACGAAATGGAGTAAATTTCACTTTCACCCATTCGCCTAAATCTTCATCAATCCATTCAGGGTGAATCATCGTGTTAACGGAACGCTTTAAGCACATAAAGCCCCCCTCAAAACCAATATCCATACCTCCACAACCTGAAAACAATGATAGAACGTTTAAAGCCATATTGCATCCTACATTTTAAGTAATATTATCAAATCTCCGCAAGACTACCATTTAAGTCTTTGCTAAGATATTTTATAATAAAATTGTCCGTTGACTCTACAACGAAAACTGTTGTGCTGATTTACCCTCTTGCCTTTATGATGTCGACCATTTCGCCGACGTTCTTCATTGAAGAAACCTCGCCCATCTTGAAACGGATGCCGAATTCGTCTTCTACAGCGGAGATGAGGTTGATATGCTCGAGGCTGTCCCAGTCCTCTATATCATCTGCTGTTGTGCCTGCTTCGACCTCGATCTCATCATCATCAAATACGTTTCTGAAAACCTCGTTTAATCTTTCGTAAATTTCCTGCTCGCTCATTTTACTTGTTCCTTTCTACAGTAATATACTTGTTTTTAGGCTCGTAGCCCGAAAGCGAAAGCTCCCATACGGTGTTGCCGTCTGCGTCCTCGCTGACCTTCGTAAAGCCGAAGTCGCCGTACAGCTCTTTCACCATTTTATTCTTTGCGGTGGGGTAATAATATCCCTTTACCGTCTTAAGTCCACGCTGTTTTGCTCTGTCGCAGAGATTGTCGAGCATTGCGTATTCCATATCACGCTTAAGCACACGGCAGCTCATAAGCCATAAATCTATGTCAAGCGTATCGCCGTTCACCTTTCCGATAACTACCGATACTATGCCGTTGTCGCCGAACTTGTCGGCAAGCCTGCCGTACAGCCTGATATAGCTGTCATCTGCGAATACCTGCTCCATTTCTGCGGTCGTAAAACGCTTTGTGGTGAGGTTGAACTGGTTGCTCTTGTTGGTAAGCTGTGTTATGCGGGGGAGATAGACAGGCAGGAAGTCATCTATCACAGCCACCATCTCAAGACTGTGAAGATACTCGCCGTAGTCGGTGAACTGTGCCTGCTGTGCGGCTCTTACCGCATTCTCCTTGTACATTTCGTTACGCTTTAAATCATCGCTTGAAAAAGCGGTTATCTCAAAGAAGCGTGAGCGGTCTACCACTCTTATATAATCCTCCGGACGCTCCATTTCGGGAACGGCTACTGTAGGCAACTGTGCGGAAACTATCGCACGCTCGGCAGGGTTATCATCAAGGAATACGAGCGCATCCTGTCCGATGTTGAGTCCTGTCGCTATTGCCTCGATATTTCTGTCCTTGTTATCCCAGTTTGCTTTTATCATTATGAAATCATCGGGTTTTAAACTGCCCTCGGGGTGATTAAGGCCTGCAAGGGCGTTTTCTTCATCGTTCTTAGAGCAGACGGTCAGCATTACGCCTGTATCCTTCACAAGTCCGAGATACTTCTGGAATTCGGCATAGACCTGTCCCATATGAGTTTCCTGTCCGATTTCAATACCGTCAACACCGTCATCTCCGACAACTCCGCCCCATAATGTATTATCAAGGTCGAGTACAAGCGCTTTCTTGTTCTTGCCGAATACCGACTTTATTATTGCCGCTAAATTGAATGCAAAGTCAGGTATCGCAGGAACGCACATTGCGTACTTGTACAGGTGCCAGTAGGACGGCTCGCTCCACTTGTCAAGACCGTAGCAGGCACTGACATAGTTTATATCATTGATATAAAAGCTCTCGTGCGATGCGGCATAATCGGCAAACGCCGTGTTCAGCCTGTTTATGAAATTCACTCTGCCTCGGCAGTCAAACGCATCACGGTTGCCCATAAGCCTGAAATACGGCTGTTCAAAGTTATTCTGTATAACGGGGCAGTGGTAGCGCTCGGCTATCTTTTCCCACATCGTTTCAAAATATTTCATCTGCTCGGCAAAAAGAGCGTCTGTCTGCTCCTTGCTGTCGGTTATCGCAGGATATTTCAGAATATTGCGGTTGGACGTGTGAACGAAAATAAGGTCGGGCGAGAAGCTGTCAAGCTCCTCATTTCCGAATACCGCATCCTGCCAGTAACGGTTGTACTCCGACTCGTAGAAGGTCGGCTCGATACCGTAGTTCAGCAGGAATAATTCGAGCATATTTATTATATCGTTCGTGGTTGAGCCGCCGAGAACGGCTATTTTTTTCTTTATACGCACACTGCCGTCTGACAGGAGCTGTCTTTTTATAGAGCGTTTCTTTTTCAGCAGATAACCGCTGTCGAAGGGGTATTCAAGTTCTTTCATAGGTGTGTCCTTATTTCAAGCAATTAAATCATATTATCAATTATCTCATTGAAGTGATTTTTATATCCCTATCCCCCTGACCCCCTTTCCCCGGGAAAGGGGGAGAATACGGGGGCTGACGCCCCTGCGACCCTTTCCGGCTTCGCAGAAGCCGGGATTACAATCGTTGAAATAGTGAATATAAAAACACTTTTTAAATGTTTCGTATATATGAGAAGTAGTCGCAGTTGCCGCCTGCAACGGTATAGGCGCAGTTTGCAAACAGCAGATCGGTCGCATCGACCTGCTTGCAGAATTTTATTGCGTTTACCTCGCAGTAGCGCAGGTCAAGTACATAGATATTATCAAAGCTCTCAGTGAAGAACGGGATAAGCCCGTTGCCGTAGCTTTCCTTGATAACGACCAGATTTCTGCCTGTCTTTGCGTTGGTCTTTATATGGGCGATGAGATCGTCACTGCCTAAAAACGACAGGTAGTAATAGCTTGCGTTGTCGCAAAGGAAAAGGTTGCTGTCATAGCCGTTGCTGTAATAACGGTCGTAATATGTGGTTTTCAGCTTATCCTCATTCGGAGAATAGTAGACCGCATAGGTTTCGGGGTCATTGTTAAGGTGTTCGTCGGAAGAGTAATAATACATCGAGCCGACATAACCGCCGCAGGTTTCCTTGCGGTATTTTTTTATATCGGGTACCTTTACTCCTGCAGTTTTGCAGAACACCTGTGCGGCATAATATGCGCCGAGCGGCATCCAGTGGTGGTCCGTCCTTGAGTATATCTCCTCTGAGGTGTGCTTTGACAGAGTATCGTACACGCTGACGTTTGTAACGCCTGTGCTTTTAAGTCCGCTTTCGATATAATCTATCTTATCCTTCTGAAGCTCGGTGTAGCCCTTGTATTCGGTCGGATTGTAGAAATCGACAGATGTCGGTATTACCATAGAATATACCGTCACTTCGGGAAGCGCCGACTGGAATGCCTTTACATCGGTCATATATTGGTCGCAGTAGCCGTATGTACCGCCGTAGAACATAATTCCACGGTAGTGATTATCCATACCTGCGACTAATATGCCGTTGTCGCCTATCGCCCTGTAGCTGTTTATATCGCTGTTGCTTGCGGGGGCGGAACTTTCTTCGGCAGAAGTGCCGTCTGTTTCGGGAGCGGAGGTTTCTTCGGCAGAAGTATCCGGCGGTAACGTTTCGGGAGCGGAGGTATCGGGCTGTTCGGTTTCTTCGCTTTCGGTGTCCGAAGGAGCTTCCGATGATACGGGGTCGGGTGGTAGGGTGTATGCCGATGTGTCCTTGCCGCTTGCGTTGCTGTCGGGGAAAATCTCTGAGCATCCGCAGGCGAGCGATAATGTCAATATAAGCGCTGTTATCTTCGGGAGCTTTTTCATACTGCTCCTCCTTTCAGAAAACCTGTCAGAGATTTACTTTGAAAGCAGGTTGTTCTTTATACCCTCTGCATTTTCGCCGACAGCGGAGAATGTACACATTGTGAACAGAACGTCGGTAATGCCGTTATCCTTAATAAAGTCGGGTGCGTAAAGGTCAAAGTAGCGGATGTCGCAAACGTAGATTTCCTCAAAGGAATCTATAAAGAAGGGAACTTCGGCATTGCCGTAGCTGTCCTTGAAGATGCAGAGCTTTCTGCCGTTCTTGTTTGCGGTTTCTATCTTTACTATCTTCTGATCGCCGCCCATAAAGGTCGAATATGCGCCGCTTGCGGGCTGATCTACAAATATGCTGTGGAACTGTGTGAACTGCTCGTCAGCCTTGAAGTCGGTGGTATAATAGGTGGCGGTGTAATCTGTAGAGGGGATATAGTAGGTGAAGGTATCGGGGTCGTTTTTGATACGCTCGTTATAATCGGTAAATGCGTACATTGTTCCGACAAAGCCTTCTATCGTTTCCGTCTTGTAGGTCGAAAGCTCCTTTACGGGTACCTGTGCCATTTCACAGAAAGCCTTTGCCGCATAATATGCGCCGAGCGGTTCCCAGTGGTGATCGGTACGGGTATAGATGTACTCGTTTGTGTGCGCCTCAAGTGCGGCGTATCCGTCAACGTTTATCACGTTCACCAGCTTGTTTGCAATGCTGTTTATCGAATCCCTGTGGCTTGCGTTGTATTTTTCGTAGCCTTCGGGGAGGTAGTATGCGCCTGCTGTAGGCACTACCATATTGAATACGTTTACCGATGAGCCTACCTTTTCCTTGAACTCGTTGAGGTATGACGCATAGTTTGCACCGTCGCCGCCGCCGTAAAGGGAGATGCCCCATGTATGACCGTCTATGTCGACTACAAGCTGGCCGTTTGTCTGAACGCCGTCAACGCCGACAGGCTTCTTGTTTTCGGACGATGATTCATCGGAAGAAACTGTGCTTTCTGAAGATGCGGATGAATTATCGCTTGTTGTATCACTTTTTGTATTATCCTTGCTTTCTGTAGCGGAGCTTTCCGTTAAACTGCTTTCGTTTTTGCTGTCCGTAGCGGAACTTGTATTCTGTGATGAGCAGGCGGAAGCCGACGTCAGAATTGACGCACAGGCAAGTATTGCCGCTGTTAACCTGATATTTAGCTTCATAGTATGTCCTTTCTTTATGCGGGGGGTATTTTTATATTGCCCGTAAATGTAAATTCTTGTCCTATTGTAGTATATCACACTATCGTGTCAAGTTCAAGGATTTTCACTTAAGTTTCAGTCGGCGAAACATTATATTTACTGTAAATGTCACGGGTTATGACTATTCCGCCGGGGAGGGCATATTCGCTCTGCATATAGTCGTAATAATCGCCGGGGGTTATTATGCCTGCGGTCTTTACTATATCGGTTCCTGCCTTGCTGAGTATATAGTCCGCAAGGAAAACGCAGTTTGTACTCATAACGAAATAGGTCTTGAATCTGCCGCTTTTAAACTTAAAGAACCGTGCGTGTGTGCCGTTCCACAGCGAACTGCAATAATCGTCAAAATCCGCAATATCGGCAATGGGGCTGTTTTCGGTTGCAAGCTGATAGGGCGGTTTCCAGCAGGTGATGTTTCGTTCGAGCTTTGCTATGCCTTTTCTGACTTTTGCAAGCTGTTTTTCCGACAGCTTTATGCCGAAATCAAACACCATCTGCAAATCGTGATAAACGCAGAAATTTATATACTTGTCAAAATCCGCTTTGAAAAGCACACCGTCACCGATGCCGCCGAACAGGCGTTCCGACGCTTTATCGTAATTTCCGTAGGATATTACCGTGCCGTTAAGCACAAGGTCGCAATGTCCTATAGAGCCTACTCCGTCGGCGCTGACGTGGATAAGAACGTGTATATCGGGGGTGTCTGCGCTTTTTTCGTAACGCTCCTCGTTTTGCAGTTTTTCAATATCTATCTCACGGGAATCAAGTCGCTCGGTATAGCTGCGCAAGGTTTTCAGCGGTATGAACGTGGTTATGACCTGTGGAAGCGAAAAGCGTATCCTGCGGCGGATAATGCCTTTGGCTTTATTCGGAGCGGCCTCACGGATAAACAGCCTCAGCTCGCCTGCACCGTAAATTATGCAATATAGTCCTATGACAACAAGCATACCCTGACTTCCCATAAAAGTACCGAAAAGCATAATAATGCCGAAAACGGTGAAGAATATTCCCGAAAAAAAGTCATAGAACGCATCGGGAACAGCATTTTTAAGGGCTGTGCCGAAGTCGATGAATTTTACAAGGGCATTAAGAAAAACGTAAAGCGAGAATATAAACGACAGAAGCGCAAGAGTAGCGGCAGGAAAGAAAACGGATATAAGTCCTATTATAATGTTTCCGATGCCGCTGAACACGGGCAGTCGCTGATGTCTTGCGTAGGCACGGATAAGGCGGTGGATACCGTTTGCAACGATAAAGATACCGCCCAGCCTTGCGGCAGGCTCTACCACTATTTTTCCGTTTACAAGTACAAGTATACCGACAGTGATAAGTCCTGCGCCGTACAGGAGCAGCCACGTTATATTGAAGTTCTTTTTTATATTCGGCTTTACGGTCATAATATGCTTTTACTCCTTTCTATAAATGTCTAACGGGGGTTTGGGGCGTAGCCCCAAGCGGGTTGTCAGTCGTTGGTGTCGCTGCGTCGTGCAGCGACTGTGTGCGACTGACTTCAAGCGTCCTTGCTTGGTGGGGCGGCAGCCCCACACTCAGCCCCGGCATGGATGCCGGGCGTGTATGCCCAAGGGCTTTGCAAGGACGCAAAGCCAACCAAGCATACACAGCCCTTCACCACGGGGAAGGGGTTTGGGGTTAGGGCTAGAAATTTGCACTTCATATTGAAAATCACACTTTTTCTACTAACCTATCGTCTATAAAACCATCTTGATTTTTACAAGAAAATATGATACAATAACTATCGCAACTTTACTGTGCGGTCACGGGGTGAAAACCGTGAGGAAAGTCCGAGCATCACAGAGCAGGGTAGCTGTTAACGGCAGCCGGAGGCGACTCCAGGGCGAGTGCAACAGAAATATACCGCATTGTTTTTACAGTGTAAGGGTGGAAAGGCGAGGTAAGAGCTCACCACGGGGCAGGCGACTGTTCCTGTCTGTAAACCCTATCCGATGCAACACCGATTGGTTTCGGGGGTAAACCGTCTGCTCGGCGGTCCCGATTTAAGGTGGCTTGAGGTCTGCGGCGACGCAGGGCGTAGATAGATGATCGCACACGACAAAACTCGGCTTACAGGTAAAGTTGCTATATGGATATTGTGCCGGCCTTTTATATAAGGTCGGTTTTAGTTTATAGAAAAAGTGTGTTTTTGAAATAAACTTCTGATTTATTATCCCTAACCCCAAACCCCTTCCCCCGGAAAGGGGCTATATTACTGGGGCTACCGCCCCTAGTCCAAGCAAGGATGCTTGCAGTCAGCCACACAAAGCCACTATGCAAGGACGCATAATGACAGCCACACAAAGCCGTTGCACGATGCAACGGCACAAATGGCTGTCAATGCACAGATGCAGTGGCACAAATGGCTGACGACCTGTACGGGGGCTTCGCCCCAAAGCAAGGACGCTTTGGTTGCTTGCCAAAAGTTATAAGCAAGGACGCTTATGTCAGCTGAACCGAGCCGTTGCACGATGCAACGGCACAAACAGCTGACTTTGCAGAGACGCAAAACCAACAGAGCAAGCAATAAGCGACACCCCATTTTTCAATAAACAAGAGGGTTTTTGTTTTTATAAAGCCGCTCGGTTATCGGGCGGCTTTAATCGTATTTACTTGCTGATTATCTTTTCAGCGGCGGAGGCAAGGTAGAGCGAGCCTGTTATCATCGCTATATCCTTTGTTCCTGCCTTGAGCGTTGCCTGTGATATTGCGCTGTTAAGGTCGCCGCAGGCGGTAGCACGTACTCCCTGCTCTATGGCAAAGCGTGTAAGCTGAGAAGCGGGTACGCATCCGGGCATAAAGCCGTCAACGAATATTACATCTTCGAAGCGGGGGAGAATTATTTTAAGGGCGGTCTGCCAGTCCTTATTTGCCATCATACCGACTACGCCGTGTATTTTTCTTTTGTCGCAGCTCAGCAGTTTTTCGGCGGCTCTCATTGCGGAGGGGTTGTGCGAGCCGTCTATGATGCAGGTAGCGCCGTTCACGCTTACCTCCTCCATTCTGGCTCTGAGGGCGGATCTTTCAAGCCCTGTGAACACACTGCTGTACTCTATATTCAGTATACGGCAGGCCTCTATGGCGCACAGTGCATTTTTTATCTGATGTTCGCCGGACATAACGAGATGATAATTCATACCCTTGTACGAAAAGAACACATCGGTAATATCCATATGGAGCACCTGCACTCTTGACATATCGGGGATAATTTCTTCGCAGTTATACTCACGGCATTTATCGTCAATGACACGCATTACCTCTTTTGCCTGTTCCGGATATACTATGCACGGAACGGACGGCTTTATTATGCCTGCCTTGTGACGTGCTATTTCGGTAAGCGTATCGCCAAGCACATCGGTATGGTCGAAATCTACCGATGTTATAACGCTGACAGCGGGATTTACAACGTTAGTGCAGTCAAGAAGTCCGCCTATACCTGTTTCTATAACGGCAACGTTTACCTGCTCCTTATAGAAATAAAGCAGGGCTATGGCGCAAAGTATCTCAAACTGTGAGAATCCGTCAAAGCCTGTCTGTTCGACTGCCTTTTTCACTTGTCCGCAAAGAAGCGCAAAGGCAGGGCGTGAGATATATTTGCCGTTTACCTGTATGCGTTCCTCGATGCAATCAATATAGGGCGATGTGAATTTTCCTACGCTCTTGTTGTCGGCTTTTACAGCGTTGCTTATATATTCGCATACGCTACCTTTTCCGTTTGTTCCTGCAACATGAACTATTTTAAGCTCGTTTTGCGGATTGCCGAGAAGCCTCATAAGAATAACAAATCTTATAAGGTCCTTTACAGGCGTACCGGATTTTGTGAAAGAACCGACGTATTCAAATGCCTGTTCGTATGTCATGTGGGTTTCCTTTCGTATTTTCTTCTTTTACTTTTTACTCAAAACACAATTTCTTCATTTCATAAGTGCGATAAAGCTCTTTGCCTTATTTACTATCAGCTTGTCGTTGTCATAGACGAGCAGGTTATGTGCCTGTCCTATACCTACCCAGCGTATCTCCGAAATTTCTTCAAGCTGGGGGGTGTAATCATAATTTCTTGCACGGGCGACAAAATACACAACTTCCTTTTTTGCGTCCTTGCGTGGCGAATATGTAACCGTTTCTCTGAAGCCCGAGTCAATATAAACGTCTATGCCGGTTTCCTCTTTTATTTCACGTTTTGCGGTTTCTTCTTCGGTTTCGCCGTTTTCAACGTGTCCTTTCGGGAATGACCAGTAGCCCGACTTGATGTGCTTTATAAGCAATATTTCCGTATTGCCGTGAAATTTTCTGTAAACAATACCGCCGCAGGACTTTTCATAAGTCATCTGCTCCGAACACCTCCTTGTGTCTGACCGCTTGCGTTGTCAAAGCATTAAAACACGGTGCAGTTGTTTATAATCGTTTATATTATAGCATGTTTTTCACAAAAAGTCTATAGCAAAGGGGTGTAAATGATAGTATGATTGGAAAAAAGAGGTGGTTTTTAGTTGATGGGTAGGGAAAAGCCACGGTGGATTATACACCTTGCCTTTCTGTTTTTCTACCCCCATATGTCCAATTTTAGTATAGCACTTCAAGGGGTAGTGCGTTTCTGGGAGGGTTGGTGGTGTAAAGCAATCCCTCCGGTAGTCGCCCGAATTCTTTCGGGCGACAGCACCTCACCTTTGACAAGGGAGGCAAGGGTGGTAGTGCTTTTCGAGGGATAGTGCGGATTTGGAAGGGTTGGTGCGAGGCGAGGGATAGTGCGAAACAAACAGAGCGTTCATTAAAAGGTAAGGGTATTGGCGATTTGCTACGTTTTGCAAAACCGGCAAATCGTTCATATGGCAAGTGTGATGTCTGCAATTTATGTGCGGTTGTGATAAATTGTAGAAATATTTGTAGGGGAGTGGGCTTGCCCCTCCCAAAACATCATTGCAATTATCAAAAAGCAAGTTAATAGAATTATTATGTAAAATGTAATCTTATTTTATCCTTGATACTTAACATATTAAAAACACTCAGAAAATCAAAAAACATCGATGCAACGGGAGGGGCAAGCCCGCTCCCCTACGAAAAACGAGTGGGATAGTGCGAATGTGAAAGCATATCGTTGCATATAAATGTTGGCATTACGGAAAGCGGGTGTGGTGGTGCGGATTTGGAAGGGTTGGTGCGAGGCGAAGGATAGATGTTCTTATAAGATGGCTGTGGGAATGGCAAGGTTTAGTGCAACAGGAGCAAGCAAGGCAATAATTATATAGTTTTTCGCAAACAGAAGCCACGGCGGGTGCCGTGGCTTTTTAGTATTTATCTTTGGTAACAAGCTACCGATAGTTCTTTTTGTCGGACAGCACTTCTCGGGTTCGCTATTCAAATCAATACACTTGTCAATATGAAAGAGGGAGACAACCAAAGGGATCAGGTACAAGTCTGAGCCTCGCTCACGCAAGGCTCGTGCACTCCGCTAAAGCTCCGCTGGACTTGACAGCCCAGTGAAGCAGAGCGAAACGTCCGAGTGCTTGCGTAAGCAAGACTCAGCCCTATACTCTTAGGTTCTCTCCCAAATCAGTTATTCCTCTTGAGCGACGTGAGGAGCGGGAGCATTGCTAAAGCAATGCTCAGCTTGGCATCCCTCTTTCCTTACCCATACCCACACCCCGTCGGGGTGTTGGCGGAACTCGTAAAACCACCTGAACATTGTATATCCTGTCAATTCAGGGACGCTTAACGCTACACGTCCGCAGGTTAGTACATATATCTCAGGTTAGTGGCGTTTTTTGAAGGGTCAATGTCAGTGCAGTTGTACAGATATACTCACGGAAATATTAATGCCTTGTCGGTACGGAAAATGTTTTCGGCGGTGTTTGCGATATATTTCACTGTGTTGCTTTAATAAGAACCGGTTTAATCTTCGGTTTTTGTGAATCTGAACGACTTCATATCGAACTGTGTGCCGGGCAGGAATACGAATGCAATGTTGTTCTTGCCTGCGATATGCTCGATGTCAAACGTTACCGGTGTGTACTCGTCTGCGTGGGGGAATTCGAGCAGGCGGGTGGTCTGGCTGCCGTTCTCATCGTTTACTCTGAGCTGTATGGTGCAGTTATCGAGCGGTGTTCTACCTGTAACGGTTATCTTATCCGTACCGCCTGCGAAATCGAGGCCGTTGAATTCGATAACAACGTTGTTGCCTATCTCCTCAACGCACGAGCCGTTTACCTTGTAATCATCGCCGTACAGATTATCGTTGTCTGCCGCAGAGTTTTCCGCATAGGTACGGTCGTACTTTTCAAACTCAAAGCCGCCGAATATGCAGGAATTATTGATAACAAAGCTGATGTCGTGCGTTCCGCTTATTCTGCACGGCAAGTCGAAGGTCTGGGGGTATGCTCTGTCCCAGCCGCCGTTATTCTTTATTGCGAATGTGCCGATATATCTGCCGCCGTTGTCGGCATCGCCGAGATACAGCTCTACGGGATAATCTTCACCGCCGCCGCTGTTTCCGACGCTTATCGTAATCTTCTTTGTGCCGCCGCCGAAATCAACGGTGCTGAAGCCGACGGTCGTTCTTCCGTTAAATCCGCCGAGCGAGCCTCTGTCTATCGTGATAACGGGAACATTCGAGAAATCGCAAAGGCAGGCGGCAATAAAGATATAAGGATCCTTTTCTGCTTTTCCGAGTCCTTCTGCCGTATATTCAAGCTCGGAGATAATCTTCGGAATATCGGTACCGTTCTTTGAATATGCTCTCAGGCGGAATTTGCCGTCACCGAAGGCTTTCAGTGTTGCCGTATTTCCGTCAAACGAAACCACCTTTGCAAAGCTTATCTCAACTCCGTTATCGGTGCAGCATTTGAACTCTATGTCACGGAATGTCGCGTTTTCGGGGAATATCTTTACCGAAATTTCGGCAGTATCACGTTCCTTTGTCAGTGTACGAGGCTCACTGTCGAAAAGGTCGATTTTTCTTACGGGAATTTCATTTGTGTAGGGCGTGGTTACTGCGGGGAATGCATTTTCTGTGACAACGCTTACTCCCTGCGGCTCTGTTTCGGGGGCTACCGCTTTTATAGTTATCGTTTTAGGCTTCAGACCCTCGCTTTCGGCGGTAATAACTATGTCGCCTGTTTCAAAGGTGGATTCGATTATCGCAAGAAGCTTTCCGGAGAACAGCTTTCTGTGATTGCCCTTATAGCTGTCATAGTCGGTGCTGTCGCCGTTATCAAGTCCTACAAGTCTGCCTGCGCCTTTTACTGTGAACTTTATTCTGTTTACCGCATTCTGAACTTCCTGTCCCATTATATCGTCAACGGTTACGGTAATAAACGCAAGCGATCTTCCGTCAGCCGCTATTTCACTCACATCGGGAGTCATATTCACGCTGTGAGGATCAAGAGAGGTGAAAAGAACCGTTTCCTTTTCGTAATCGTCGGCATCGCAGTCGGGGCTGAGATAGCCTCTTACCGCAAGCGGCTTGTTCTTATGAAACGGCACTGTGAAGCGGGCGCAAAGCTTGTCTTCCGTGAGGTGATCTATCACCTTGCCGTCATACATCTCTCCGCAGTAATGAAGTCTGATAAACGGAAGGTCGGAATAAACAAGCACGTCTATAAGCTGACCCTCGTTGAAATCCCAGTAGCAAGGGGAAACGTGAATGAAGGATTCTTCCTCGGCTATATCCCATACCGATTTATAGAACCAGAACGAGTCTTTTTCAAAGCCTGCGGTATCTATGATGCCGAAGTACGAATTCTTGGTATTGTAGGGGGTAGGCTCGCCGATATAATCAAATCCTGTCCATACGAACTGTCCCATAGAATATTCTGCGGCGGCATCCATAGCGAAGGATCTGAGCGGAGATGCTCCCCAGTTTACAACGCTGTTTCCGAGATCGGAGCATTGCAGATCGTCATATACCAGTAAGCCTGTATCGTAGGGGAAGTGGTATATGCCTCTTGAGCGTACCGTCGAGGCGGTTTCACTGCCGTAAATGACCCAGTCGGGATGCTTTTCGTGATGCTCGTCATACAGCTTTTCCGTATAGTTATAGCCTGCCAGCTTCAGATAATCAGCTACATTCTGTGCGTTTTCCCACTGCATATAATTTGAGGCTATCGTGGGCGGGGCATTGTGCATAGGGTCGTTCTTTTCGACCTCCTCGCAAAGCATCTTAGCAACCTCAAGTCCTCTGGGGCTTTTATGCGTATCGTATATTTCGTTGCCTATGCTCCACATTATAACCGACGGGTGATTACGGTCACGTTTTATCCACGCTTCAACATCCTTCTTATACCAGTCGGGGAAGAAACGGTGATAATCGTTCTCGTTCTTGGCAAGCTCCCACATATCGAATATTTCGCTGTCAACGAGGAAGCCCATTTTATCGCAAAGCTCCATAAGTTCTCTTGACGGGGGGTTATGGCTGGTGCGGATAGCGTTTACGCCCATATTCTTCAGCTTTTCAAGCTGTCGGCGGGTAGCATCGTAATTTACCGCAGCGCCGAGTGCGCCTAAGTCGTGGTGCATACAAACACCGTTCAGCTTAAGGTGCATACCGTTTAACAAAAAGCCCTCGTTTGCGCTGAACTTTGTGGTTCTGAAGCCGAATTTTTCAACGGTATCATCAAGCCTGTTTCCGTTATCATCATAAAGTATCACGGACAGGGTATATAAATTGGGTGTGATTATATCCCATAATTTAGGAGCATCCATATAGAACACCAGCTTATCGTTCTTGCCGCAAAGTCTGCGTTCGCAAACGTAAACCTCTCTGTCTTCGGGATCTCTTAATGTATATGAAATCAAGCCGCAGACCGTGTCGGAAAGGCTTATCTGTACAGTAGTCTTCCATTTGCCGTGTTCTCTGCGGTCTGTATCACTGCACTTTGCGCTGATATAGACACCGTTTTCAACGATGTGACGGCGTGAGGTCTTTCTGAGCCACACGTTTCTGTATATTCCGGCTCCGCTGTACCAGCGGGTATTCGGGGATTTATGGTTTACTCTGACTAAAATGCGGTTTTCGCCGTTTTTCAGAGCATCGGTTATATCAAAGCTGAAGGTTGTATAGCCGTACTTCCACTTGCCGACTTCCTTATCGTTTACATAGACGGTAGTATCCATATATACGCCGTCAAAGATCAGGATATAGCAATCGTCCTCTCCGAGAGCGTCTACGGTGAAATACTTCTCGTACCAGCCACAGCCGGACTTGTAGAGATTTGCCGTATCGCCTATAAGCCAGTCGTGCGGTATCTCGACATTATACCAATGTGCGTTTTCAAGCGTCTTTCCGTCGCTGTCCGGTTCGGTGAGGGTGAATCTCCAGTTATCGTTGAATAAAATTCTGCGTTTTTTCATATCTGTGTTTCCTTTCGGCTTTAAAGCTGAATATGAATTGTTAGTCTTATTGTAACAGTTTGAACAGTGAAAATCAAGCCAAAAAGCAATTAAATAAAAAAGATTTTACCCCATCGGAAAGCGACGGGGTAAAGTCTTAGGCTGTAGAAAGAATCTTTTGTTTAAGGTGCTTCTATTATATTGTTCAGCTTTGCCTATGATAGCAAGCTACCGATAGTTCTTTTTGTCGGACAGCACTTCTCGGGTTCGCTATTCGAATCGATGCACCTGTCAATATGAAAGAGGGAGACAACCAAAGGGATCAGGGAGAGGGACTGCTGCCCCTATCCCTGTCCCTTAGGTTTTCTCCCTC